>Ga0068872_10003408_pt1 | contig 12138 bp, 22 predicted proteins | sample NOAtaG_7_FD_66441 | JGI IMG/M metagenome (GOLD analysis project Ga0068872, IMG submission 66441) | Freshwater lake microbial communities from Lake Erie, under a cyanobacterial bloom - NOAA_Erie_Diel1S_2200h metaG | ecosystem: Environmental > Aquatic > Freshwater > Lake | place: USA: Ohio, Lake...
GTAGAAGTAGTACATATTGTTAACGGTATAGTTATACAATCTCCACTTGTACCATTAATTATGGGTGTAGTACCTGAAGTACCCGCAGTTCCCGCAGTAGCAGAAGTGCCCGTAGTTCCCGAAGAACCTGAAGTGCCACTTGTACCCGCAGTTCCTGAACTTGCTGAAGTACCCGATGTACCACTTACGCCACTCGTACCGCTAGAGCCTGATGTGGCAGAAGTTCCACTAGAACCGCTTGTTCCCGAAGTTCCTGAAGAGCCATTTGTGCCACTCGTTCCATTCGTACCACTAGAACCTGAAGTTGCTGAAGTACCACTAGAGCCACTCGTAGCACTTGTTCCTGAAGTTCCTGAAGAACCTGAAGAACCCGAAGAGGCTGAAGTACCACTTGACCCACTCGTACCGCTTGAAGCCGAAGTACCCGATGTCCCTGAAGAACCACTAGTGCCTGAAGTACCACTAGAACCACTTATTCCCGAAGTAGCAGAAGTTCCCGAAGTGCCACTTGAGCCATTAGTTCCACTCGTTCCACTACTTCCTGAAGTACCTGAAGTTCCCGAAGAGCCACTTGTTGCACTTGTACCACTTGAAGCACTTGTGCCCGAAGAGCCACTTGTACCCGAAGTACCTGAAGAGCCATCTGTACCCGAAGTAGCAGAAGTCCCACTAGTTCCTGAAGAGCCACTTGTTCCTGAAGTAGCAGAAGAACCTGAAGTTGCTGATGTTCCTGAAGTACCCGAAGACCCGCTTGTGGCAGAAGTACCCGCAGTCCCTGAAGAGCCACTAGTCCCCGCAGTTGCAGAAGTTCCTGAAGTAGCACTTGTACCCGATGTACCGCTAGAACCTGAAGAACCTCCCGCACCGCTAGTTCCTGAAGAACCTGAAGTCGCAGAAGTCCCTGAAGTTCCACTTGTAGCAGAAGTACCGCTTGAGCCACTTGTCGCAGAAGTTCCTGAAGAACCATCAGTACCACTTGTGCCACTTGAAGCACTAGTTCCTGAAGTACCCGTAGTACCACTTGACCCGCTTGAAGCAGAAGTTCCGCTTGTAGCACTTGTTCCCGATGTGCCACTTGAGCCACTTGTTCCACTCGAAGCAGAAGTACCCGATGTAGCAGAAGACCCTGATGTACCTGAACTAGCAGAAGTACCCGATGTTCCACTTGATGCAGAAGTACCTGATGTGCCACTTGAGCCATTCGTACCACTTGAACCTGAAGTCCCTGAAGAACCACTCGTTCCCGAAGTGCCCGATGTCCCCGCAGAACCACTTGTTGCGGAAGTCCCCGAAGACCCACTTGTGCCACTTGTACCGCTTGAACCATCAGTTCCACTCGTACCCGAAGAACCCGAAGTCCCTGAAGTACCTGTAGTGCCTGAACTACCGCTTGATGCAGAAGTACCGCTTGAGCCACTTGTACCTGAAGATGCGGAAGTACCCGATGTACCCGTAGAACCTGAAGTCCCCGATGTACCTGAAGTCGCAGAAGTACCTGAAGTACCCGAATTTCCACTTGTTGCTGATGTACCCGAAGTACCCGCTATACCTGATGTACCCGAAGTGCCATCAATTCCTGATGTACCCGAAGTGCCATTTATTCCTGATGTTCCCGAAGTTCCGTCATTAGCTGAAGTACCCGAAGTTCCCGCAGATGCAGAAGTTCCACTTGTACCACTTGAACCGCTAGTAGCAGAAGTTCCCGAAGTTCCTGAAGAACCATTAGAACCACTCGTACCGCTAGTTCCACTCGTACCGCTTGACCCCGATGTACCTGAAGTACCGCTAGAACCGCTAGTGCCCGAAGAGCCATCAATACCTGAAGTTGCAGAAGAACCACTTGTACCTGAAGTACCTGATGTACCACCTGAACCTGAAGTTGCAGAAGTGCCACTAGAACCTGAAGTTGCTGATGTTCCTGAAGACCCGTCAGTACCGCTTGTGCCACTTGAACCCGAAGTACCTGAAGTCCCTGTTGTGCCTGAACTACCACTTGATGCAGAAGTACCACTAGAACCCGAAGTCGCAGCAGTACCCGAAGTACCCGATGTTCCTGTAGTTCCCGAAGAACCTGAAACGCCACTTGTGGCAGCAGTACCCGATGTACCCGAAACACCGCTTGAAGCAGAAGTTCCTGAAGTACCTGCTATTCCTGAAGTACCTGAAGTACCATCAATACCCGATGTTGCCGAAGTACCGCTTGAACCGTCCTGACCTGAAGTTCCCGAAGATGCAGAAGTACCACTAGTTGCTGATGAGCCCGAAGTACCACTTGTACCACTTGACCCACTAGTTCCCGCAGTTCCTGAAGTTCCTGAAGAGCCATTTGTACCGCTTACACCCGAAGTTCCACTTGTACCGCTAACTCCACTAGTTCCACTTGTACCTGAAACACCTGAAGAGCCATCTGTACCCGAAGTTCCTGAAGAACCGCTTGAAGCCGAAGTACCCGAAGTACCGCCTGAACCCGAAGTCGCAGAAGTACCCGAAGAACCCGATGTAGCAGAAGTACCTGAAGAACCGTCAGTACCGCTAGTTCCCGAAGAACCACTAGTACCTGAAGTACCCGTAGTACCTGAACTACCACTTGTAGCAGAAGTACCGCTTGAACCCGAAGTCGCAGCAGTTCCCGAAGTACCACTAGAAGCACTTGTTCCCGAAGAACCCGAAACACCACTTGTAGCAGAAGTCCCTGATGTTCCTGAAACACCGCTTGATGCAGAAGTACCTGAAGTACCCCCTATTCCTGATGTACCCGAAGTTCCATCAATTCCTGATGTGCCCGAAGTACCATTTATTCCTGATGTTGCTGAAGTTCCGCTTGAGCCGTCTACGCCCGAAGTACCTGAAGATGCGGAAGTACCTGAAGTACCACCTGAACCACTTGTTGCAGAAGTACCACTTGAACCTGCCGTGCCTGAACTTCCCGAAGTTCCCGCAGATGCAGAAGTTCCTGAAGAACCGCTTGTAGCGGAAGTTCCGCTAGAGCCACTCGTTCCTGAAGAACCATCTATGCCACTTGTCCCTGAAGTACCCGAAGAGCCCGAAGAGGCTGAAGTACCCGAAGAGCCTGAACTTGCTGATGTACCCGAAGAACCGCTAGTTCCTGAAGTTCCGCTAGAGCCGTCAGTACCACTAGTACCGCTTGAACCACTTGTACCTGAAGTACCCGCAGTACCTGCACTACCGCTTGTAGCGGATGTGCCACTAGAGCCCGATGTACCTGAAGTACCCGTAGTTCCTGAAGTACCACTAACCGCAACACCTACCTCGTAGGCATTAATTATGACAGAAGGGGCTGCGGGTGAAATATAAGGAGTTGTTGTAGCCCCCGTTGCAAATATTCTTACAGTTGGTTCAGCAGAGGCAAAAACAAATTCTACAAAATCTTGCTCATCTAGGTCAAATATGTATTCAACCCAAGGTAAATATTCGGCATCATTACCAACTAGTTCTAATATAGACCTAGTTCTTGGGACATCATTTCCATTAATTCTTGCCCAAATATCTACTGTGGTATTACCGCCACCTGTTTTAATAACTTGAGCAGAATATCCAATTTTATACTTACCTGCGTAAGCAAATGTTATTTGAGTATTTGATACAAGAGTAATACCGTATTGTAATTCGGTAGTATTGTAAGACCAAATTGTTGGGATGTCAGCACCTGTAACTACTTGCGTGGTGCTATCAGAAAAACTACCATACCAATTCGCAATAGCCGTTCCCGTAGAACCATCCTTACCACTTGTACCTGAAGTACCCGTAGTACCCGAAGTTGCTGATGAACCCGAAGTACCTGATGTGCCACTCGAAGCAGAAGTTCCTGAAGATGCGGAAGTACCCGATGTACCCGTAGAGCCTGATGTACCTGAAGAACCCGAACTAGCAGAAGTACCTGAAGAACCCGAAAATCCCGAAGTACCATTAGTGCCCGAAGTACCATCAATTCCCGAAGTACCACTTGACCCCCCTGTTCCACTCGTACCGCTAGAAGCAGATGTGCCACTAGAGCCTGAAGTACCGCTTGAGCCATCAGTTCCTGAAATACCCGAAGTACCGCTTGTGCCTGAAATTCCTGAAGAACCCGCAGTTCCTGAAGATGCAGAACTACCGCTTGTGCCACTTGTTCCTGAAGAGCCGTCAGTACCTGAAGAACCCGAAGTTCCTGTGGAACCTGATGTACCCGTAGAGCCCGAAGTCCCGCTTGAAGCAGAACTACCGCTTGTTCCACTTGTACCACTTGAACCGTCAGTACCTGAAGACCCTGATGTACCACTAGACCCCGAAGAACCCGAAGACCCACTCGTTCCTGAAGAACCGTCAGTACCCGTAGTACCTGATGTTCCATTTTCACCTGAAGTGCCACTTGTACCCGTAGTACCTGTAGTCCCTGAAGTTCCTGATGAACCGCTTGTAGCGGAAGTACCGCTAGAACCGCTTATGCCTGAAGTGCCCGTAGTCCCCGAAGAACCATCAGTTCCTGATGTTCCCGAAGAGCCATCAGAACCACTTGAACCACTCGTTCCTGAAGAGCCCGAAGTTCCCGCAGTACCCATAGTTCCCGAAGTACCCGCAGCACCAACCGCTTTATCAATCAAGATAGCAGTTGTATCATTAATTTTTATATAAACACCATAGGTTACACCCGCAGATGGAGGAGTAACTGATAAATTTCCAACTTGGGTTGGGTCAAAATATAAAACATCACCAACGCTACCAATTAGTGTGGGCAAATTAAATACTACCCTACCTACGGGTCTAACTCTTATAATACCGTCTTCAACTACATTCGCAGAAGAAACTATACCCGCAATGGACATATAGTCTTCTAGGGCATTTGCAGTAACTTTTACAAATTCACCTGAACTATTAATTCTTACAAAATCTCCCTCAACTAAATCAGGGTAATAAATTGTAGGGTCTATTGAAAAATAGTCGGTGTAGTAATTCCTATACCTGAATCTATCATGCAAATCAGATAACCAAGTACCGATAGAATCAATGTTACCTACCTGACCTTCAACTTGATATATTGGGGTAAGAACGGGTAGTCCATCGTCACCCAAAGAAAATATTAAACCTACACTTTCAACATCGGGAGAATTATCTCCTGAAGTTGAGTTGTCAGTAACAAGGTTATATAAATCAACATCCTCAATTACCGCCTCAATAGTTAAGCCATCGGCAGAAACTCCATTAATTTCACGAATACGATATGCAAAACCATTCGGCTGACCAATCCACATACCGACAAGGACATCGAACCCGTCATACATGAACTCAGGGGTGCTATCAGGATAGCTTGTCTGCTGAAATAGGTAGTTGCCTGTTACAGGGTCGGTAAGGCTTAATGTAACATTCCAAGAAAAAGCCTTTCCATCCCAAATTGATAAAGGATTGTTGTAGACTCCTGCCTCAGTATATCCTGCTAAAATTTGAGCAGGAATGCAAATAGGTGGTGGTATAAGTCTTGCCATACATCTTTTATACTTTAGCGAGGAAGGTAATTGTTAAAGTAGAAGTACCCGTAGAAGCATAACCTGCTTGTGTAGGAGTAAGTGTATAGTAAGTCATTGTTGTGTAAGTGCTATTTTGGTACATGGAGTATGTTCCTGTTGTATTTCCCCAAAACGCCTTTGTTAGTACGTTAGCACCGTTCACACCCGAACTATATGCCCCTATTATTACATTCCCCAAAGGATGTGTTATTGTAAATGTAGTGCTTGAACTAACGACAAAGTTCCATCCTGAAGCACCAATCAAGCTATTCCCGCTTGGGTCTGTGGCACTTGCTACAGATGAAAGGTTACCACCTGCCGTAGCAACTACGACAGTATAAACCTTTGATGTACCTGAAGCACTAACTCCTGAAGTACCTGAAGTTCCTGTGGCTCCCGCCTGTCCTGAAGTACCGCTTGAACCTGTCAAACCTGAAGTTCCTGTAGAACCCGAAGTACCCGTAGAACCGCTTGTTCCGCTAGACCCCGTAATACCCGAAGTACCCGTAGAACCGCTTGAGCCACTAGAGCCACTTGTTCCCGAAGAACCGCTTGTGCCTGAAGACCCTGATGTGGCAGAAGTTCCTGAAGAACCATTTGCTCCTGAAGCACCTGAAGTACCGCTTGAACCCGTAATACCTGAAGTTCCTGATGTACCAAATGTTTCACCGCTTGTACCCGCAGTTCCTGTGTTACCCGTAGAACCTGAAGTACCACTTGACCCACTTGTTCCCGCAGTAGCATTTACACCACTTGTACCTGAAATACCTGAAGAACCTGAAGAGCCCGAAGAGGCTGAAGTACCGCTAGAACCCGTACCGCCCGATGTTCCTGAAGTACCAAATGTCTGTCCGCTTGTACCTGCACTACCGCTTGAGCCTGAAGTACCCGTAGTACCGCTAGAACCCGAAACACCCGCAGTACCACTTGAACCTGAAATACCGCTAGAACCTGAAGTCGCAGAAGTACCACTTGAGCCCGATGAAGCAGATGTACCACTTGAACCTGATGAAGCAGAAGTACCGCTAGAACCACTTGTCGCAGAAGTTCCCGCAGTCCCTGATGAACCCGATGTACCTGATGTACCATTACTTGCACCGCTAGTTCCCGAAGAACCAACCACGCCCGATGTTCCACCGCCACCGCTACCCCCGCTTATTAGCGAAAGTCCGTCTCCACCAAGGAAAGATGTACTCATTATGCTTCTATTTTACTTCCAATTAAATGTTTTAAAAAAACCTCTCTAACGAATTTGCCTTCCTTTGACAAGAATAATCTAACATCCTCTTGGTCTTCATTCAGATAAATGGTAACATCTACCTGATATGTTCCTAATTCTTTCGCAAAATCTTGCAAAAACTTTAAAATATACGGTGGGGCAATTACGCTATAACCTTTCAGGTCAATAACTTTTACCCCTAAAATATCTTTAATGGACACCTCTTCTTTAAACTCATCTTCAACGTACACTTGGTATCCAACTTCTTCTTTACTTTTTATGTAGAGCAATACAAAAACACTCAATGGGTCTTCAACTTTGTACTTTTCTACATACTTTTTTACACCTTTCGTAAAAATCTTGCTTGTTTCTGCAATGATGAACTCTTCCATTTATGGTTTTTTTTTGGTTTATTATGGTCTATTGATAGGCAATAACAATATCGGCAATGTCACCCCCTGATGCGGCTGCGATTACAATACCGTCAATAGGATTGCTAGGGCTTGGGGCACTTATCGTTACCCCTTGATTTACCGCAAATGTTATTGAACCCGAACTAATACCGTTAAATGAAGCAGAACCCGTGAAGGTAATGCTACCCTGACGGCAAAGTACGGTTAATCTTGTCACATTCTGACTTGCAGAAATGGTCAATGTTTCATTTGTCAGGGTATATGTGAATACATTTAATGCTCCTATTGTTGCCATCTCTTATTTTTTAATGATGCTTTTCAAATTATTGGAATATTCAAATGGAATAGTGGTTTTTATGAGACCACTTTCTACCCGAACATACCCTTGAATATCAAAAATAACATCTTTAGTTCCGATACTTAAAGTTACAATATTTACTAAATTTCCGAGTACAATTTTTGGATTAAAAGCAAATCGGAAGCTAAAGTCGCTATATCCATTTGCCCTAACCCTAACATCTTTAACCTCTGTTATATTACCAACCTTACTTCCATTTATAAAAAAGTCCAAAAACATTTCCTTTACTGTCGCTTCTACGTTGGAATTATTGATAATTCGTGCAGTTATGTCTAAAATTACGTTGTCACCTGTTACGGAAACAACTCTGACACCCTTTACGATGTAGTCAAAGTCCTGCACAAAATCAATCTGCTTTTTATAATACCTATACAAAGCATAACCAATTATACCCAACCCTGATGCAATCAAAAGTGCTTTTATACCTTTCATTTTTTCCTAAATATGAAGTAAGAAATGATACCTAAAACAACTATACCGCCACCTATGAGTAATATATTCTTATTACTTTTTACCTTACTACCCAAAGATTCTGCTTCGCCTTTTGCTTTAGCGATACTTGATTCTGAGAGTGCTACTAGCTTTTCTTCAAACTTTTTCTCCTCTTGAGCCATTTTTTCTGATTCAAATGAGCCACAATTTGCAATTTGAACCTTTTTCAATTCACCAAGTGTGGCTTGGTTTTCTTGAATTATGAGTTTTACGCTCTTGAGATTGTATCCTTTCAATGTAGCAGACTGCTTAATTAAAGCAGCAGTATCCTGCTCAACCAAAGCAATCGAATTGTCAATGCTTCCACAATCTTGTGGGAGAGAAGACCACTTGCCTTTTATTCTAGCTACAAGTTTTTTTCTTGCACCCGAAAGATTGGCAAAGTTTTCCTCTATATTACGCATCCTTTTTCCTTTGATTGGAGAATCATTTACAAAGTTTCTCATTCCCAACCTTGATGGAGCAAGTGCTGACAACTCATTATTTTCAAGCATTTCTATTGCCATAACTTAAAATTGATATTTTATACCTTTTTTCTTCCAATTTGCATTTACCGCATCAACTCTGTACCTAGTTAATCCACCGTAATCGTCACCCAATTCAGAGTTTACAAATGTTATTAAGTCTTTGGGGCTTCCTGTTGGTACACCAAAAGCATAATCTTGCCTTACGCCAAATGCTTTAATTAATTTAGCGACATCAATATCGTTATTCATCAAAAGCAGTATTCGCTGAACATTACCGTAGTCATCTCCAACCGCATAACGCATACCTTCGTGAATGTCATTTGCAAAAGCATTATATTGACTATCGGCAAAAGTTGGTTTCATACCTTGTTTTAGATACTTATCAACTTCATCTTTCACGTTGTCTACAAATTCACGACTTTTCTTTTCTTCTGCCGATGGGAATAGAGATTTATAGGCTTTCATCCCTGCAAGTGCCAATAAAAATCCACCGCCAACAATTAATGCTCCTTTGGCGTATGGTGGCAAATCTTTGTAATATTTATAGAATCCTTTTTCCATATTTTATTTTTTTGCTCTACCACCGTCAGTTATATATTCTCTACCATCTAAGAAAAATGTTGAATTACCTGATTTTACTGCACTAGCCCACGCTTTTAAATATGCTTTATCAAAAGTCAAAAGACTATCAATACCTCCTGAATATTTTCCTGAATTGGAAATTGCTTGTGCATACATCTTTTTTTGAAATAAAATCATATATGCTACATACGCACCTCCACCCAAAATAGCTACCCAAACAAGTGTTTTCTGATTCATTTTAATCATTTTTTAATTTCCTTTTGCGTAAACATCAGTTAATTTATGTTCTTCAATATAATCCTTTATAAAGGTATTTATGATATTGTATCTCTGTTTGTTCAACTCACTTGGGGCTCCGATGAATGTTTCACCAAAAGCAGCGTAAGCCTCCTTGATTGGATAGCCCAACCCTAGATAAATAGTCAAGGCATTTAAGTCGGCTTCAACCTCATCAGCAATATCACTATTCACATAGTAATGACTAAACTCATGTAGGAGTATAGCCATCCTCATAGGAATGGTGAAAGGTACAAAAGCCTCTTGAGATATTTGAATACGACCGTTTTGGGTCGAAATTCTCGCAGGAGTTGCCAATACCTTTCCTTGCATGGATTTAATAACGGGCAAATATTCTATCTTAAACTGTCTTGTGGTGCTATAATAGTCCTTTGGAGGAAGCCACCCTGCATTGTATGAAAACTTCTGTGCAAAATTGACAAAACTCCGTACAATGCTTGTGTCCATTTTAGTTCTAGAAAGAGTTGTTTCCAAATCTTCCTTTTTGATTCCGACAACCTCAAAAGTGTCTTCATCCTCTTTTGGTCTATTACCAATAGCTTCGTTATATATCTGAAGAGCCAAATTGTTTGGAGCAATTGGCATACGAATAAACAAGTCCTCCTCCCCATTAACGACCTTAACCGCATCCATAAACTTGGTATTGGCTTGGTCTTTATCTGAAGCTATAAGCCTTATTTTCACAGGTTTTTGAGTCCGTACTCTAACCCGAACTTTACAAGGCTCATATCTACACCACATTTTGTAATTCATCAGATATAGACGGGTTTTTTATTTGCAATTGCAATAAGTTCTCTTTGTGTCCTAGCATCTTGCATCTCAAAAGCAGCCTGTTTTACCGCTTTGGATGCTTGATTTGGGGGCATAACAATATCATATTGAGAAAGGAAAGCAGGGGTAAAGTTTTGCTTTTCTTTTTCAGTAGCTACCGAAACCGCCTCTTCAACGCTTTTGGGCATATTTTCCCTTTTCATTTTGTTCTTATACCAAACAAAACCTACTATACCCAATCCAACCAAAACAGGAATCAAAGTATTTTTATTCATAATTATTTCTTTTTCATTATTTGAGAAACAACTATTGCTCCTACGATAACAACTCCAACTATAATTAGAGTAGACTTAGGGAATCCCATAATTGTCTTGCTCTTTTCGTCTTCGTTCATTCCATTTAGTGCCATATAAACTTCTTCGTTTAAGTTAGCGTTTATAGGGAAAATACCTTTTTTCTTCTCCCTGTTAAGCCATCCTGAAAAATTCAAAGTACCGCCTTCATCTCTATATTGCTTATAAAGTTGATTAGCCGTTAACTCTTTTACTTCTACTTCCATTTTATCTTAATTTGAAAGTTCCGCTAGAAATTGAACTTGCAACGCTTTTAGCTGCTTCTACCTGTTCGGGGGTCATTTCGTTGGTTTCCTCTTCTTGCATTTTTCTCCTTTTCAGCAGAACAATAGCAAGAATACCAATGATTCCTACGGCAGAGGCAATTATTACAAGGTTTTTATTTTTCATTCTTCATCAGTATTAGGTAACAACAAATGTGAGGCTATTCCACCAATTATAGCACCAATAAAAGCACTACTAACCAAGTTGTAGCTTTTTGCAACACCGTACAACAAACCTGCTGCCATACCGATGAATCCACCTGTAATCGTACCTTTTTTCTTTTTCATAGATAAGGTATCTGATGTTGACTTTAAATCTCTTACTTTGTCAATAACTGCTCTCGCTTCTGACATGATTATTTTTTATAATATGTTTTGTAATACAGTAGGGGTAGGTTTCTGCTTTGATGCACACTTACAAGCAGCGTAAATGTTTCTAGTTGGTAAAACATTACCACCGTCAGCATTGAAGAAGTTATTATCCCTCATATTTGGAATCAAATTTTGAGGTTTTACATAAATTCCTTTGCCACTCATGCCATAAAATTGCACATCCATTGATTGCAAATCTTTTCTCTTTTTGACATCACCCTGACCTACTTCATCAGACTTATTTTCTACTTCCGAAGGCTTGGGGACATTCCTCTTCTTATATGCAAAAAAGAGAGCAAGTGCTACTGCTCCCATTCCTGCTAGAATCCAAGTATTTTTTTTCATTTTATACTTTTTGAAGTGCTTGTAAATCTTCTATTCTTATTTTACCTTTTTTCAAAAGTTTTGCTTGTCTTGTTGATTGCCTTAATTTACGATTAGCCAATCTTTGTTGTGCTACTTCAGGGCTACCACCTATTTTATCCAAAACTCTTGATGCTACAACAGATATGTTATCCTGTTGTGGTAACGCCTGTTGTGTAGGAGGTATTTGTGCATCTTGTTCAGTTCTTCTTCTCCTTACTTGTGCAGATGCAAATAAACCTACACCAACAAGAGCCAAAACTCCGATTCCTATTAAAATATACTTTGATGCTTTATTCATCAATTATTTTTTTACATCTGACAATTTCATTGCTTGATTCTTTTTCCACCACATATAACCACCAATTGCAACTAAACCTACGGCTAAATACATCCAATTTTTCTTGCTCATAATTTATTTATTTGATTGTTTATTTACATAGTACAAGATAGCATAAATGGCAGCAGTATATAAAACAAGTTTTGCCCATTTCTTTTCATTTTCACTCATTATAATCTGCATATACTACTTTTTTGATTGCCTATAAATTAGGAATCCGATACCCACAAGAGCAATAACTCCGATTCCAATGTAAAGAACAGTATTACCGCTAACACCTGCACCTTTTCCAAGTTGCCTTTGCATATCGGCTTGTTGTTGTTGCATTGCCATAGATTGTTGCTCTA
>Ga0068872_10003411_pt1 | contig 12133 bp, 13 predicted proteins | sample NOAtaG_7_FD_66441 | JGI IMG/M metagenome (GOLD analysis project Ga0068872, IMG submission 66441) | Freshwater lake microbial communities from Lake Erie, under a cyanobacterial bloom - NOAA_Erie_Diel1S_2200h metaG | ecosystem: Environmental > Aquatic > Freshwater > Lake | place: USA: Ohio, Lake...
CAACCTGGCCGGAATGTATGTAACCGACGACTTAAGTAATTTTAAAAAATACCGAATCCCCGGCAATTCATCCTTTACAAATATTCCACCTAAAAGTTATATCGTGTTATATGCTGATGATACCGTTTCACTGGGTCCTTTGCATGTAGCATTTAAACTTAGTGCAACTGGTGAACAATTAGGTTTGGCAGACACATCAGGCAATCCCATTGATTCCGTTCGTTTTGGTGCACAAACCTCTGACATATCCTTTGGAAGACTGCCTGATGGTACAGGTGCATTTCAGTTTACCACCTCAGCTACACCGGGCGCCCGCAATCAATGAGACAGTTACTTTGGATATGCCTGCTTTACCCGGCCATTGGATGTGCGGGTCATTTGCCTTCCACCAAAAAACTATACACAGAAGTTAGTGAACCAAGCGACCTGATTCCCGACGGAAAAGGAGGATTTGTTGTAGTGAGCGATAACGGCACATTATACCGTACCGACGCGCAGGGCAACATCATCCAAAAATCCACTTGCAATGGTCAGGATTATGAAGCAATTACCTCGGATAATAAATACTATTATATCTCCGATGAACGCAGCAGAGCCATCACACTCGTTGATAAAGAAAGTTTGAACTGCCTTCGCTCCTATCCGCTGGATATACAAACAGGAAACAATGCAGGACTGGAAACATTTTTTTTTGATCCTGCACAACAAGTATTCATCGGAATCAGCGAAAAATCTCCCATCACAGTCTATACCTTTTCTTTGGACTTTGACATTCTTTCTTCAAAAGAAATCACATTTGCCTCTGATATTTCCTCTGGTTGTTTCAAAGATGGATTTTATTACCTGCTCTCTGATGAGGACCACAAGGTGTTTAAATGCAAACCCGATTTAAACATCATAGCAAGCTGGTCGGTGAAAATCATCAATCCAGAAGGCATATGTTTTGATCCTTCTGGAAGCATGGTGATTTGCAGTGATGAAATGCAAATGTTTTTCTATTACAATCTTCCTGCAAATGAATAAATTTTTGCTCCTCATATTTGTACTGCTGCATTTTTCGGGCATCCTGCGAGCACAGGACGACCAAGGCAACATCAGCATCAATGCCCGCAGTTCTTTTTATTTGAATCAGCGATGGGGATGGGATTCTGCCTATTCCGACAGAAAACAGAACAAGTTTTTTTTACGCAATGCACAGATGCAAATCAGGGGAAATGCAGGGAAACATACCCGCTTCTTTTTCGGTTTCGACATTGCACAAATTATCAGCAAGGGAAATGACCCGCAAAATCCGGCACTTCTCGATGCTGCCATTCAATATCAGGGATTTTCATTTGTCGATATCCTGTTGGGTTACGACAAGGTTTGTTACTCTAGAAACAACCAAGTTTCTTTTTTTGATTCTCCCTTCTGGCAAAGGGCAGAGATAACAGGTGGTGCATTCTATGGACGCAGGGATATAGGCCTCACTCTGCATAAAAAATTATTCAGGAAAAAATTGGGACTATGGGCGGGTGTATATTCGGGCATGGGTGAAGCAATTTTGCAAGGATTGAATGCGCCCTCCGGAAAGTATGAATATGTGATACGGGCAGAGTACTCCTTGCCGGTTGCAGTTAAATACCGCGAACTGGATGAATCGCATAGCGTGATTCCTATTTTTTCTGCGGGAATTAATGGTAAGTATTGTGACAAATCCCTTCCTGCCGGTGAAATTTTTGCCGGGGGAACAACAGGCGAATTTGCTACCAAAGTGGTGAATGGTGAAAAATATACCTACGGTGCAGATTTCAGCATGATGTGGCAGGGTTTTTCACTTCAGGCAGAAATCCACCAACTGAGAATGCAATTGCGCGACAGCACAGATGGTTTGCTGAATAGACTTCCAAACAGTGTAACAAAACGCACAGTATTCACAGGTGGTTTTTTTATACAAGGGAATTATTTTTCAAAGAAACTACAATCCGGTTTATCACTCAGATATGAAGAACTAAATTATAACGATTTAGTTGCAGGTTACTTCGCACGATGGGGCATTGCCGCTTGCTGGAAGCCTAAAAACAGCAAGTGTATGCTAAAAGCTCAGTACTTTTACAACCTGAAAGAAGAAACAGTTATAGACAATCTGAATCACCGCGAACAAATCCGTGTAGGACTTCAAATCAATCTCAAATAATCAAAAAAACAAAACACATGAAACAGTTTTACCTCACACTTTCATTGCTTGTATGCATGCTCGCAGGCCATGCTCAAACTTTGGTTTTTTCCCAAAATTTCGACAATCCTGCCTTCCTCAACCAGCTTCCGACCGGTTGGACCGGCACCGCGGATGGTTTTTTTGTGCAGAATTCCAATCCTTCAACAACTTATGCAGGCGCTTCTGGCGTGCAAAACCTGGTGGTGAGAAATGACACTTCCTCAACGGGCATCTATTTTGTGCAGACTCCGGCGTTTAATGTGAATGGATTTAATCTGTTGCAGATTTCATACGGAGTTCGTAACACCGTTAACTTTCAGGCATCCGGTAGTAGTATCACGGCATTTGAATACAGCCTTGATAACGGAGGTTCATGGAATGCCATTACCTATACAAACAACCTACCTAACAGCACCTGGTCACTGGTGAATAATACAAATCCCATCAATGTAAATCTGCCTTCCGGGGCAAGCACATGCATCCTCCGCTGGACAGCCGATATTATCAATAATCCAAACGGAACATATCGGATTGACGATGTAAGTGTTTTGGCCAGCACCAGCGCTTCAACCTTTACAAAAAGATTATCTGATGCAGGGATCATTTCTTTTAACAGCTTAGTAAATGACGGATATCTGCAAATAGAAACCGGAACAATCGTTCAAACGCTGAGGCTTTGTGATTTGTCAGGAAAATTTACCTCGGCATTCAATCTTCATCAGGGCAATCAGCGACTGGATGTTCAGCACCTACCAAAAGGATTGTATTTTCTGGAATTGCCCGGTGCGGGTTGCATAGGCAAAATCATCATTCAATAAGTTTATTACAAAGCTTTGTAAAAGAAAAAAGTCCCGGAAATTCCGGGACTTTTCTTTTTCAGTTGAGCAGGATTATTTCTTACCTGTCTCAGAAGCTGCAGTGGCAGCAGAGGCAGCCGCACGAGTCATACGAACTGCACAAATAACAACATTGGGAGCATCAAGGAAGGTAACACCATCCAATGACAACTGACCAATCTTAATGGCCTGACCAATTTCAAGAGGCTCTACATTCACTTCCACAAAATCGGGAAGATGCTTTGGCAAAGCCCTGATTTTTAATTTACGCACATTGGTAATCAATTTACCACCCTGACGGGCTCCTGCTGAGGTACCAATGGTTCTTACAGGAATCTCAATCACAACGGGCTTGTCCTCTACCAACTCAAGAAAGTCGATATGGAGAAGTTTGTCAGTTACAGGATGCGTCTGAATCTCCTGCATAACGGCATGACGGGTTTGTCCGTCAACCTGAATTTCTACTTTGTACACATCGGGCGAGTAAACCAGGTTGCGCACATTGTTAAAGGTAACGCTGAAAAAAAGCTGATCCTTGCCTCCGTAAAGTACACATGGGATCTCGTCGTTGTGACGAAGTTTTTTCGCATCTTTTTTCCCTACGCCCACACGAGGTGAGCCGCTCAATACAAATGCTTTCATTTTTTTTGCTGCCTCTCCGGGTTACCCGCCGAACCGTTTGAAGCGTTTTTTATGGTGAATAGTGTTGCGGGCATTTTCTTAAACGATAAACTTTGTACTGATAGATTCGTGGTTGTGAACCATTTCAACTACATCGGCAAACAAATCAGCGACAGAGAGTACGGTAATTTTTGATGTGAGTTCCTCATGATTTTTTCTAAGAGGAATGGTGTCAGTTACCACCAGTTCGGAAATACTTGATTTCTCGATATTAGAGTAAGCATTTCCACTGAGTATAGGATGTGTGCATACTGCACGCACAGAAGATGCACCTTTTTCCATCATCATATCGGCGGCTTTGCAAAGGGTGCCTGCAGTATCTACAATATCATCGATAAGGACAATGTCTCTGCCTTCAACCTCACCAATCACGGTCATTGAACTGATTTCATTGGCTTTTTTCCTTTGCTTGTAGCAAATCACAATATCCGACTTGAGGAACTTGGCATAAGAGTTTGCTCTTTTGGATCCGCCCATATCGGGAGCAGCGATGGTAAGGTTGGGCAATGCCAGGTTTTCGATGTAAGGCAAAAAGATGGAAGATGCATAGAGGTGATCCACGGGCACATCAAAAAATCCCTGTATCTGATCTGCATGCAAATCCATGGTCATGATGCGAGTTACACCGGCAGAACTCAAAAGATTGGCTACCAATTTAGCACCAATAGCTACACGGGGCTTGTCTTTTCTGTCTTGCCTAGCAAAACCGAAATAGGGAATTACTGCAATGATTTCTTTTGCCGAAGCCCTCTTGGCGGCATCAATCAAAAGCAGAAGTTCCATCAGGTTATCCGAGGGCGGAAAAGTGGATTGCACGATAAAGACATCACAACCGCGCACCGTCTCTTCAAATGAAGGCTGAAATTCCCCATCTGAAAACTGTGAGACCATCACCTTACCGAGGGGCTTCCCGAAGCATTCAGCAATCTGGTGAGCCAGGTAATGTGAGGATCGTCCTGCAAAAATCTTTACTGTATGTGCCTTCATTCCCTGAAATTGGGGCAGCAAAAGTAAAACTTTTCCACTTAACAGACTTAAAAAATAGTCCTTACCGCTAAAAAAGGCAAGATCCTTGAATAGTCTGAAAGCATAGTGTGCCCCGGCAGCAGAGAAATACCTTAAAGGTCAAGGAAATTCATGAGGGAGTCATACCGATCCATCATCCCATCTTCGCCGGAATTTTCATGAAAAATTGCCTTGATGGTGTAGTTGTAGCGTTCAAAGGTTTGAATGATACCTGTGAGGTTCATTCTGTTAACCTTAATGGTTACTTCCAGTTTTTCTGATTCACTTGCAGAAGAAATATACAGACTCAAGATCTTGGCATCATTGCTTTCTACTATGCGGGCAATCTCCGACAGGTAATAGTCGTAGTGATACATTTCCAGCACAATCAGGCCACCGTTATCTTTGATGGAGGCCATATTGGACAATTCGTCGAGCAACCTGGAAAGGGTAATAATGCCCAGGTATTTTTCTTGGTTATCCAACACAGGAATGATGCTGAGCTTAAGCATGGATGCTAACTTGAGCACATCATAAAAGTGCTGGTTGGCGGTTACATAGGGTTTGGCAAGAGATAAACGGTGATTGCCAATGGCTTGTGAAGGATCGTTGAGGTCGAGTATATCTGACTCCGAGATAAGTCCCAAAAATTCTTCATGGTTTACGATGGGCAAATGACTTACATGCAGTTCCTCCATCCATTGCAGGGCGCGGTTTCCGGTATCTGATGTTTTCAGTGGTGGAATTTCATCAGAAATCAAATCCTTTGCAACAAACAGATGCGGTACCGATGGTGTGATATTTTCCTCTTCGCTCATCTCTGTCATATTAAACACAACGATAGGTAATTTGGTTCACATGGAGAAGGCACGGTTAATATTTTATTGAAAAGTTGTTTTAGATGGAGAATACTTTGTGAAGGATGTATTTTTGAGCCCATGATTAGACTGAGCGTAAACATCAATAAGGTTGCCACCTTGCGCAATGCGAGGGGCGGAAATGTTCCGGATGTAGTTAGATTTGCCCTTGACTGCGAGCGTTTCGGTGCAGAAGGAATCACTGTTCATCCCCGGCCCGATGAACGACATATCCGTTACGAGGATGTACGAGATTTAAAAAAAGTTCTCCGAACAGAATTCAATATTGAAGGGTATCCTACAGAATCATTTATGAAATTAGTTTGTGAAGTGAAGCCTCATCAAGTTACTCTGGTTCCCGACCCTCCCGGTGTATTGACATCTAATGCGGGATGGGATACAAAGAAGGAGGCTTCCTTCTTAAAAAGTATCATCAGCACCTTGCATGCAGAAGGCATTCGTTCTTCCCTTTTTGTAGGTGCAGATGAAGAGATGGTGAATGCGGCGGCTGCCTGCGGCAGCCGCCGCATTGAACTCTATACCGAACCTTACGCATCAGCATTTCCGAATACACCCGCCGATGCCATTCGTCCTTTTGTAAAAGCAGCACAAATAGCCGGGGAACTGGGTTTAGAAGTAAACGCAGGACATGACCTCAACCTGCACAACCTTGCCTTTTTTGCCCAGACCGTTCCGGGATTGTGCGAGGTGTCCATAGGGCATGCCCTCATTAGCGATGCATTGTACCTCGGAATTGAAAATACCATCCAGATTTACCTCGCCAAACTCCATCAATCATGAACCTATTTTACAGGGATACAGGAAGTGGAATTCCTGTTCTCATCATGCATGGCCTATTTGGTTGTGCCGATAATTGGAACCTGATGGCAAAAAAAATTTCATCCGAAAACTATCGCGTAATCACGGTGGACTTGCGAAATCACGGACTATCGCCACATCATGAAGAATGGGATTATCACTGCATGGCCGAAGATGTAAAAGAACTATGCGAGAAATTGAATTTAAAAAAAGTCATTTTTATTGGTCATTCAATGGGCGGAAAAGTGGCCATGTACCTCTCTGCCATCTGTTCTCATCTCATTAAGGCAATGGTGGTTGTTGACATCGCTCCACGCTACTATCCTCCGCATCATCATGAAATTTTGGAGGCACTGTTAAGCGTAAACCTACCCTTTCTTACAAACCGTAATGAAGCCGCCGACATCCTGTCCAATAGGATTCATGAGGCCGGGGTAGTGCAGTTTCTACTAAAAAATCTTTACCGAAAAGATGACAATGGACAGGCTATTTTTGCCTGGAGGATGAATCTGGCAACCATTGTTAAAAATATATCCGTGGTAGGAGCCCCATCCCCATTTCCCTCTGAAAAAGAAAATCAGATTTATCCGGTGCTTTTTATTCGGGGAGAGGTCTCAGATTATATTGTTGATAAGGACCGGATAGACATCCTGAGCCGCTATCCTGCAGCTGAAATCATCACGATTATGGGTGCAGGACACTGGGTACAGGCTGAAAAACCTGAAGAATTTTTTAAATGTCTTTTAGATTGGTTTCTGAGAAAAGATCTGGTGCTTAAGGAGCAAGCATCTTGAATCCAACTCCATGAACATTAATAATCTCTATTCTTGGATCGGCCTTCAGGTATTTGCGCAATTTGGTGATGTAAACATCCATAGAACGACCATTGAAATAATTGTCGTCATGCCAGATTGTTTTTAAAGCAAAATTCCTGTCAAGCACATCATTTTTATGGAGACAAAACAATTTTAGCAACTGGGCTTCGCGGGTTGTTAAACGAAAAGTCCCTTCTGCATGAGCGAGCGTTTGGTGGTCAAAATCAAAATGAAATTTACCGATATTGAATTCCCGGGCTTCTGTATTATTCAGACTCTTGAAAGATGTTCTGCGGAGAATGGCTTTTAATCTGAGAAGAAGCTCTTCGGAGCTGAATGGTTTTACAATGTAATCATCGGCTCCTACATGAAATCCTTCGATGGCGTCCTCCTTAAGGGACTTGGCTGTGAGGAATACCAAGGGAACTTCTTTGTTAAGCATCCTGATTTCCTTTGCCAGTGTATAGCCATCCATAATTGGCATCATCACATCCAAAACACAGGCATCGTAATCGCCCTGTTTGAATTTTTTTAACCCATCCTTGCCATCAGTCGCAAGGGAAACATGGTAGTTTTTGTCTTCGAGATACTCTTTCAAAAGACTGCCCAGATTGTGGTCATCCTCGACCAACAATAGGTTTAATTTGTCGGATATTTCCATAATTTTTGGTTTTAAGGATTAATCAAAAAGCTGACCAAATATAGTTAATTTTCGATAATACAACATCAATTGTCGTTATCCGGCAATTTTATTGGGATAAAAACAATGAATGTCGAACCTTTTCCCGGTTCGCTTTGAACCTGAACTTTTCCTGTATGCTTTTCAACGATGGCTTTCACATAGCTTAACCCAAGCCCAAAACCCTTCACATTGTGAATATTACCTGTGGGTACCCTGTACAGGTTATCAAAAATTCTCTTTTGGTTTTCCTTGCTGATTCCTATTCCATGGTCTTTACAAACGATTTTTATACCTCCCTGGGTATTTTGGGTAGCGAGTTCTATTCTAGGAGGATTATCACCGGCATACTTTATGGCATTGTCCAACAAGTTGTTCATCACATTGGTCATGTGTATCCGATCGGCATAAACCTGATGTAAATCAGGTGCCAGAACGGTTTGCAAGCTCGCTCCACACTGGTCGAGCTGGAGTTTAAGGTTATCTATGGCAGACAAAATAACTTCATTCATGTTCAGGGGCGCGGTATTTAACCTGAGGTGTCCTTTTTCAAGAACAGCTGTTTGCAATACACTTTCAACAAGAAGACCTAACCTTTTGTTTTCTTCCTTAATCATTTGAACATAGCGAGCTTGTCGTGTCTCTGATTTGCTGAGTCCGGGATCCCCAAGCACATCGCAGGCAAGTGAGATAGTAGAAATGGGTGTCTTTAACTCATGAGTCATGTTATTGATAAAGTCATTTTTTATTTCAGATAATTTTTTCTGCTCCAATATTGTTCTGAAAAAGAAATAAAACACCCCAATTATGGTTATTATCAGCAGAGAGGAAAGACCAAGAAGCCATAGCATCGCTTTGAGGAGATAGCTACTTTCTTTGGGAAAATATAGTGAGAGAACGGGAGGCCTCACAAACAGATTGTTCTGAGCCATGCAGATTTTAAACCTAGAGTATTTAATTTCATTGGCATACATAGAAGCTACCGGGTAAACGAAATATTTCTGGTAATTTTCTAAAACACCAAAAACATAAGGTGTTCTTATATTTCGGTCGAGCAACTCAGCCCTGATCAGAGAATCCAACTGCAAAGTGTCTATTCTGTTGAGATAATCATTGTAAATGTTTACGCTCACAAGCTCATCAAAGATGTCATTCACAAATTCTTTTTTTTGGGAAAACCAAGCCATCGATTTTATAGTTGTATCGGTGATACTGCTTGAGAAAGGGCCGGAATTATTTAAGCCCAGCGAGAAATCGAAATTCCCATCAGAATCGGTCCCCATAACAGATTTTTCTCTTCTTTGTGTGGTAATAATACCGCTGGAATCTGTTGTTATCTCTTCAAAAACATTGAGTTTTACATTCTCCTTTTTCCCTTTCTTGAGATCCTCGTTTATCCCGAGACCGGTGGATTGACTGATGTCCTGTCCACCGGGCATAAATGAGTTACCTGCTTTTCGGAGGTTCAGCCTACGGGTAATTCTGGCAGCTGTGGCTTTTCTTTCGAGTGTGTATATTACCTTGTGCATGGCCTCATTTACCCCCTTCTCAAACTCTGCTCTTTCCACCTCGAGTGCATGGTTTATCCAGTATAACTGAATGGCAACCAGCGCAAAAATCACAAGCGACACAGCCAATATGGCCCAACGAAATTTATTCATCAACAATAAGATTTAACTTTTCTTCTACTGAATGTGGTTTATTTGCAAATTTGCGACTTATGAGGATGTTCCTGCATTGTTTGATGTTAATATTTATTAGCCGAACGCTTCACGCTCAAGTAAAAAGAGACCTCCTTTCAGGCGAGCTCGTGAAAGAAAAAAAAAGCGAGGCCATCAACAATCAGGTCTGGAAAAATAATATTTTTCTCGGAGGCAATGCGGGCTTACAATTCGGATCTCTAACCTTTATAGATATCTCCCCGTTTGTTGGCTATCGTGTTAACGAGAAAATACATTTAGGTATCGGAGGTTCCTATATCTATACATCTAATCGATTTATCCGACGATCTGCAACCATCCTCGGAGCAAGAGTATTTGCCAGGTATTTTTTCAAACCCTATTTCTTTGCTCACGCCGAAAATGAGTGGTTGCGAAGTTCGGCTATTTTTTCCCAAACAGGAACTCTCAACACACCACTGGTGGGCATCGGATACAGACAAATGATTGGAACGCGTGGTTTTTTAGATCTCACCGGCCTTTGGAATTTTACTAACCGTTCGGCTACCTATTACTCAAACCCCGTAATTCGCATAGGCTTTTGCTTCCAATAGACATGAATCACACAAAATCGCAGATTGAGCTCGCAAGAAAGGTTGTTGAAAAGATGATGGAGAAAGACAATTTCAGCAAATGGCTGGGTATTCAGGTGGTGGAGATCAAGCCGGGCTCATGTGTTTTATCCCTTACCGTAAATGAAGAAATGCTCAACGGATTTGATATTCTGCATGGAGGTATTTGCTTTTCGCTGGCAGATAGTGCCTTGGCTTTTGCCTCCAATTCCTACGGAAGCAAAGCGGTTTCGGTAGAAACATCAATTTCTCATCTGGCTCCATGTCGCGCAGGAGATATTCTTACCGCAAGAACAGAGGAGATCAGCAATGGAAATAAAATTGGTATCTACTTGGTGAGCATCCATAACCAAGATGCACGCAAAGTAGCAGTCTTTAAAGGAAGTGTTTATAAAACCGGAAAAAATTGGTTTGAATCATGATTCATTCAGCATACATCATTGGCGGCGTAAGAACGCCCATAGGTTCATTTGGCGGAAGTTTATCCCAAGTGAGAGCAGACGACCTCGCAGCACATGTGCTCAGGCAACTGGCCGCTCAATTCAAGGAATTAACAGGGCAATCTATCGGAGATGTCTTAATGGGCTGCGCTAATCAGTCGGGTGAAGACAACCGAAATGTGGCGAGGATGGCACTGCTGCTTGCAGGTTATCCTTTCTCTGTGCCCGGTGAAACGGTAAACAGACTCTGCGCCTCCGGATTGTCTGCTGTAGCAGCTGCCGCAAGAAGTATTTTCAGCGGGGAAGAACAAATTATGATAGCGGGAGGAGTGGAGCACATGACTCGCGCCCCCTGGGTAATTTCTAAATCGAGCACTGCCTTCGGAAGGGATGCACAAATGTTTGACTCCAGTTTCGGCTGGCGATTCATCAATCCCTTAATGAAGCAGATGTACGGGATTGATGCCATGGGGGAAACAGCAGAAAACCTTGCTGAAAAATATAAAATAAGCAGGGAAGACCAGGATACTTTTGCCCTCAACTCTCAACTAAAAGCCGCAAGTGCGCAATCCTCAGGCAGATTTGCATTGGAAATACAAGCAGTGGAGATACCTCAAAAAAAAGGGAATGCTTTGATTTTCTCTGAAGATGAGTTTATCAAACCCTCTACCAATGCCGAGGTACTCTCATCTCTCAAGCCGGCCTTCCGCCAAGGTGGAACTGTAACCGCAGGCAACTCATCCGGTCTCAACGATGGTGCAGCCGCTTTGCTCTTGGCATCAGAAAGCGGTGCAAAAAAATTGAACACAAGTCCGATGGCACGCATTGCCGGTATTGGTATTGCCGGGGTTGAACCACGAGTGATGGGCATTGGTCCGGTAGAAGCATCTTTAAAAGCACTTAAAATGGCGGGGATTCCGCTTAACCGGGTAGATTTAATTGAAATCAATGAAGCCTTTGCTGCACAGGTATTGGCATGCACCAGAAACCTTGGACTTGATGACAAAGATACACGCATCAACCCCAACGGAGGTGCCATTGCCCTTGGCCATCCTCTGGGAATGAGTGGTGCAAGGCTTGCCCTCACAGCGGCCATCGAATTACAAAAACAAAAAAAACAATTTGCACTTGTAACCATGTGTGTAGGTGTGGGACAAGGTTATGCAATGGTGCTCGAAAGAATATGATTTGTGCATTTGAAGGAATGATTCCGGTGGTGGATGAAACAGCTTTTGTTCATCCCATGGCCACAGTTACAGGCAATGTGATTATTGGAAAGCATGTGTATGTTGGTCCGGGTGCAGCCATCCGCGGCGACTGGGGAAGTATCATCATTGAAGACGGATGCAACATACAGGAAAATTGTACCCTACATATGTTTCCCGGAACTACCGTACACCTAAAAAAGGCTGCACACATAGGTCACGGAGCAATTATTCATGGGGCAATAATCGGAGAAAATGTGTTGGTAGGTATGAATGCTGTAATCATGGACGATGTAATTGTTGGAGATG
>Ga0068872_10003419_pt1 | contig 12114 bp, 23 predicted proteins | sample NOAtaG_7_FD_66441 | JGI IMG/M metagenome (GOLD analysis project Ga0068872, IMG submission 66441) | Freshwater lake microbial communities from Lake Erie, under a cyanobacterial bloom - NOAA_Erie_Diel1S_2200h metaG | ecosystem: Environmental > Aquatic > Freshwater > Lake | place: USA: Ohio, Lake...
GAAAATCAGTCCACCGGCCTACCGGCGGACGGAAAACCAGCGGACGGATTTTCAGTCCACCAGAGAAAACCAATAGAAAGAAAACCAATAAACCAAGAAAACCCCCATAGCCCCCAACCGCCGACCCCTCGACGCTCAGCGGCCAGCCCTCGATCGCTGGAGCTGCCCGACTGGCTGGAGCCCTACCGGGAGCACCTGGAGCAGTGGCAGGCCAACCGCCGCAAGGCACATCCTCGCGTTGCACCAGGACTTACAAAATCCACGCTGAATGGCTTGTTGTATGCAAAGCAGCTTGGAGTCCTTGCAGAATACTGTGAGTACGCTTCCGAGAGAAACTGGCAGTCACTTGGCTTTATAGGATACAAGGACGTTATTTGCAAGATCACGAAGGAATGCGGTAAGCAAGTTCCTGCAAATCCAACTACAAACAAAGTCAACTACACACTTTCATGAAGAAGATCGAGAAGGCTGAATCCCTGATCCCTTTCATGCGGTCATGGGATACAACTGAAATGGAAGAAGCATTTGTTGCTTTTTGTGTTGATGCGATTGAGTCTGGTGACTACAGATCCAGCAAGATGTACGAAGTTGTCTCCTCTGTTAATGATTCTTGGTTTAGCGATAGAAAGATGCGTGCCGCGTATATTGCAATTAGCAAGGCAATGTTAGAGGTTGGCAAAGATGGATTTATTATGCCCGGATCCATTGCATTGAGATTGAATGCAATGATTATGAGCGGAATACTCAAGTCTGAAGAAAGTGGCGAACAGATCGTGGAAAACGCAAGATCAGCAAGTCCGTTATTTGCTGGTGTATATTCTTTCTCTGTTCTCTCTGATTCTGTTATTCCGCTTTGGCGTCTCAAGCTTGCAAGGCGCTACCTTCGCAATTCGGCTGAACTTCTTGTTGACGCACTTGATGAAAGCCCAAGCCATGAGCTACTTGCAGAAAAGATTCCGTCTCTGATTGAAAGACAGCAAACTATATGGAATTCACTATCAGAAGATGAACAGGGAGATAAGGGATGGGATAGCACAATTACAGAGTTGCTTCAACCACTGCCAGAGAACAATACTGTCAGCACTGGTATTACAATTCTTGATAATACTATTCAAGGTGGTATTGCCGGACCCGATTCAGCTTACGGTGGTCGATTGATTGTAATTGCTGCACGGCCAGCAATGGGCAAGACAACGGCTGCCGTAACACTTGCAACACACCTGGCTAATACTGGCAACAACGTTGCTTTTTTCAGTCTTGAAATGCCAAGGCGTCAGATCGAATATAAGGCAGTTTCCTGTCTTGATTTCTTGCGAATGAAAGAAGCTGGTAGAATTGTTGATCCAATCAGGATGGGCAATTTACAGAATCGTAGTTACAGCCCAGCACAAAGGCAGAGAATCAAAGAGCTTAATACTTCTTCCTTTGTTAAGGCTTTTGATGTTTTTGATAAAAGCCAGGATGTTGCTTCCGTTGCTGCAACTGTGAGAATGCTTGCAAGAACGCGCCCCAACCTTCGTGGTATTTTCATTGACTATTTGCAGTTGATAGATGGATGCACTGGAACAGCAAATGACGCAACTGCAATTGGTGTTGCCACAAAAACATTGAAGCGTCTTGCTGTTGAACTTGGAATTGATATTATCTTAATGAGTCAGGTCAATCGTGGTGTTGAGCAGCGAAACGACAAGATGCCAACGTTGTCAGACCTACGTGCATCTGGTCGGATTGAGGAAGATGCAGATATTGTGATGTTTCTGTTTCGTCCTGGTTATTACGACACTGAGGCCGATCCCTACGAGCTTGCGATTTCGGTTGCCAAAAATCGAGGTGGCATCACTGGAACACTTCAATGCAAGATTGATCTTGCGTCATCTGTTGTATTTGATCGCCTCTGATGTCGGATCAACACCCAACACCAAACTGGACTCAGATATTCCTTCGTCGCCCAGACCTTGAGCCACCTGGCTACAAAGAAACTCTTGCTGAAATTGCAGAGCGCAGGGGGGAGTACGAAGCGGATCGACTCAGGGCTCTGATGCAGGAAATCAACAAGGAAAAAGTCAGCTACCGCAACAAGTCTCGGAACAGCAGAAAGTCTAGTTCTGCCAAAGGATCTTGACCTGATCTTCGGCGTCAATCAGTGCCGGAGCTACCTGCGGCAGGCAGCTAGGGGCATTGAGCAGGATGATGTTGCGAATCTCGGCAATATCGGCAAGCAGGGCATGAATCACGTCTGGCATTTTTCCGTTGAAACCTGATTCAGCTTCTGCCCCGATTGCTTTGTTCATTGCCGAAAAGTGCTGAGAATTCTTTACTACCGGCGCCCGCCGGACTCTCAGGGTAGCGGCTTGGCCTGGCGCCCGCAACTACCAGTCCGGTTCGTCATCGTTATCTGGTTCGCTGTTAAGCATCTGGTCAATTGTTTTCACGTCAACTGCTTGCCAGTCGATCGGCGGCATTGGCAATCTGCGTTTATGTGATGTGAGGTTTGTATCTGTGCTGATACCGTTTGTCTTGCAGTATTGCTCGTACCATGTATTGATCATGGCGTTTGTTACGAATCCTTCCATCAATCTTGCGACGTTTTTTGGATCTTCTTTTTTCTCGAAAAGCAGGTTTGCCGTCAGTCTTAGAAGCCTATTAAGATTGGTGCTTGCGATGGTTGCCATGCTTGACGGTCGGTGTTCGGCCATGCTAGAACAGATGACGTACGCCACTTGGGCAACCACCCAATGACTGAAGAGACCACCAACGAGCAGTGCGGCCTTTCGCCGCTTCCTTCCACTACGACGGAAGTTCTTGCAACGGACTCGACTCGGAGCCTGTTTGAAGAAGTTCTGGACGAGGTGAACACTGGCAGCCGCGATGCAGCAAAAGCTGTTATCAAGGAGCGTGTTCTTGAGATCAAGCGACTGGAAAAGTTGCTGGCCAAGGCAAAAGCAGACCTGCAAAAACTGCTGGAAAAGGATCCGAACGAGATTGCTCTGTTCTGATAACTGATTCAACTAGCCCGGCTTTCCGGGCTTTTATTTTTCTCTAGTGAAAAACCATGGCAGACTACTATGACAAAAAGCTTTACGCAAATGGAGAAAAGTTTATATTGGACGACGGTTGCATGGTGTTTAGTGGCAATTTTATGATTGTTTCAAGCACTATCAGCGTCGAAACTCCTTATCAAGATTTTTCTATTCCCGGTGGCTATCGTAGATATTTCTGTGAACGAGAGGTTACAGAACTAGAGCTGCACTTGCGTATTTTTGATCCAGTAATTGACAGGTACGCAGATTCTTCTTCACCAGGGCGTAAATCTCAAATCGAATCACTCTTGCTGGGAGGCATTGACACCTCAAACCAAGCTCTAATGAAAAAAATCTACGAAAACATGGAGAGCCGAGATGCCTGAGTTTTCTGAAGACACCCTTTTTGGAAGGGATCCGCATCGCGGAATGCTTGTGGCAGATTGCGGCGATGTCGCAGTTTTGCTTGGTGAGCGTGTTCACTGGCTTGAGCAATTTCATGGGTTGAAAACAAAATTCCAAGTTCCAGCTCATGCAGCTTTTGGCACTCTTATCAAGAATTACAGAGTCAAGCATGTTCAGGTTGAGCCTGGCAAAGCGGTTATCACACTGACTGGTGACACCCGCTATGCAACAGTCGATGACTTCAGGCGAATGCTGCGAATTCCGACCGGTGTTGGCACCGAGCAGCTACTGAAAGCCTTGCACCGGGAAATGGAAGAGAGGGATGTTTGACAGCCGCGCCCACTCCTGCTACCATAAAAACTGGCTGACACCTAACGAGCCACCAATGACCACCGAACCAATGACCGAACAAACCCATGCAACCGACACCGGCTGCGCCGTTTATTACAAGCTCATGCAGGCGCGTGTTGCGCTGCAGGGCAAAAAGCTTTCCAAGTCTGGACACAACAAGTTTGCCGGCTACCACTACTTTGAGCTTGGTGACTTTCTCCCCTCCGTCCAGGAAATTTTTCTGAATCTTGGGCTTTGCGGTTACATTGCATTTACGCCTGATTACGCAACTCTTACCATTGTTGATACCGAGGGTGGTGGGATTCTGGAAATCACATCCCCTATGGCAACTGCAAGCCTGAAGGGAGCGCACGACATTCAGAATCTTGGCGCCGTGCAAACGTACCTGCGCCGCTACCTGTGGGTGACGGCAATGGAGATCGTCGAGCACGATGCCCTGGACGCCATCATGGGCAGCGAAGGCCAGGCCAAGGGCCGGCAGCCCCGCAATGCCAAGCAGGCCCCCGCGCAGGCCGCTCCGGTCAAGCAGCAGCCCGCCCAGCAGGCTTCCGAGCCAGCCACCCAGGAGCAGCCCACTGTCAGCGACGATGACACCAATTCGTTCGTCAGTGAAATGTATGAAGCGATGTCTGCAGCTGGTCTGAATTCGATCGGCATTAAGACATTGCTTGCCGTTGTCAAGGTTGCTGAAATTGCCGAGATCCCCGAAAAGCTTCGTGCAAAGGTGCTAAAGATGATGACGCCTGACTATGCCAAGCTCCTGAACGTCGGCAAGAACAGCAAGGGTGAGCAAGTTATTGATCTTCCGGATGAAGACAATGATGCGCCTTCGCTTGACGAGCTTGAGAAGGAAGCTGACGAGCTGTTCTGATGTCGCACCCAGATGATGGCATCTATAGAAAGGATGGCATCGGCTACATTGCGGTAAGTAATGTTCTTGGCAGGACTCTGCCATTGTTCAATCCATCAAAGGTCAGCAGCCTTGAATGGTGGCAAAACAATGAACCAGATGCTGTTGAGATTCTTGAACGTGGTCAACAGCGTGGAACCTTTATTCACGCTGAGGTCGAGCTTGCTCTTACTGGCGCAAATCGAGTCCACGTAAAGGACAGGCCATCCTACGAAGAGATGATGTCGTATAACATCCATGGTTATATGACATATCTTCAGCCGCTGCTGCTGGAGATGAAGAAGCAAAATCCTTGTTCATCTCTTTGCAGTGCTGACGAGCTTGCTGTTGGCGGGGATTGCATGGAAACAGGATCCCAGCAATGCAGCAACCTTGACAACATGCTGCTAATCGAAAAGCCAATCTTCTGTCCTCATGGTTGGGCCGGAACACCGGATGTAAGACTTTGGTGGGATAGTCATTACACCATTTGGGACTGGAAGTCTGTACGCTCTCATAAAGAGGAGGGAGTACAGAAAAAAGAAAAGTCAATGCGTTACTACGCTGAGGCTTTTGTCCAGATTGGCGCTTATGCCCTGGCTCACAACATTCTTGCAAAGCAGAATCCTTTTATGACTCCCATTACTCAGGGGGTCATCTGCATCTGCTACGATTGGAGAGAGCCGCATGTTCATGTCCTGAACAGGGCTGAACTCAAAAAGGCAGCCAATGCCTTTGTCCAACGCTACAAGGTCTTCCAATATCTTGTAGAATCCAGGTTCCCTATTAAACTCTGATGCTCACGGTCACTGGTTACGTCAGCGGCGATCCCGTCGCAAAAGAGGGCGATTACGGTCGTTACACCGAAATTTCCCTTCGTTGGAAAACTTCCAATGGCAAACAGACTCATTACGCCAATGCGAAGGTCTACGGCAAAAAGATTGATGTAGTGTGCAACTACATTCATGATGGAGATCAGGTCACAATCTCTGGTGCCGTTAGCGCAATCATGAGTAAGCAGCGCAAGGACGGAACCGACTACTGCCAAATCTACATGGATTGTGCAGAGTTCTCGATTCCTGCCAAGCCTTCCGCTGGTGGTGGTACTTCATCTCCTGGCAGCCGTAGATCCAGCCAATCCGAGGAAGAGGAAGTTCCCTTTTGATTAACCGGGCATGACTGTTCCTCCCTTTGCATTGAATACCACTGCTCGGGCCGTGCGGTGCGCTGTTGCAATTCAATGCAAGCTTGGGGTCTGTTAGCGGAGCATTGTGGTTCCAGGTCAGCATGTGGACCCTTCAGGCAATGCTAAGGTTCTAGTCTGTAAGCCCCGGCCCCCTTTCACAAACCATGGTTCAACTGATTGGTCTCTATTCGCCTGTTCCGCAATCCGGTAAATCAGAGACCGCAAAAATTCTTTGTGAGCACGGCTATATTATTCATCCATTCGCAAAGCCGCTGAAAGAGGTTTGCGTCAAGTTTGTCTGTGCCGTTACAGGAATGAACGAGTCGTCGGCTAAGCAATACTTCTATACAAGGAAAAATGTTCAAATTCCTGGCATGGCCAAAGGCGTTACAGGAAGAGGTATTATGCAAAAGATGGGAACAGATTTTGCGAGAAACATGATTGATAGAGATATTTGGCTGAAGGCATGGAAGCGTGAGTACACTGAATTTGGTAAGACATTTTGCGTGATTGTCGATGATGTAAGGATCGCAAATGAGGCTGAGCTAATTCGATCAATTGGTGGTCAGCTTTGGCGAGTCACAAGAAAATCAGCAAAGAAAACGGCAGATTGTGATCATGAAAGCGAAGGCGGTCTTGAAGATGTCATGTTTGATGTCGAGATCGCAAATGACGGAAGCCTTGAGGATCTTCGCGCAACTATTCTTGCTGTTGTAAAATCGTTTAATGATAAGTAAGGACGACCCGTTTTACGGTGCAATGCTTGTAGAAAGCGCAAGGTTGCACCTTGGAACTGTCATGGCTGGCCAGGCTTCAGAGATTTTTTTCTCTGACATGCTGCGCATTGCAGAGGCCGAGGTTCACCTTGGATACAAGACGCTAAAGAACAAACCAGCCAAACTACGCGGCATTAAAGATTTTATACACAATGTTCATTACGGTCTTGGCGTCAAGGATCTTAGCACTTTTCTTTGTGCAGTTTCACAAGCAGCATACAAGGAAAACAATAGCAATCGGTATGGCTATCAATTTATTGATTGGCTAAGGACGCAAGATCCTTGCTTTGAGTTCCCGGAAGAATTATTTCAATACAGACGACTTGCCAAGTCAATCGCAAAAAAAAGAAACATCAATAGCCGCAAAAAAATGTGGCTATTTGGTGTTGCAAGGTTTATTTATCAGAATCATCCAGAGCTGCTGCAGCAAATTGGTGCTGGCAGAAAGTATGCAAATATAGAGCAATGCTACTTTGAGGAAGGGTTTGCAGAAAAGAAGCGAGTCCTGAAACCAATTAAGATATTTCGCAATCCAACCAACCATCAAGTACATGAGATGGCGGATATTTTATTTGAAAGACTGGGGAAAGGCAAGACGAGGGTGCTAATCTATAGATTGCTTGAATGCTGCAAGAATGCGTCCCTTGATACCGGGCGGGATGGGGCCGGAGTATCTGATCTGGATCCTGAATCAGCCGGGGCCGAATGGGACGACGAGCTGGGAGACCTTGCGCCTTGGGCTTCCACTGCAGCCGAAGGAGAGGCCCAGGCAGGGTCGTGGGAGGAGCTTCACCTCTCCTCGCTACCGCCAGTGGCTGAGTGACGCCAGGGAGTCTCTGGCGGACCAGTGGGGAGGCAGGGAGCCCCTGGAACACGCCTTGTTCTCGATCGAGTTCCACGGACATGCAAGATCAGACGTTGACAACCTGGAAGGTGCTGTGCTTGACGCTGCCGTGAAAGCTGGCGTGATGCGCGATGACCGTTGCTCGCGCCTGCCCCTGCACATCAGCTACTGGCAGCCGTCTCCAGAGCCTGTGACATTCCTTTATCTGCGTCCCTGGTGGCCACCACAGAAATAGTCCGTTCGGATGCTTGCACGTTCCCGATCGTGGTGCTACCATTGGCTGGTCGATACGCGAACCGCAAGGTGCCACGACGTAGAACCGAGACCTCGCCCAGCGAGTCTCAAGTCCAAGTCCCATCCCAAACCGAAACCGAAACCGTGACTCAAGCTCCCGCCGCCCCCGAAACCAAGGAAACCAAGAACATCATCGTCAAGGGCGAGCAACTTCAAGGCAAGGCACTGCTCGAAAAGAGCGCTTCCATGGCCGGCAAGCCCATTGACGAGGTTGCCAAGGAATGTGGTTACTGGCGCGAAACCACCAATCGTGAAACTGGTGAAAGCCGCACCGTCACCCTGACCAGTGACTTCATGGCTGCCATGCTCAAGGCTCAGTCGGGCGTTGAGTTTGCGCCCCCGACCCGCGCCTACTCCCGTCGCACCAACCGCGCTCCCGTGGTGACTGTTGGCGGCAACGGCAACATTGTGGTCGGCAACCGCTACAGCTCTGTTGCTGCCTTTGCCCCTGGCAGCAAGGTGCGTGTCGATGCTGTTGAAGGCAAGATCACCATCATCGCTTACGTCCCCGCCGAAGGTGAAGAGGACGCCGAGCAGGACGACCTGGATCTTTGATCCATCATCACAACTTCAACCGCCCCGGTAAAACGGGGCTTTTCTTTTATCTACGATGTCACGTCTTATTCAGCAAGCGATTGATTGGCGCATTGCATTTGGTCATCCGGTATCCGAATCTCGTGAACAAATCCCGAATTGCCCAAAGGTTGAATTTCAACTTTCATTGATTGACGAGGAGTTTGGCGAGTTACATGGTGCTGCCTGGGATCTAATTGAAACAATCGTTCAGCATACTGATTACGACAATGCAACGGTTGAGGAGATCAAGAAAGCAAGGCAAGAGCTATTGAAGGAGATGGCAGATAGTGTTTTTGTCATTTACCAGCTTGCTGCCTATCTTGGCATGAATCTTGACGAAGCGATGGATCGAGTGTTCACGTCAAATATGAGCAAGCTTGACGAAAATGGGAAGCCGATCTATAACGAGAAGGGCAAGGTCATGAAAGGCCCAAATTATCAGCCACCCGATCTGTCTGACATTGCTTGATAGACTTACCTGCGTCGCATGTTAGGAAATGACACTTAAGATTCCTGGTTGGGGAATTTGCAGGGTCCTTGACACGCGCACAAAAGATGGTATAAAGCAGGGGCTTCTCGATCTTCCCAATCAGGAAGCTCCCTTCTGGGTTGACCTGAAGGAGATTGCGCGCTACAAAGGGAGAGTCATTTATTCCGATAACACGGAGGAGGATTGATTGAATCTGTCACCGACGCGAGGCGACACCACTGATAGCAGGCAGTGGGAGGGAGTGATTAGGAACACGAAACCAGGGACAAAGCTATTTCCTGTTCGCGTTGTTTTCACGAGTGGCGAGCGCCCAATGTACGAAACAATCAGAGCAGCATCAAGGGCAGAGGCTAAACGCTTTGCGATCAAGCGTTATCCAAACGCAGATCCCGATCGAACTCATGTTATTGAGGGCGAACAGGCTATTGCACTTGGATTGAAATAATAACAATGCCACTGTCTCGCTGGAGCCAGGAAGAGGTGGATCACCTGGAAAAGATTCTGGGTGATGTTCCCTTTCAGCTTATTTGTCATAACTACAATTCGTGGGCCGGCAAAAATGGGTTTCCCCTGAGAAGTCGCGGCTCACTTCAAGACAAGATCAGCAGGCTTGGTCTTAGTCGCATTGCAGTTGGCCAATGGATTAGGTCAACAGATGTCAGAAGACTTTTAGATATTTCAAAGCAAACTCTGATCAAGTGGTCGGATGCTGGGCTTCTGCCGGTTGTCAGGGTTGGTGATACAAGAAATCACTGGTACTACGTTAAGCGAAGGATATAGTCAAGTTTGCCAGGGAGCATCCAGAAATGATTGCTGGCAGGAAGCACCAGGATCTTGTCATCTTGCTTGAAGACGAGGAGCTTGCCGCTTTTATTGCGAATAATTACACAAATAGAAAACCGAAAAAGCGCAGGGTCCGATGCGTTGAGGGTGGTCTGATCTATGAATCCGTTGCAGCCGCTGCCCGCAGGCACTACGTCTCCAGGCGTCGGATCCATGAGGCCATGAAGACTGGTGAGCGAGCTGGTGGCTCCCACTGGCAGGGATGCTCGTGATCCTTGTCAATGGGTTGCTTGCACGCAGGATTGATGGTATGATTCTGGGGAAGGCGAGGGTTGCAGCCCTAGCCGCCGCCAACTGGTAAAAAACACTACAGCATTACAAATCGCATGACTCAAGTTTCTCCGACTGTTGAGCACAATCTGCACATGCTGCAGATTCATCCCAACTGGTACGACCATCTTCCCAAGGTCGAAGCTGCCATGGCTGAGGAAGATCGCATCAGCACCGCTCGCTATGACGCAGGCTGGGATGGCGATGAAGGCGGCTCTTATTCGCCTGATGGCATCCATGAGAATGACTGGGAAGAAATGGGTCGCCCCTTCCCCGAAAACGAAATCGAGTACGTGGCTTGGTTTTTTGCCAATAATTCATCCGACTGCAATCCCTATCCCAAGCGTCAGGCTCGACTGGAGCAAAAGCGTCGGGTCGATGAATACATCGCACAGCGCAGGGCTGAGCGTGAGGCAGCCAAGTGAAAAAAGATCAGCCCGGCCCGTTCAAACAGGCATTGCTTGAGGATAGGCTGGGCAATGCGCTTGGCCTGGCGATCTATATGCTTCGGCATCCGAACAATATCAATGATGCCTCAATGGCACGCGTTGAAGCGCAATTTACGGAATGGCTGAATAGTGTTGTAGATCGAATGCTAGGCTATGGCTTTCAACCTGATCCTGACATCAACGATGAACCCAATCCACAAGAACCCGATTGATTGCGCCCTGCGCCGTGCAATGTTTGATGGCGCCGTAGTGGAAGATCATCCTACTTACGCCGAAGCACGAAAGCGTTATTGGCGTCAGCAAGAGGCAATTTCCATCATGCTTGGAATGCCTTGGGAGCAAGCAAAAACACTCGGACTCTGAGAACATGCAGGTTTCTTTTGTTCACTGCACACCAAATGCAGAGCGCTTGATTGTTGACATGGCTCGTGTCAGCAATCCATCCAATCAGGGAAATTACGATACAGCCCCTAGGCTGCTGCGCTACCTGATTGCTCATAAGCACTGGAGTCCATTTGAAATGGCAAGCCTGTGCGTCAAGATCGAAACAGAGCGCGATATTGCTGCGCAAATCCTCCGACACCGTTCATTTTCGTTTCAGGAGTTTTCAACACGTTATGCAGTAACTCAGCAGGCTTCTTCATTGAGCTTGCGTCGTCAAGATTTGAAGAATCGTCAAAATAGTATTGACGATATTCCAATCGAGCTTCATGAGCTTTTCTCGGATGCAATAGGGGGTTTATTTACTGAATCCTACAGGTTGTACGAGGGAATGCTGGAAGCTGGTATTGCAAAAGAATGTGCTCGCCGCATTCTTCCGCTGGCTACTCCAACAACGCTGTATATGCACGGTACGCTCAGGAGCTGGATTCATTACATTCAACTCAGGACCGATCCAGGCACACAGCTTGAGCACAGGGAAATCGCCAAAGAATGCAGGGATATTTTCCGTGATACATTCCCTGAGATTGGCGAAGCAGCTTTTACTACCGAAACATGATTAAAACCATTAGCAACCTTCTGAAGCCCAATCAAGGTCCAAACCTTTACATTCCATACGCAATGGCAGAACAAAACAGCAATGTCGTCTTCATTGAAGAAAAGTTCAGGCCGGCAGCCTCTCAGGTAATCAGGAACTGCCATAGTTGCGGCCACTGCATTCGTGAGAGCTTTGACGATCCACGCACATATAAGTGTATGTTGACTGGCCGTTATTGCGTTATTCAGCGCAGTTTCCCCAAGTATCCGTGCGATGCCAATTTGAGTGGCTGGGTTCCACGTCCCGCATTTACAAGGCTCCGCAGGTTCTTTGGTCGAATTGCACACAACCTTGGATTCTGATGGAAAACCAATCACAACACCGTACCACGTCTAAGCAACGCAACCCCGCAGCTATTGGCTGGGCCGACATCATCCGTGAGGAGGTGGAGCGCCATGGCTGACCTCTCCCCCGCAGCGCAGGCAGTCATGGCTGCGTTCACGAGCAATGAGGTGATCCAGAGGGACCGCGTATGTCGTGAGCGCATCGCTGCCGCCCTCCACGCCGCTGCGGATCAGGTGGTGCCGGCAAATGGATCACGCCGGAACAATGAAATCCGCGCTGACCTCCTCGCCATCGCCGCCGAGCTGAAGCAGGCCGATGGCTGACCCCACCCTTCTCCACAATCACCAACAACACACTAACCAAATGACTGAAACCATCACCATCAACGGCGTTGACT
>Ga0068872_10003423_pt1 | contig 12110 bp, 1 predicted proteins | sample NOAtaG_7_FD_66441 | JGI IMG/M metagenome (GOLD analysis project Ga0068872, IMG submission 66441) | Freshwater lake microbial communities from Lake Erie, under a cyanobacterial bloom - NOAA_Erie_Diel1S_2200h metaG | ecosystem: Environmental > Aquatic > Freshwater > Lake | place: USA: Ohio, Lake...
ATCGCCAGATGGTGGATCGTTGTGTTCGCTCGCTTGCGGTAGCCACCATCGCCAGATGGTGGATCGTTGTGTTCGCTCGCTTGCGGTAGCCACCATCGCCAGATGGTGGATCTTTCCCGTGAGTGGAGACTCCATATCCACCGCCTGGCGGCGTTGGCTACGTTAGCGCATTAGCGCCATCGCCAGATGGTGGATCGTTGTGTTCGCTCGCCTGCGGTAGCCACCATCGCCAGATGGTGGATCTTTCCCGTGAGTGGAGACTCCATATCCACCGCCTGGCGGCGTTGGCTACGTTAGCGCATTAGCCGCCATCGCCGGATGGTGGATCGTTGTGTTCGCTCGCTTGCGGTAGCCACCATCGCCAGATGGTGGATGTTTCCCGTGAGTGGAGACTCCATATCCACCGCCTGGCGGCGTTGGCTACGTTAGCACCATCGCCAGATGGTGGATCGTTATTGAGAGTGGATGCCCGATATCCACCGCCTTGCAGCGTTGGCTACGTTGGCGCGTTATTCACCGAGATTTGACTGGAAGGATCTATTGCATTCGTCCGAGCAACGTTTGGAATTCGGGGATCGCATGGAGCCCCATGAGGCCCGGTTCGTGTTTCAAATAGAACGGGTCTGCATATTCCTGCTGCATCGCTTTCTCGATCGATGCGAGGGCGAGCTTCTGGAGTGATGTTTTCGCTTCGGCATCGGTTTGGCGATCGGCCAACTGGCTGTAGCTTCTCGCCAATTCCAGGAGCAATTCGTTGTCGATGACTGAGTAGGCGGCAAACTCGTCGGCAATCTTTTTGCCGGCTTCCGCATCTCCTGCCAGAGATTCGATCAACATCAGTTCCACCTTGGCTCGGACGTTGCGAGGGTCGGCTGCGAATCGGTTGCGGCGTAACTCCAGGCAGCGTTTCTGAGCGGCCGCGATATCCCCCGATCCCTTCTTAGCTTGCCACTGGGCCAAGCGAAAATAGGCCAATCCAGCGACGCGAAGAAAGTCCGAGTTTTTGGGGGCGAAGGAGAGGAGTCGATCGCTGAGCGAAGCGGCCAGTTCCAGTTTCTGGAGTCCTTCGTCGCTATCGTTGGTGATGGCGAGGTATTCCCCGAGCAGACCTAGTTTCCCGATGTAATCGCGGAGCAGCAGTCCGTTGAACTGGTACTTGTCGCTGGCCTCTTTTGCTTTCTCGGCGGACTCGCGCAAACTACCTTCGGCTGCGGAGAAATCACCCTGATGCACCCGGATGTTGGAGGCGGCAAGCTGGCTGGTGGACTGTCCCTCTTTTAACGCTCTGCCCACCATCAGTCTTTCTGTTTCGGGGCGTGTGGCGAGTTTCGGATCGTTCGGGAACGCTTCGATTGCCTTAGCAAACCATTCCAACGCTTTGTCGACGTAACGCCGAGCTTCGGTGAGGTTGCCGATGCGATAGTAGGTAATGCCGACATCGTGGTTGGCGCGTGCCAGCATCTGGTATTTCTGCAGATCGGTGTTCTGGCCTAACCCGGCCGAATCAGCTCGCGAGTTACCGAGAATATCTTCGGCGATGGCAAGCTGCTGCTGGTGGTATTCCAGGCTCTGCTTCATATCGCGGGCATGATCCCGCTTCAGTTCGGCAATCGATCGAATGATATTGGCGTGATTGCTGCGAGCCACGTCGGATTTCTTCAACTCCGCGCGCTGCCGCAGGAACCGCTCCAGTTCCATATAGTTGCGTTCTGCGTCCTCCTTCATATTCTGGGAGGCCATGTCGTCGGCGACCGCCTTGCGGAGGGCCGCCATGGTGAGCTGTGCTTTTTCGTCCTGTGGTTCTTCTCGCAGGACTTCTTCCTGTACCACCGGCAGCAGCTTTTGCAGAATCAAATTGCGACGTTCTTCGACTCCCGGATTCTCCAGGGTATCGATCATTCGCACCTGTTCGAAGAATTCCTGAACCGTAGTGACGACGCGATCCGCACGCCGCTTGGCGAGCGCTGCGTTGTCGGCCGCAATCTGTTCGTTCCGCAATGCGATCAGGGAATTACGAATTGCGTCTTGGGCTTTCGTCTTGGCAAGCTGCTCATTTTGCCGAGCCAGTTCGGCCGCCTTGCGTTCGCGGCTTTCGGAGCTGGCGAGGTCCTGATTCTTTTTCTGCAGGGAAAAGGCCGACCAGGTGGAGATGCCTGCGATGGCAAGCAGTGCTACGGCGATCGCTGCGGAGAGGTTTCCGATGGCGGGGTTGCGTTTGTACCATCGCCAAGCCTGTTCCCATTTTCCAACGGGCCGGGCCTGGATCGGTTCATTGCGGAGAAACCTTCCCAGGTCGGCTGCGAGAGCCGAGCAGGAAGGGTACCGTTTTTCTGGCTCTTTCTGCAAAGCTTTCAGGCAGATTGTTTCCAGGTCGATTGGGACATTGGGTTGCATCTGCCGTGGCGAAACAGGTTCATCGCGCAGGACCTGCATGATAGTTTCGTACGGTTTGGGTGCCAGAAAGGGAGGTCTGCCGGTGAGAAATTCGTAGAGCATCGCGCCCAGCGAGTATTGGTCCGTGGCAGGTCCTAATTCGTGGACTGCCCCTCTGGCTTGCTCAGGCGACATGTAGCTGGGGGTTCCCATGATCGTCCCGTCGCTGGTGGACTTTGATTCATCGGCTTGTTCTTCGAGGTTTTTGGCAAGTCCAAAGTCGGTGATTTTCGGGACGCCCTCTTTGGTCAGCAGGACGTTGGCTGGCTTCAAGTCGCGGTGCAGGATTCCATTGTTGTGCGCGTACTGCATTGCTTCGCAGAGCGTGATCATCAACTTGGCGGCTTCATCTTGGCTAAGCGGCTTGCCGTTGAGATAGCGATCGAGGCTGGAGCCGTTGACGAATTCCAAGGAGAAGAATGGGAGGTTGTCGTATTCGCCAACCTCAAAAATTTGGACGATGTTGGGATGCTGCAGGTGGGCGACGGCTTTGGCTTCGATGATGAAGCGATCCAAAGCCTGCTCGGTGGCATGGGCTCCACCCAGGACCATTTTCAAAGCCACCGGACGACCGAGCTTGTTCTGACGGGCGCGGTAGACGATCCCCATGCCGCCGCGCCCTAGGATTCCTTCGATCGTGTAGGAAGCAATCGTGCGCGGAGCCCGATGTGTGTTGAGAGGCTCTGATGTGGTAGATGAACTTTGGGCTGGGCCATCATGACTGAACAGCCCCGTGACTTCGTTGACGTCGATCTCAGAGCTATCTGGGGAGGGGATTCGGGAGGCACCATCGAAGAAGGCCGTTGCATTGGGATCGCGTGGGGAGGCTGGTTGATCGATCGTCTGCCCAAGCGATGCGGAGGGAGTTCCCGGCAAGTGGTCGATGGTGGCATAGGGATCGACTGGCCTTTGTGGTCGCGTCCCGGTGCCCTGTAATTCAGACCCTCCTGGAGTATCGATGGTCGCTTGGGGGGATGCTTGCGATCGGTCTGCATCTGGTCCTTGAGTTGGCGCCGGCTTTAGGTCGATCGTTCCTTGATCGGGGGTATCCGAAGTCCCTGACTGTTGGTGCAAGCTGGCCAGGACACTGTCGGTAATCGGTACGGTGTTGTCGTCCTTTGTCAGGCCACCTTCATCCGGTCGCGACCAATTGAGCGTTCCGGAGGAATCTTTGGAGGAAGTTTCTTCAGATTTGGGCTGCACGCCACCAGAGCGCGGGCCCACCGTAGAAGGAGCTGGACCGATGGTTTCAGCAACATCGAGCAGCGGATCCGGCTTGGCGGATCGGTCGTCGTCATCGCGGTCACGCGGCTTTCGAGTCATGTTGTCCGTTTCCGTTCTTTGGCAAAGGCGCGGCCCACTCTCGATTCCAGTCTAGAGTCTCCCGACGGGAGAGAGTCACTCATTGGGTGGATTAAAAAACTCAATTTCTGCTAGCCCGAACCAAGCAAGAACCAGTGTTTTTGGGGGGAATTCTGCCTGCATCGAGCGAAAAAATTGCTAGACATGATACCACGGTCGCACGGAATTCCATAGATTGGGGGGGTGTTTTTAAATTCCCGTCGAACGGAGGGTGCACAGATGGCCCGTTGGAATTCTGGCAGGTGGCGAAAAGGATGGCTTCCTTTGCAGGAGACGCTTCGGCGGATTTCGGGAAGTCGATGGTTCTCTCGCCATATCACTTCTGCTCGCAGAAAACTGCGAATCGAATTAGCCAAGACGTTCCACGAAAGGACACGCGCACCACGCAGACCGCACTTGATGATTGAGGGACTCGAGTCGCGGCAGCTTCTGGCTGTTGCGATTTGGGATGGGGGAGGTGCAAGCGATTTATGGCAAGTGTCGGAGAATTGGGTAGGCGATGTGCGACCGAATTCGGGAGACCATCTCGTGTTTCCCGAGTCAGCGCTTTCGAAGGTCTCAATCAACAACATGTTGGGGTTCCAAGCCGCCTCTATCACCATCGAAGGAAGCGGCTATCAGATTCAAGGCAATCCCATCGATCTTTCGGGCGATCTTGTCGTGGAGGGAGATGGAAACACCTACCAGCTTGCGACGAAGCTGGTAGGAACTGGGGCATCCTCCATTTTGGTTCAATCCGCATCGGCGGACAGCCTGCATTTTAACTTCTATACCGATATCAACCTGAACGGCCGAGAACTGTCGATTGCAGCGACTTCCAACAGCCGACTGAATTTGATGGGGAACATTTTCGGTGTCGGCGATGTGATTGTTCCCGACCTTCAGGGAGGTGAAGTGAAGGTTGCCGGAATGCACAGTTACTCTGGTACCTTCTTTGTACAGGGAGGTGGTCGTGTTGCGCTGGATGGGAATTATCCCGCGTTGACGGTGGAGAGTAATGGGACGCTGGAGATTGGTGGATTTGTTCCAGGGGAAATCAGCAGCGTCGCGGTTGGCTTGCTGAATTTGGATGCTGGATCCTCTACGTGGATCGACATCGAATCTAGTTCTGCGGCAGTGGTTTATGACCAGCTTTCGGTGGATGGAACGGCATTTGTTGATGGTGCGTTGACGATTCGAAATCCTGCGGGTGGATCTTTGCAACGGGATCAGTTTGCAAATTTCTTGACTTACGCGGATCGAATCGGCAATTTCAGCTCGGTGGTGTTCCCATTGCATCCACTGACTGGGGAGAGTGAGATCGAAATCCACCTCCATCCCCAGTCGTTGGAAGCCCAAGGCCGTTATCTCTATGTCACCAACACCGAAGACAGTGGGTATGGATCGCTTCGTAGCGCGATCTCGAGAGCCAACGAATTGATCGGCGAGGATCGAATTTTCTTTGAGATTCCTAGCGAAGGGTCGCCCTTGATAGCGCCCGAATCGAATCTGCCACCGATTGTTGACCCCTTGCGTCTAGATGGCCGTAATGTTTACGCAGGCGGGGAGCCGGCGATCACAGAACTGTCAGGGGGTGTTCTGTCGGATCCCATGTCGGTTGGGCTAAGTGTGGAAGCGGCTGATTCTTCGATCCATTCGATTTCGATTGGGGGATTCCAAACGGGAGTCGCTTTACTTTCGCTGAATGGTGAGATCACTGGGAGTTACATCGGACTTGCTGCTGACGGGACGGCTCGTGGCAACGTGACCGGTGTCCTCGTCCAAGCGGCTAGCAATCGCGTTGGTTCGCTTGAGGCTGGAAAAAGAAATGTCATTTCCTCAAATGCTGCCTCTGGGATCAAGATCAGCGGCCAGTCGGCAAGTGGAAACCAAGTTTCGGGGAATTTCATCGGTACCGATCCCACGGGATTGATCTCACGCCCGAATCTGTTTGGGATCCGAGTCGAAGAGGGGGCTCAGGGGACGGTAATTGGGGCTCCCAATCCCGGTACTGTTGGCTTCTTCAGCAACCTGGTCAGTGGCAATTCGCATCATGCGATTGCGGTGTATGGGAACACCACTAGCAACACGACGATCGAGAGCAACTGGATCGGAGTCAATGTTTCCGGGAACAGCCCTTTGGCCAATGGAGCTTCGGGTATCCAGGCCGAGCAGAATCCAGCAGGGCTTGCCATACGGGACAATGTGGTCTCGGGCAATGGATCTGGAATGGGGTTGATGGGGGTAGCGAACCTGCTGGTGGCCGGGAACAAAGTGGGCATTGGCGCCGATGGAATGAGCCTGTTGGGTAATTCCGGTACTGGTGTTTTTGTTGCGTTCAGCAGTGGACTGCAGATCGGTGGAACGACCGTAGCCGAACGGAACATCATCGGAGGAAATGGTGGTCGAGGTATCTGGATTGATCATGGTGGCGCTAGTGGTGGCGTGATTGAGGGGAATTATGTCGGGGTCGCTGCCGACGGCATGACGGCTGTTGGCAATTGGGGAACGGGAATCGCCATTACCGATGCTCCGGCGCTCACCGTTGGTGGAACTGCGAACGGTGCGGGCAACGTTGTCTCTAGCAACAAAGCTGGAGGGATTTTGGTGCTTGGCGCTGCATCGACCAACGTGGTGGTGGAAGGGAATCGTATCGGGACCGATGCGGCTGGGACTTCGGCCGCGGGCAACAGTCAGTTCGGAATTTTCGTTGGCGATGGCGATGCGATCGGTGTTGAATCGACACCTGCGACAGGGGTGCGCATCGGGGGCGAATATCCCGATAGCCGCAATTTGATCTCTGGGAATCAGGGGCCTGGCGTCTGGATTCTTGGGAGTGGGGCCAACCAGAACAGTGTTCTTGGTAATTACATCGGCACGAATGCTACCGGAACGGCTAGCCTGGCGAATTACAGCGGTGTCGTCGTGGAGGGGGAAGCGACTGGGAACAGGATCGGTAGAGGGATTGCCGGCAACACCTTTCCTAATGGTGATTTTGAAGCGGCACCGATCCTTGGCGCAGGCCAAAGCGGTGTCAACGTTGGGAACACCAAATGGACCACCAACGCACCGTCAGGCCCCTTGTATACGGAGGCCATTTCTGGCGTCTCTGGATGGACTTATTCAACAGCCGAAGCCGGCGGTACGCACACGGACGTCGGGCTTGCGAGGCGCAACGGTAGCATGGGACGCCCGGCAAGTGGGCAGTCTTTGTTCAGCAATCGGTGGGGGCAGCTGGTTACGAACACGATACCCGGCAATTTGGAGGCGGGCATCACCGTTACGGCGACGATCGACTTCGGAACGTTGGGATCGGCGACGGATGCTGGGAGAGCTTCCTATTTCTATTTAGTCGCTGGTGAAGCGAATCCAACGAATCTGAATTCTTTTTCCTCTCGATCGATCATTCTTGATCAATCGACGGCAGGTAATCCGTCGTGGACTCCCTTCGTCCCCGAGGTGGTTGTACCCGTTTCCTCCTACGGCACGGTGACACTCAGCTACACCTTCTCGGAAAATGATCCTGCATTGCTTCTTCCGCTGACGATCGGACTGAAGCTAGCCAACGGATCGGTAGGGCCCGGCTACTACGATGATCTGAAGGTGACCTATACCAACTCGAATGGCGCTCAAGCCATGCCCGGGAACCTAATCTCCGGGAATTCGAATCATGGTGTCTCCATTGGAGCCCAGGCATCCGGCAACCATGTGCAGGGCAACCTGATCGGTGTCGATGCACAGGGTACAGGGGCTCTCGGGAATGCGGGGCATGGCGTTTACGTCGTCGGTTCCAACAACGTCATTGGTGTGGACGGGGACGGAGCCCGCGATAACAGCGAAGGCAACGTCATCTCGGGTAGCACCTACTCCGGCGTAACCGTACACAATGCGACGGGCAATCAGCTGGCTGGCAATCGAATCGGCACCAACGCGCTGGGTACCGCGGCTATCGCCAATGGAGAATACGGGGTCTATGTTCTTGGTGGATCGAACAATCTGATTGGAACAAATGGTGATGGCGTCGCTGACACGCTGGAAAGGAATCTACTGTCGGGGAATACATTGAGTGGTGTCTTGCTGAATTGGACCAGCAGCAATCGAGTTGCAGGGAATTTCATCGGCACCAAAGCCGATGGAATGGCTGCTCTTTCGAACTCAGGAAACGGTATTCACGTTGCAGGTCGAAGTTTGAACAACATTCTTGGGACCAACAGCAGCAATGATGCCTGGAACGCCAGTGAGCGGAATCTGGTCAGCGGCAACTCCACTTATGGGATTCAGGTTTGGGGGGGAGAAGGAGCCAAGGGGACGGTGATCGCCGGCAATTGGATCGGACTCAACGCAACCGGCAACGTCGCTCTTGCGAACAGTAACCATGGTGTCTTCCTGGAAAAAACAACCGAATCTCGAGTCGGCACCAACGGGGACGGGTTTGCTGACGATCTGGAACGGAACGTGGTTTCCGGGAATTCTGGTAACCAGGTTACGGTCAATACCGGTAACGCCTTCGTTTACGGCCTCCCTGTCGTCGACAAATTGATCACTGGCGACATCCCGTCGATTCAAGCTACCGGGACGATCGATCAAGCTGACTTGGCTGATTCCACTTGGCCCTCATGGGGAAACTGGGGATACAACTATCCGATACCGGGAGGAGGGGGGGATCAGTATGCCGTAAAGGTAACGGGCACTATCGAGGTGCTGGAGAGCCGTTCCTATCTCTTTGCGCTGGGTGGTGATGATGGCGGAAGATTGAAAATCGGCAGCAACTTAGTAATCAATGACGATTCGCTTCATGCTTTTGACGTCCGCTACGGAGAAGTCTTTCTCTCCACAGGCACGCACCAATTTGAGTGGGTGGGCTTCGAGCGGGATGGAGCGGCAGGGTTTGAATTGTCGGTGATCGTCGACGGATGGTGGAAGGTGCTGGGCGATCCCGATCCCCACGCTGAGATTCGACTGCAGTCTGGTACCAACATGTCGGTGACAACCTACCAAGTCGCGGGTTCGGAAAAATCGAATACCCTCATCGCCGGAAACTACATCGGGACCAATGCGACTGGGAATGGAACGTTTCCAAACGATGGTGGCATCAGTGTTTCCTTCTCGCGCGAAGTTACGATCGGCGGCGACAACCCTGGCATGGGCAATGTCGTCAGCGGAACAGCCCAAATCCGCGTCGATGATTATCAGGGGCCGTCCAGCGATATCGTCGTGAAGGGCAATATCGTCGGCCTAGATGCAACCGGTACGAACGCGTTGGGATCTAACGGTGTCCAACTGATCAACGTGGCGAGGGCAACCGTGCAGGGTAATGTAATCAGTGGCGGAGTCGGATTAACGATCAACCAAGGTAGTGATTCGAAAGTCAGCGGGAATATTATCGGATTGGCGTCCAACGGCCTTACCTCGAGGGCGAATTCGGGGCACGGCATTGCTGTGGTCAACGCCAGCAATATCGTCATCGGAACCGATGGGGATGGAGTTTCTGATCTCGCAGAACGCAATTTTATCGCTGGCAATTCTGCCTCTGGTATATCGCTCCAAGGATCCAGTGGAGTAACGATTGCGGGAAACACCATCGGCCTTGCGACCGATGGCACGATTCGCGCAAACAGTCAGAACGGTGTCTACATCAGTGGCTCCAGCGGTACTATCGTTGGGACAGATGGCGATGGTTTGAACGATGCACTCGAAGGAAATGTGATATCAGGCAACAGCCATCATGGAATCTATGTCCTGAGCGCCAGTACCGGTTCGCGAATCGCAGGAAATCTCATCGGCACAAATCCTGCTGGGGATGCGGCCCTCGGCAACGGGATATCGGGCGTGGCGATCGACGGAGCGTCCACGGGGAATGTGGTTGGTTCCAACGGCGATGGTGTCAGTGATTTGCTGGAGCGGAATGTCATCTCGGGCAACGCTTCGTCTGGCGTCTATCTGCACGGCGCGGGTACAAGCAATAATGTCGTCGCAGGGAATTTGATCGGGCTGAATAGTAGCGGTACGGCAGCCATTGCGAATGCACAAGGGGTTTTCATCGAAGGGACAGCCAGTAGCAACCGGATCGGTACGAATGGGGATGGGATAAACGACATTGCGGAGCGAAACGTGATCTCCGGGAACACCACCCGTGGCGTGCTGATCGCGTCTTCTGGGTCTAATTACAACACGATCGCAGGTAACTACATCGGCACCGATGCCAGCGGCATGAATGCGGTTCCCAACGTTACCTATGGAGTGGAATTGCAATCGGGAGTCAGTTTCACCACCATTGGCGGGCCGACGGCTGCGTACCGCAATATCATCAGCGGGAACACGTCCGATGCAATCCGGGTCACTGGAGCGGATGGCAACCGTTTTGATCGGAATTTCATTGGTTTAGCTGCCGATGGCAACGGACTTTTAGGGAATGCAATTGGTATTCATCTCAACTCAGGATCAGATTCTAGTGTAATTACTCACAATGTTATTGCTGGTAATAGAGGTGCTGGTGTCACTGTCACCGGTGGGGTCGGAAGCGTACTGCAGGGGAATATCATTGGATTGCGTGCTGATGGGGTTTCCGTAGCTGGCAATCGTCGTGGCATATTATTCCAGTCAGGTGCGCAGGATTTCCTAGTGGGTACCGATGGAGATGGGGTAGATGATCAAAATGAAGGCAATACGATTTCGGGTAATGGTTCGGTAAATCTTTACATTTTCACGGCTTGGACAAATCTTCGAATCGCCGGGAATCGAATCGGCACAGATGTATCAGGTAGCATTGCTGTTCCGCATGAAGAAGGCGTTGACGGTATCGTTGCATTGGGTGCTCAGAACTTGAGAATCGGTACAGATGGTTCTAACGATACTTTTAATGCGAGCGAGCGAAATATTATTGGTGGTAACACGGGTTACGGTGTGCGTTTGGTTGGTTCGATCAATGAATCTTTCGATCACGCCTTGGCTGGGAACTACATCGGCGTGTCGCCATCTGGCGAATTGCTACCGAACCAATTTGGCGGAATTCGAGTTGAATTGCAATCACCTGGAATTCGTATTGGTACCAATGGAGATGGTATTGCTGACGATCTTGAGGGTAATGTCATTTCCGGAAACAACGGTTACGGAATTATTTTTGATACGGTGCAAGCGAATAATGCGGTGATTGCGGGTAACATCATCGGACTGAAGCCAAACGGCCAGGATCCTGCTGGAAATAGGTTGGGAGGAATCCAGCTTGCAAAGGGTGCGACTGCTAGGGTAGGTACCGATGCGAATGGTCTGTCGGATTCCGTTGAACGAAATGTTATTTCATCCAATTTTGGCCCGGGGATCGAGGTGGTTGGGGGTGCTACTGAGATTCAGTCAACAACAATATCGAATCAGGTTATTGATGGCACAATCCCCAGAGAACTTGCAATATATACGCTGGCTCAGTCTGATCTAGTTGATCCTGTGCTTCCATATCTTGGTTATCATTCCTTCAACAAATCTTTACCTCTCGCTACTGGAGACGATTTCATTGTTGTGGTAACGGGATCAATTGAGGTGCTCGCAGAGGGCCTTTATAGTTATGGAATCAGCGGATCTGCGTTACTAAAAATTAATGGGACATTGGCAATTCAGACTGGTGGAATCCCTGATAATTCAATCAGTCGAGGCAGTCGTTCGCTTACGGTTGGTCTTCACACTTTTGAATGGACACTGACCGAGCGAGGCGGGGCGTTTGGGGGTGAATTTGTTGTTGCTGAGGGCGTGAATGGAACGCTACTTACTGAGGCCAATGGCTGGAGGGTGCTGGGGGCAAGCAATCCAACGGCGAATATCCGCCTTGCTCCCGGTACGACGATGACGGCGACCGTGTACAAGGTGACTCAGGCTGTCGCTGCGTCCAATCATACGATTGCGGGCAATTGGATCGGTGTGGACCAGACCGGAACGCTTGCGAGGCCGAACGTTGGCGATGGGATTTACCTGGGGCCCAATACCAGTGGGATGACCGTTGGTGGGAATAGCTCAACGGCTGGCAATCTTATCTCTGGCAATACGGGAGCCGGGATTCACTTCGTTGGATCGACCAACGGGCAGATCCGCAATAACGTCGTGGGGCTCGATTCCTCTGGGTTGGTCGCTGTGGGGCAGACCGGCGATGGAATTCTTTTAGAGTCTGGCGCCAACGGGACGGCAGTCGACCGTAACTGGTCGGCGGGGAATCTCACCGGGATCAAGGTCAGCGGTGTCAGCAACACGGTACTGACAGGCAATGTCGTAGGGCTAGCGATCGATGGTGAAACGGTCGTCAGTAACACCGAGGGCGGGGTTTGGCTTACCGGCGACAGCAATACGCGAGT
>Ga0068872_10003425_pt1 | contig 12109 bp, 4 predicted proteins | sample NOAtaG_7_FD_66441 | JGI IMG/M metagenome (GOLD analysis project Ga0068872, IMG submission 66441) | Freshwater lake microbial communities from Lake Erie, under a cyanobacterial bloom - NOAA_Erie_Diel1S_2200h metaG | ecosystem: Environmental > Aquatic > Freshwater > Lake | place: USA: Ohio, Lake...
AAAACAAATACCTTTAGTGATATAACCTAATTCAGGAATAAATTTTTTCATTATATATCCTAGTTCGGAATAATAGAATATTTTGCGAACTTGTAATGGACATATATCACATACGGGATCAGGTTGATAATGTTGTGTTAATATTTTATAAATATGACCAAATTTATCAATGATGTTAGTTTCTATTTTTTTTCCAGCTAATACATTCAAATCTGAAATTAAGAATGACCATTTGTTATCATTTGTTCTGATTAATTCACCATTTAATAAAGTGTCATTATAAAGATAATCAGCAAATCTATATTGGACATAGATAATCCTAGGATAACTATGACCATCAACAATCTTTTGATCAATATAAAAACAACAATTTTGATCTTTGACTTTAGTAAGGAAGAAAAAGTAGGGATTACCACCAGATTGTAGGCTAATCAAATGTTGATGTGTTTCTAAACTTTTCCTTAAAATATTGGGAGTAATATTAACAAATGATCTAGAACCTATTTTGATATCATATTTTTCCTGTAGATATTCAATTAACATTTTTTTAAATTCTGTAGTTCTGATGTTGGATGCTTCTTTATTACAGAAGGAAATCTTTGAAACTTGAAGTGAATTACTATTTAGAGGCATAATAATAAGTAATAATTAGATTGTATATAGTAATTAATGTATAGTAATCAAACGTAATTTACGTAATCAATTTTTTTGTTTAAGTTATTTATTTTTTATCTAATTCATTAGTAAGTATAAGAACACAAAATGGTTCCAAAAATTACTCAAAAGAAAGATAGAAGTAATCACACATATAAAATCACTAGGAAAAAACATACTAGTCATATTAAGAACCTACCAACAATTACTAAAAATCATTCTATTATTAAAAAGAATAAAATTTCAACTCAAAAGTATCTTATAAGAACAGCTAAAGTTAGACCTACAAATTTAAGTGGTGGTGGTATTTTAGATTGGTTTAGAAATAGAAGACGTTATAAGGTTTTAAAGAAATTAAAAGGAATTTTTCAAACTATTAAGAAACACAAAAATAATCTTCAAAAATATATACCAAAATATAAGGTAAGAGAAGCGGAATTAGGGGGGTTAGTAAAGGATAGAACTGAAGTGGTAAATTACTTGATGTATCGTTATCAGGAGTTAATTGTTAAGGAAAAACAAAAGCTTTACATGCAAGCGATGAGAATTAAGAAACCACCAAGTGCTGATGATCCAGATTATTATCAGAGTCAGATTGAAAAATTGGAAGCCCAAAGACAAAAAGTGGAGGATTTTATGAGAGAACATGAGAATCGTCAGAAAGCTCAAGTAAAAAAAATTGCTAAACTCAGAGCTGATATTGATAAAGTCAAAGCAAATCTGAATAAAGCTGGATTACCTGAATTTAGAAAAGCTATTGAAGCTTATCGTGAAAATTCCGAATTATATGAAAAAATTAGATTGGAATTGTCATCAGCAGATATTTTTACGGGAACTGAGTCTGTGGGTGATAAGAAAGAGTTAATTTCTATGAAAAAGGAGCGTAAAAGAGCAAAGGCGTATAAAAGTATTTTTGGTAATTTACAATCAAATGGAAATGATTTGAAAGATGCATATGATGTCTATGATTCTATTTTTGACTATAAAGCTAAATTAGATATTCACATAGCGTCATATAATGATGTATCTGAACAATACAAAAAACAAAAAGAAGCATATGACAAAATACATCCAATTCTAGCCCGTGTGTTTTCTGATTTAATTCCTAATGTCATTGGAAGAGATTTGAAATTAGGATCCGCTAAAGATTCAGTATCTAAAATGATTAGAAATTTTGCAATGGGGGGACCCGGATTTCAACAAACAATTGTCCAGGTATTACAAATAAGTGAAAAAAGTATTTTGCAGGTAGACGCAGGACAAGGCAGTATTTCTGATGTCATTAATGAAATCAAAAATGTTTTGTTTGAACTTAATCCAAAAGGGAAAGATATGAGCAAACAACTAGAAAAGGCTATTTTAGCAAATAATACGATTCAAAGTATTACTATAGCGAACATCAAAACATTAGAAGACATATTCAAAATGATTAATAGTTCTGGTGGTAATCTTAATCAATCTGGAGGTAATCCTTGGATAACTAAAGCACATGGATTACTAAATAATAACTTACCTGAAAATGATAAAAAACATGAAACACTTGCCATTGGAGCTAATATATGTTTTATGAATTCGATTTTACAAGCAATTCTACACAACGAAGCCTTCTACAATTATTTTATAAATAAAAAAGAACAGTTTAAAGATAATGAGCTTAATCCTATAGATCAATCTAGTCAAACAGATCAGATTAATAATAATAAAAATATTATTAAAGCTCTTTGGAGTTTATTTAATATTTATTATAATAAAGATACCAAATATAATATAGATATTAGACAAATAAATTACATAGACAATATCATTGAAAACACCATCACACCAGACAACACTACAATTTTTAAAGTTTTTAAGGATTCCATTAATGCAAATCGTGCAGCGAATAATAAATATGATGGATTAAGCTCAGAAGATACAACCGAAATATTAGATATAATTATTAGTGCTTTGAAATTTTTTTCCAATACACAAGTATTATTTAATTATTTTAAATATAATGAGACAAATATAACCGAATGCAAATCTAATGAAGATACCAGTCAACATGATGGTGTACAAACCACCCATCATATGATTTTATTGGACACCGATATGTCGTCCGTTTCAGATGGATTGATTAAATATACGGAAAAAATAAATATACAAGATAGTAATACTTGCAGTATGCATAAAAACACAGCCCTCCAGTATAAAATACATTCAAGAACTATTACAATTGATACAACAAACACTAAATATATAATCATATGTTTAAAAAAAAAACCAACTAAAGAAATTACAGTTAATAAAGAAATAACAATCGATGACATAAAATTTCATTTGGATGGTGTGGTATGTTTTGTAGGTAAAATTGATAACATGAATCGTAGTGGACATTACACTTTTATACAGTTTGATAAAGGGCGTCCAGTCAAAGAGTTTAACGATGAAAAAGTACATGATATTGAAAATAATATCATCAAGCTAAACAACGAATACAGCTATGGAACTAATATAGAAAACGTAGATGATATAATAAAAACGTATGGATATATTATTTTTTATAAAAAAAATTCAACTGAAGCACCAAATGCTAAATTAAGCAGAGCCTTCAATACAACTGGTAGTGGATCAGTAGCTTTTGTAGTGGATAAAAAAAAATCACCATCAGCAGAAGCATCAGAAGCATTATCAGCACCAGAAGCATCATCATCCGCAGAAGCATTACCAGAAGTATTACAAGAAGCATCAACAGCATCATCAACAGCAGAAGCATCATCTGCAGAAGTATTACCAGAAATATTACCAGAAGCATTAGGAACACAACAACAACAATTAAATGCTAAATTAAGCAGAGCCTTCAATACAACGGGTAGTGGATCAGTCGCTTTTGTAGTGGATAAAACAAAGCCAATACAATCAACATCATCAGCATTAATGTCAAGAAGAAAAGAATTTGATTCAATATCAGAAGTAAATAGCACATCATACATGAATATCAATGTCAATAATGGTAATAATTCCTATAAAGATAATAATTCCAATTATTTAGAGGTGTTTCCAGCATCATCCACTTCAGAACCACCAGCAAATCCACCACCACCAGCACACGGAGCACCACCACCACCACCAGCACACGGAGCACCACCAGCAAATCCACCACCACCACCAGCACAAGGAGCACTACCACCAGCACAACAGCAACTACCATCAAAGCCACCACCACCATCAAAGGCAGCACCTGTAGCACCACCAGTAGCACAACAGCAACTACCACCAGTGCAACAACAGCGACAACCACCACAAATACAACATCCACGACCTATGACAGCTAGAGAAATCAACACTACTATAAAACTTTTACAAACACAAGTACAAGAACTAAGAAATGCATTTGATCAAAAAGGTTCAGATGATATAGTATTCACCCTCATGAAAAAAATTAATAGTATTATACATGAATCATCATCTTACCCTGAATCAAGAGAAAAAGTAAGCACATATATTAACAGTGGTGCAGTTGATATACCAATAGATCCTGTTATTTATCCCCCTAAAGAATGGGATTTTACCGAAATAACATCTCAAAAACTACTGACCAAAAACTTGAAAAAATTTTTAGAAAGTATTTCTAAATTGAGAGATATTTTTGAAACATGTTTAAGAGGTCTCAAAGAATACACACCTTCGAGTAAGTCAGATAATGCTTCTGAATTACATGGTGGATCCATCAAAACAGTATATGACAATGATATTGTACAAACAGGGGGTGATCTAAAAGGGGATTTAGATGTTTTAAATAAAGCCATAAAAGATGTTGAGAAAAATATAATAGATCTAGAAAACGATATGGTTGGACGGGGTGATTTAGGATTCATTCATACAAATCTAGTAAAAACTAAAATAACTTTAGAAAATTACAAAGAATTTTTGAATGAAGCTATTAAAGGTTTAGGTGCTAGTGATCCTAACAAAGATAAAATTAAAAATATTATTAAAGAGATTGATGATGTAGGACGTCAAGTTATACCAAAAATACTTAAACGTCATAACTTACCAGATATTTTACCTACACAGGTGCAAATGTTGAGTAATATGGGAATGTTTCCAAGTGGTTCTTATACGGCTGTTGTGATGATGCCTGAACTAAAAAATCTAGTAGTAATGGCAAGAAATTCTATGATAACTCCACCAAACAATTTGGTTTTAACTGTCAAAAACAATACTGAAATACAACCTTCATTTATTAATGGTTTTACTGGACAGATGAATATGAATATGACTGGATCACTTGGTATGCCAGGTATGCAAGGTATTCAAGGTATGCAACTACAACAAGCATTAAATACGGGCAATCAAGAGGAATTATTGGAAAAGATAAGAGAAATTGCAAATGAAGATTTTCCAATAGTAATTTCAAATCTTCAGAATGCTTTAACGGAAATTAAGAAACAGGTTGATGATTTAAAGAAATTGAATATTGAGTTGAGAGATATCGAAAGTATTCAAGGAAAAATAAGTGAAATTACAGCCAAGATTAAATTTCCCGATATTAAGAAGGTTGAACTCTTTGTAATCAGAGAACGTAAAGACAAAGTAAGTGCACCACCAATAGATCAATTATTAAATAGTGATTTCTTTAAAAAGATTGGGGATGGATCTGCACAAAGTATTGCTAAGATGTTTCCAGCTATCAGTGGTGATTTTATGAGAAAACTAATGCAAAATCCTGGTTCAGAAGTTGTATCTGATCTACCATTCAGAGGATCTCAAATGGTTAACCCCATGAGAGTAGATGAACTAAATCAACGTAATATGATGATGCAACCATCCCAATATGGTTTAAGTGGTTTTCCAGGTCAATCGTCTATGATGGGTTTTCCAGGTCAATCGTCTATGATGGGTTTTCCAGGTCAACCGCCAATGGATCCACGCATAGCGCCATTAATGAATCAATTAACGCCTCAAATACAACAGATAATGAATACCGGGGATTTTGATGAATTCAAAAGGTTTTTCTCATCACAGGATGGTAAATCAGTATTAAAGAGTCATCCACGTGCAACAGATATTTTAACTAGTCCAATGGGTGTAAAATGGTTAACAGAGGATGAAAAAGGAAAACAATGGTTAGCAGGTAAAGATGGTTCCGAAAAACTTCTAGAAATCTCAAGCAGAGTTGGTCAAGATACTAGAACATATGGACAACAAGCACAACTTAAAGCACAGCAATTACTTGATATAGTGATGCAAACTAATACACAATCAGCACAAGACAAACTATTCACAGAAATGGCTAAGGCAAATTTTGCTCAAGGGGTCTACACTGGTAAACAATTATTAGAAAAACCATCATCGACCAATCCACAAGCACCAATATTTAGATAAATATTGATACGTAAGGATCCACCAAAGCTGTTTAAAAAAACCTTTTAATATTTATATTATTTTCTATTACTATTAAAGACTTATTAATAATTTCTACGTATTAAATCAATACGCAAGGATCCACCAAAGCTTTTTAAAACCATTTTAATATTTATATTATTTATTATTACTATTAAAAACTTATTAATAACTTCTAGGTATTAAATCAATACATAAGGATCCACCAAAGCTTTTTAAAAATCCTTTTAAAATTTATATTATTTTCCTATTACTATTAAAGATTTATTAATAACTTATATGTATTAAATCAATACATAATAATCCACCAAAGGCTTATAAAAACCCTTTTAAAACCCTTTTAATATTTATATTATTTTCTTATTACTATTAAAGACTTGTTAATAACTTCTAGGTATTAAATCAATACGTAAGGATCCACCAAAGCTTTTTAAAAATCCTTTTAATATTTATATTATTTTCTTATTACTATTAAAGACGTATTAATAACTTCTAGGTATTAAATCAATACATAAGGATCAACCAACGCTTTTTAAAAATCCTTTTAATATTTATATTATTTTCTTATTACTATTAAAGACTTATTAATAACTTCTACGTATTAAATCAATACGTAAGGATCCACCAAAGGCTTATAAAAACCCTTTTAATATTTATATTATTTTCCTATTACTATTAAAGACTTATTAATAACTTCTAGGTATTAAATCAATACGTAAGGATCCAGCAAAGCTTTTAAAAAATCCTTTAAAAATTTATATTATTTTCTTATTGTGTTTACGAAACTATGTAAAGTTATAAATATTTACATAATCTTTTTACAAGGTGTGAATATTCAGACGGTCTGCATGTATTTTTAAACTACTTCTATAGCTACTGCATATATTCTTAATATATAAATTCATATGTAATACCCCTATTCATCTTTAATATTCTTCATTAGTTTTGTCAATCCTTTCATATTACATATAAAGAACATACATATATTTCTAAATAACGCTTTAATATGTAATACCCCTCTATGTCTTTATAAAATACTACTAGAAATCTTTAATAATTTCTTTAAACATGAAATGATTTGTGTGTGGTTCACAATACAAATCAATTATATAGAATACCCCAATATATCTTTATAAATTACTAATGGAACCTAGTAATGATTTCATTAGACATATAATGATTTAGATGTAAATCTAAATATATTAAAAGTATAGTACGGGTCTAGTAAAGCTTTTGGAAATGTGTTTGTAATATGAGGTAGATTTATATTACATTTTTAAAATCTAGTGTTTATAAAATTACTAATAAAAATAAGTAATAGGATTTTTGGATATTTTTACTAGTGTTTTAATATACCTATATGTTTTATATACTTTTCAAATATATTAAATTATATAATAATATAGAGGTATTACTTTAGTAAAAACATGTGAGTATGCCTTATTTTTCTTTAGAGTATTAAATTTCCCTTTTGTTTTTTGTTAATTTCATAGTAGAAAAAGGTCTTAAAATTTTCCTGGGGGTTTTGTGATTTTTTTATTTCTGGAAGTGTTAAAAAATGAGCATCTTTTGACTTTTTCATATAGCTAATGTTTTCGTTATAGATAAGTGCATTATTAGAGGGTTTTATAAGATTTGCAAAGGGAGTTTTTGAGTGGTTTTTCGGGATGGCTAAAAAGAAAATAAATTTCTGAAATAAACGCGAAGCTATGGTGTCTCTGATTTTTTCACTCGGCTACTCATTTTTTTAATTTTGAGTAAAAAAAATTGTCAGCATTAAGGGGTATGATAAACATGCGTTAAACAGTTTGCTCGTTTTTTGCTCGTTTTTTTTAGCATGGTTTCGTATATAAATCATGCGTTCTCGTAAGCTAACTATCAGTTTCGCCCTGGTTTATTGCCACAATTTTTTTTGCACGTTGGGAGCTATTACATAACTTAAATACAAACTAATGCATAACATACCTTCAAAAAAGTGGTTTTAGCATTACCTCAGGGATAACTCAAGCCCTACGAGGGTAAACGGTCATATACTGAGAACCATGCAGGTTTGGCTGTCATTTAATGCTAAAAATGGTGTTTTTGAGTTGTCAAGCATTCCCTTAGGGATAAATTAGCTTACTTTAGAGGTAAAAAATGACCCAAAAATCACTAAAAAATGACACTGAAAAACACGAAAATTTGGGAGGTTTCAGTATAGTTTTGTATTTAACTCAAGCCCTATTGGTAAAAAATGGGTCTTATACCTGATCTAAGCCAAAAATTATACTGGTGAAAGCTAAAGTAGCAAAAATGACAGTTTCAGCATTAGTGTCGTAAAATTATTAGAAAGTTTAGAGCCAATAAAAATTTGTCCTCACGTGAGTAAAAAACTAGAAAAAAAGTTAAAAAAAAGTTAAAAAAAAATTAAAAATTTTTAAAAATATTGACTCCGGAAGTCGTTCAATCCGACACAGAATTTTTGTGTGTCGGATTGATCCACTAAAATTAACATTTTTTTTCTTTTTTTTAAAAAAAATTTATGAGCGCACAGGAGATATTTTAGCATAGTAGGGTTTCACATTTTCATAACTATTACTTTTCCCCTAAAATCTCCACTTCTCAAAAAATGAGCAATATAGCCGGGTGCTCATTTTATGCCATTATAACTATATTTTAGGATACCTATAACACACTCATTTTATGAGCAAGTTGCTCATTTTTTTTATAAAATTTTTTATGTAAAAACTGAGTAAAAAAAAATTCCATGCTATACCTCAGGTCGTTTTAATGCTTTAAATTTTTTTTTAAGTTTTTAAAATCACCATATAGCCGATATAGCCGACCCTATAAACATGTTGATTGTCCTAAAATGCGTGCATTGCTCACTTTTTACTCATTTTGAGTTGCTCTTTTTTAGCCAATTTAACGCAGATGATCTCCTAAAAAACATAAAATATTGTATAGCCGGTAAAAATAACTAATGGTTGCGGGTCTAATTTGTGATGAGCTCCTGAGATTTTTTTTCAAAAATATAGCCGGAATATAGCCGACCAGCCGGCTATAAATCGGCTATATTCCGGCTATATTATAGCCGGCTGTTTTTTTAGTGATTTTTAGACCCTCAATAGCTATTACTTTTCTCCTGAGGATATCCAAGAAATTCATTTTTTTTTCTTCAAAATTAAATTAATAAAAAAAAATGAGTTTTAGGACGTTTTCTGCTATACTTCTCGATTGCTCGTTTTTAGAGCAACAAAAAACCAAAAAAATTGTGGCGATAAAATGGGTTTAAACTGATAGTTGCCTCCTGAAGTCAAAAAATGATAAAAAACTGAAATTTCATCAAAATGTGCTTTTTTTTTGAGTTTTTTTGAAAATTTCATCGAAGACTTTGTAATGAAAATATGCGATGCTATATAAAAACGAGCAAGGTGTGCGGAGGGGTAAAAAATTAAATTTCTGACATAAAATTAAGGTATCATGTTCAGTTGTAGCTCCTGTGATTATACGACAAAAACAAAATATAATTATGATCGTCATTTAAAAAGTTCAAAACATGTAAAAAACATAAAAATATCGGAAATTTTAAATTCGACAGAAATAAAAAATTCAAACGAAATAAAAAATGATGAAAATAAAAAATGTATACTTTGTGGAAAACATTTTAAACACTACAGTAGCTATCACCGTCATTGTAAATATAGATGTGATTCTAAATATGATATTGATGAAGAGGATGATAAAGGTGATGATAAAGGGGATGATAAAGGTGAAGATTTAACTGAATTAAAACATCAATTAGAATTACTGAGACAAAGAATAGAATTTCAGGATACTATTTCAAATTTAGAAAAACAAAATGTTGAACTGGAACGTGATTTAACGGTTCAGGGATTACAAGATAAAATAGAGTATCTTGAACAAAATCAAAAATTAATAGTATCAAATTCATCAAAATTAACACAACAAAACACTGTTAATATTAGTAATCCAAGTATAATAACTAAACAAAATAATCTTAATGTTCATTTTGGTGAAATGATAGATTTTGATACTTTTATTGAAAACTACAAAACCAAATTCTCTTTAACATATGATGAAACAAAAGTACTATTAGAAAATTATCATCATTCTGGTATTAAATCTTATGGAAATGGTTTATTTTCAATATTAAAGAAAAATTGTGCTAAACAGCTTAGTGAATTAATTGGTGAAGAAGTTGATACCCCAATATTACCATTTGTTTTATCAGATTCTGGTTTAAGAAAACATTTAGAAAAAACTCCAGCCGGATGGATTCCAGCTAGCACTAGAGATAAAATAAAAAAATTAGTTGTAATATCAAATGATCAAATATATAAGCACCATAATGATTGTATTCCAATGTCAGCATATGAAAAAGAATTAATTACTAATTCCATTCTAAGAAAATCAGATTATCATTATGCTCAACTCGCTATACAAAAAAGAGGTGCATTGGAACCTCAGAATTGTTTAAGAAAAGTTTAAATGTTTTTTTGTTTTAGTTTTTTAGTTTTTCTATTATTTTATTAGATGATTCTGGAAATCCACCAGGGAAAAATGCTATAGTTGCAAATGTTCTATAATCATCTACAATAGGGGTTTCTATAACTAATGCTCTTCCAACTCTCACAACATCCAAATTGTGAATTTCTTGACCCTCTAGTTCCTTACTCCTTTTAAGTAATAAATTTTCCGTTATTGGATCATGTCTAAATAACAATTCAATATTATAATCCATTATCTTAGGACCAATATATGTTTCATACAAATCTTTTAATTTTTTATTTAATCCATCTAAATATTGATAAAAATCTGATTTGGGATCTAATAATTTATTTCTAGTTTCACCACATAACCTTTTTTCAGAATTCATAAACTTAATCTTCATTCTCTTTCTCTTCTAAAAGTTTTTTTAAAAGTTTTTCTAAAAGTTTTTCTAAAAGTTTTATTTTGATATTTTTTACTTTTAACTGTGTGTTTATGCCCTTTCTTTCTTATAGTAGCAATTCTTCCTATTGTTTCTTCTTTATTTGCAAGCATTACTTTAAATCCTCTTGGATGAAATGGTTTTCCAGTTAATACCCTTTTAATTTTCCCTTTTTCATATCTACCAACATATGGTTTAATTGCAATTAATACAATGGCTCCTATTTTAGGTCTTTCCTGGAAAGATAATGGGAACCTTTGATATGGTCTGAAACCAATATCATTTAACTCTTTTGTAAATGGATCCTTTAATCCTCTAGGGTCAAAAGTCATATACTGATATCTATAAAAATCGAGTATTAATCCTAATAATTTTCTAAAATCTTCTAAAGTTCCATATTGATTAACCTTTATAGAAAATCCACCTGATCTTTTTTCACGAACACCTATTATACATGATTTATTTTTATACCACTCAAAATCACCATCATTTTCAATACTCATCATTTTATTTTATCCTTTACCTTTTGAAAAGAAACTTTTTAGAGAAACTTTAAACTTTTTAGAGAAACTGAAGTTTCGGAAAAAGTTAGGTCAAAAATTTAACTGGTTTTTAAGTTTGAACAAAAATTTAACTAGTTTTTAAAATACTTTCTAGTAAACTTTTTTCCAAAAAGTTTGAACAAAAACTTAACTGGTTTTTAAAATACTTTCTGGTAAACTTTTTTTCAAAAAAGTTTTAGCAAAAATTTAAAATGGGTTTTAAAAATCCTTTCTTGTGTCATAAAGTAAAAAATTCTAGATGTTCTAGTAAACTTTTTTCAAAAAAGTTTGAACAAAAACCTAATGAAAATTTTTAAAGTATCTAGAAATGGGGTTTTAAAAGTCTTTCTAAGTTTTTAATGTAAAAATGCTACCCTAAAATAGGTCGCAAAATCCTTTCTAGTGTCATAAAATAAAAAATTCTAGTTGTTCTAGTTCAATCAATATTTTTAATGTATCTAGAAAATGGTTTTTAAAATCCTTTCTGGTGTCATAAAGTAAAAAATTCTAGTAATTCTAGTTATCATAAAATTTTTAATGTATCTAGAAATGGGTTTTTAAAAGTCTTTCTAAGTCTTTAATGTAAAAAATTCTA
>Ga0068872_10003426_pt1 | contig 12108 bp, 9 predicted proteins | sample NOAtaG_7_FD_66441 | JGI IMG/M metagenome (GOLD analysis project Ga0068872, IMG submission 66441) | Freshwater lake microbial communities from Lake Erie, under a cyanobacterial bloom - NOAA_Erie_Diel1S_2200h metaG | ecosystem: Environmental > Aquatic > Freshwater > Lake | place: USA: Ohio, Lake...
CCGTCATCAAGATTGGCGCCTACCCAATCCCAGCCAGCCGCCCGTGGGTCGAGCACCGTGCTCGACCATTCGTGATCGAGCCAGGCCGTGCCACTGACGCTTGCGGGGGTGCCCTTGCGCGTGACCGTGCCTGTCACACCCAGATGCGGTTCGCTGTAGTAGTAGCTGGCCTGAGAAGTTTTCGGGCCTTTGCGGGAATAGCCAGCGTCGCCTTGGCGCATCAGCGGCTGCGTCGGCGTCAGCGTGAGTGACAATGTGAATTCTCGGGCGGGTAGCCGGATAAGGTAGCGCCCGTCACTCTGCCGCTGCATGGTCCATTGCTGCAGCCGGAGGTCCGTGGTTGCCTCGCTCGCGTGCGCGAGCCCGAAGCCAGCGCGAGCGATTTTCTGGTCATGCGCGAGCTTACCCAGGTCGGGGTCCGACAGCGCCGCATGCGCAACGATCAGCTGCTTCGGCGCGAAGCGGCTGGGATTGTTTACATCATGATCGGTGGCAGAACGAAAAAAAGTCACCTGAAAACCCAGGGGCTTGTTGTCAGGCGTGTTCAGCCATCCGGTCGCGTACCACCACTCGGTGCGAAAGTCCGGGTGAGCGCCGTAATCACGCGGGAAGCTCAGGTTCGCCGGAGGACGAACGTCGCTGAACACGGGAGGGGCTGCGGATGCCCATGATGAAAACAGCGATAGCATCGCCAAGAGGATGGGCGCGAGAATGGTGTTGCCCATGTCACCAATCCTCCCGAACGGCGCGCACCGCGCTGCCAGACACCGCGACACGTCCCGACACCAGCGCAGTCAGCGATGCCGACAGCAGCAGCACACCGGCCATGGTTGCCAGCAGCGTGTAGGGCAGGTGCAGTTCCATGGTCCAGTGGAAGGATTGCGGGTTGACGATGAATACCAGGATCAGGCTGATGCACGCGCCGAGCGCGAAACCGGCCATGATGGCGAGCGTCGCCAGCAATGCGCCTTCACCAGCTAACAGCGCCAGGATCTGTCCGCGGGTGATGCCTAGATGGCGCAGCATCCCGAACTCTTTGGCGCGAGACAAAGTCTGCGCAGAAAACGTCGACGCGACACCGAACAAACCGATCACGATGGCCACGCCCTCCAGCAGATAGGTGATGATGAAACTTCGGTCAAAAATTTTCAGGCTGATCGCGTGTATCTCGCCCGGCTCTGCGTGCTCCAGCGACGCAGCGAACGGCAAGGCATCGATCTGCTGCCGCAGCACGGACACGGGTACATCGCGCTTGACCCAGAGCGCGACATCATTCGCGCTGTCATCACCGCTCAGCTGTCGGTAGTCATCGATGCGCATCATCACCGCGCCCGACTGCCGCGCGTAATCGCGCCAGATCCCTGCTACCTCAAAGCGCTGTAACTGTCCGTTGATGGGCAACTGTACGGACTGTCCTGGCTGCCATCCGTATAAATCCACCATGGCTTCGGATACCCAGACAGGCCGGCCGGTCACCGCAGCCGTATCGCTCACCATCGGCAGCGCGCGTTCGGGTGCTTTTGCATCGATGCTGCGCGCGATCAGCGCGACTGAGGGGCGCGCTGCGTCGAGCGTGATCGGTTGATGTCGCGTAACCTCCATGCGTGCGACGGCGGGCAGGGCAGCGACTGATCGCTGCTCACGTGCTGACAGCCGACCCGCTTCGCCACCATTCATCACACGCACATATAAATCAGCGGACAGCAGATGCCGCAGCCAGTCATCGACCGACACGCGAAAGCTCGCCACCATGATCGCCATGGCCACCATCAGCGCGAAACTGGCGAGCACACCACCGAGCGCGATCGCGGCCTGGTTTGGGGCATTGGCCAATCGTGACATAGCCAGCGAGGCCAGCGGACCTTGGTGCCGCTTTGCCAGCCGCGTAAAGGCCAGTGCAGCCAGTCGTGGCATCAGCGCGATGCTGCCAACCAGGAGCAGCGCGATGGCCAGATAGCCGAAGACCGGCAGACCGGCCACGGGAGGCAGCAGCGTGAACACGGCGCCGGTGATGATGAGGATCAGCGCGGGCCACGGCATGGCGAGCGGCGCGAGTGCGAGATCTTCGCTGCCGGCTTTGAGCGCAGCAGCAGGTCGCGCGCGCGCAGCTTCCAGCGCCGGCGACACACTGCCCAGTAGCGCGACACCGACACCGGTCACGAAGAACAGCAGCGCGGCAATCGGGTCGAGGCTGACCGAGGGTTGCACGCCGGGGAAGTAGCCACCGCCCAGATCGCCGCCAAACAGTGACAGTGCGGCGGCCGCCAATCCATAACCCACCAGCAAACCGAGCAGCGAACCGACAGCGCCGATCACCGCGCCTTCCGCCAGCACCTGCAGCAAGAGCTCCCGGCGCGTCATGCCCATCGTGCGCAGCAGCGCGAATTGCGGACGCCGCCGCAGCACAGACAAAGCCTGCGTCGAGAAGACAAGAAAAGCCCCAGTGAACAGCGCAACCAGCGCCAGCACGTTCAGGTTGACGCGATAGGCGCGTGACATCGTGGCAGTGCGGCGATCCTGATCGTCTTGCGCGATCACAGTGAGCGAAGGATCCAGCGCAGCTATCGCGGTGCTGACGGATGCGATACGCGCACCCGGCTGCAGCCGCAGATCAATGCGCGAGAGTTGTCCGATACGATGAAACTGCCACTGCGCACTGCCGATATCCATCACCGCCAGCCGTTGTCCGGCTCGCGCACTCACCAGCGTGCCAGCGACGCGCAGCTTGACGGCTGTCGCGCCGGCGATCACGTTCAGTGTGTCACCGGTCTTCAGGTTCAGCCATTCCAACGCGGCGGGTGACAGGAACACGGTATCAGCCATCAGGCTGTCAAAGGGTTTGCCCTCCTCGGGCAGCCCCAGCAAGTCGGGCGCGATCGCTGCCGAGCGAAAACCATCGATGCCCAGAATTTTCAGCGGGGTGCGCTGCCCCGGAACCGCAAGATCCAGTTCAAGCACAGGTGCAGCGACATCGACCTCGGGCAGCGCGGCGATGTCGGCGTAGCGGCGCTCATCAAAGCTGACGCTCTTTCCGCGCACCTGGACATCGGCATGACCCGACAGGCTGCGCGCAGCCGCAGAAAATTCACTGAACGCTGCCTCATTGATGAGCTGAATGCCGAAGCCCAGCGCAATGCCGAGTGCAATCGCCACCAGCGCAACCAGTGCGCGCACCGGATGTGCGCGCCACTCGCCCGCCAGCAGCCATTGATGCAGGGTATAGGCGCCCGGAGAGTTCGACGCTGTGCTCATGCGCTGGGTACGACGGGCGCCTCGATCTGTCGCAGGCCATCGCGCCCCAGCAGCAGTACGCGGTCGGCGCTGGCAGCTGCCGCAGGCGAATGCGTGACGATGATCGCCGACGCACCACTGCTGCTGATTTCGCGTCTGAGCAATTGCAGAACATCGTTCGCCGTGTCGGGATCGAGATTGCCGGTCGGTTCATCCGCCAGCAGCAGGCGTGGGCGGTGTACCAGCGCGCGCGCTATCGCGACACGCTGCATCTCGCCACCGGACAGCTGACGCGGAAAGTCGTGTCCGCGTCCGGCGAGGCCGACCGCCTCCAGCAGCGTATCGGCACGCTCAGTCGGCATCTGGTTCAGCAGCAGAGGCAGCGCAATATTCTGCGCTACCGTCAGGTGCGGCAATAAATGGAAAGCCTGAAAGATGAATCCGAGTTTTTCACGTCGCAGCAGCGTTGCCTGTCGGTCGTCGAGTTCGCGCAGTGGCACACCATCGATACAGAGCTCGCCGCTATCGGGTGTGTCCAGGCCGGCGATCACGTTGAGCAGCGTCGACTTGCCCACACCAGATTCGCCCATGATGGCAATGTAGTCGCCTGCGTTGAGCTGCAGATTGATTGCGCTGAGCACCGGACGTCCACCGAAGGATTTGGACAGTTGTCGGCATTCCAGTGTGGGCGAGGTGAGGGTAGTCATGCTGATGAAAGAATTTGCAAGGCGGCCAGTGTAACAACCGTTGGCGGCAGATGCTGACGACCCGCTGTACAACCTCGGGCAGGCCTCAGGCCGTCACCTCGACCACCGCCGCGCCCTGGGCCAGTGCGCCGATGACAGCGGCCTGTGTGAAACCGAGCTGATGAAAAACTTCCAGCACCTGCGATGCGGATTCCGAAGCGCAGGCGACCAGTAAGCCGCCGGAGGTTTGTGGATCGCAGAGCAATGCTCGCCGAACCTCATCGATGCCGGTATCGAGCTTGACATCGCCGCTATAGCCTGCCCAGTTACGGCTCGAGGCACCCGTGATAAAGCCTTGCGCAGCGAGCGTCTCTGCTTGCGGCAGGTAAGGCACGCGCGAGGATTCAATCTTTACGGTCAGGTGGGAACCCAGCGCCATCTCGCGCGCGTGGCCGAGCAAGCCAAAGCCGGTGACGTCGGTAATCGCATGTACACCGGTGATGGAGGACAGTTCCTTGCCCGGCGTGTTGAGTTTGGTCGTGCTGGAGATCATCGCTGCGTAGCCCTCGGCATCGAGCACACCTTTTTTGAGTGCGGCCGACAGAATGCCCACACCGAGCGGCTTGCCCAAGATGAGTACATCTCCGGCTTGGGCATCCGCATTGCGCTTGACCTTGGACGGATGAATCAGGCCCATGACGACCAGTCCATAGATTGGCTCGACCGAATCGATGGTGTGGCCGCCGGCGATGGGAATGCCTGCCTCGGCACAGATGGATTCGCCACCGGCGAGAATGTTGCCAATGGTCTCGACAGGCAGCTTGTCGATCGGCATGCCGACCAGCGCCAGCGCCATGATGGGTGTGCCACCCATCGCATACACATCGGAGATCGCGTTCGTTGCCGCAATGCGGCCAAAGTCGAAAGGATCATCGACGATGGGCATGAAAAAATCCGTGGTCGCGATCAGTGCCTGATCATCATTGAGCTTGTAGACCGCTGCATCATCCGAAGTTTCGATACCGACCATCAGCTGAGGTGGTACGGGAAAGCCCTTGCTCTGCCGGAGGATGTCGGCCAGCACGCCGGGCGCGATTTTGCAGCCGCAGCCGCCGCCATGGGAAAACGAAGTCAGTTTCAGAGGTGCGTTCATGATGTTGTTCAGAGATCTCTGTGTTGCATTGATACGGTCATAATGACATGGGCTCCCGAGGGAGCCCATGAGGTCTGCTTTGGCCGGTATCAGCCGCGACGCGTATCGCCGCGCGAACCGCGTTCGCTGCGATAGCCGCTGCCTTCCTTGCGCGGCGCGGCGCCGGGTTTGGCAAAGCTGCGCTGAGCCGGTTTGCCGGGCTTGCCGCCACGACCATCGCCGGGACGCCAGCCGGGACGACGCGCAGGTGCCGCCGCCTTCTTCGGCTCATAGCCTTCAATCACATCGACCGGAATCGGTTGTTTGGTGAAGCGCTCGATGCGCTTCACGTGTACGCCCTCGGCATGGTTCACGAGTGAGACCGCGATGCCATTACGGCCCGCACGTCCGGTACGGCCGATGCGATGCACATAATCTTCAGGGAATTTGGGCAGATCGTAATTGAACACATGGGTTATGCCCGGCACATCAATGCCGCGCGCGGCGACATCGGTCGCCACGAGCACGCGCACCTGACCGCGACGCAAACTATTGAGCGTGCGATTGCGCGCGCCCTGATGCATGTCGCCATGCAGCGCGGCAGCGGCAAAACCGGCAATCGTCAGGCGATCGGCGATAGTGTCCGCGTCGCGCTTGGTCGCGGTGAATACCACGGCCTGGTCGATGTTCGTGTCGCGCAGCAGATGATCGAGCAGCCGGTTTTTATGCGACAGGTCATCAACGAAGTGCACACGCTGCTGAATGTTTTCGTGGCGTGTGGCCGCGCTGGCGATCTGGATCAGCTGGGGATCTTTGGTGATGCGACGCGCCATATTGCCCACCATGCCATCCAGCGTGGCTGAGAACAGCATGGTTTGACGCGTTTCTGGTGTCTTGCTGATGATGCGCTCGATATCATCGATGAAGCCCATGTCCAGCATTCGGTCGGCTTCGTCCAGCACCAGGATCTCCAGCGCTGAAAAATCGATCTTGCCGGACTCCATATGATCAATGAGGCGCCCAGGCGTGGCGACCAGAATCTCGGGATTGCGTGCCAGCAGCTGCATTTGCTTGGGGTAGGGCATGCCACCGAGGATGGACACCGCTTTCACGCGTCGCACGTGGACGCCGTATTTGTCTGTCGCTGTTGTCACTTGCAGCGCAAGCTCGCGCGTGGGCGTCAGCACCAGCATTTTTGGGCGGGCCGGCATGAAGCGCGGACGCTCACCGCGCGAGCGCGCCGATTGGGCGGCCTGATTCGGCGTTTTGCCAGTAGATTCGGCCGGCGCGCTAGCCAGCTTGTGCAGCGATGGCAGCATGAAGGCCGCGGTCTTGCCCGACCCAGTCTGCGAAGACACCAGCAGATCGCGCCCGGCCATTGCAGCGGGCAGCGCCTGCTGCTGAACGGGCGTGGGTTCGGTGTAGCCGGCATCGTTCAGCGCCTTGAGGACCAGCGGATGCAGACCAAGAGATTCAAATGTCATGTTTCGTCTTTCAAAAAAAGTCGGCGCGCAGGCGTACGCCCGCGACAGGATGTAGCAGCAAAAGAAAAAGCAACGCCAACCAGCGAAACAAACGAAACGGATCAAGGTTTCGGCACAAAAGCTTTGCGCCGGGACGGTGCTTAGTGGATCTGCACCAGGGGGCGGGAGGGCTTCAGAATATTGCTCAGGGTCTGCGTGCAGCGGTGCGCTGTTGTATCCAACGCGAGCCGAATTGTACAGCAAATTGGGATGGCTGTGGTTAGCGATGTGTTGCTCGGCGCTTCGAGGCAAAGACGCTGGACCCCGATCTGGGTCGGAGTGACATTTTTTCCAAGCGAGGTGGGCGCCGGAAGTGTCATTCCGGCGAAAGCCGGAACCACATCGCCCATGGGGCGGTAATTAGCGCTGGCGAGTCGCGCTCACTCGTCTGATCCCATCCCTGCCACCACCTGCGAAAACCCGCCATCGACATAGGTGATCTCGCCCGTGATGCCACCGGCCAGATCCGACAGCAGAAAAGCAGCGGCATTGCCTACATCATCGATCGTCACATTGCGGCGTAGTGGCGCATTCTCTTTGACGAAGTTGAGTATCTTGCCAAAGTCCTTGATGCCTGACGCCGCCAATGTCTTGATCGGGCCGGCCGAGATACCGTTGACGCGCACGCCGCGCTTACCCAACGATTCGGCAAGATAACGAACGCTAGCCTCCAGCGACGCCTTTGCCAACCCCATGGTGTTGTAGTTCGGCAGCGCGCGCAGCGCGCCGAGATACGAGAGCGTCAATAGCGCGGAATGGTTCGACAGCATCGGTAGCGCCGCCTTGGCCATCGCCGGAAAGCTGTAGGCAGAGATATCGTGAGCGATACGGAAGTTCTCGCGCGACAGACCATCGAGGAAATCGCCGGCAATCGCCTCACGCGGTGCAAAGCCGATCGCATGCACCAGACCGTCGAGCTGGTCCCATGACTTGCGCAGCTCGGTGAATGTGGCCTCGATCTGCTCATCACTGCCGACATCGCAATCGAATATCAGCGAGCTGCCGAATTCTTTTGCGAATTCGGTGATCCGGTCCTTGAAGCGTTCGCCCACATAGGTGAACGCCAACTCGGCTCCCTCGCGGTGGCAGGCTTGTGCAATGCCGTAGGCGATGGAGCGGTTGGACAACACGCCGGTGATCAGTATTTTTTTGCCTTGCAAGAATGCCATCTGAGACTCCCTCAACCCGGTGTGCCGGCAGGCTGCCGGCCAAAACGCGCCATTGTAGGGGTTCCGGTGGGTGCCGGGCAAATGGGCGTCACCCGAGCGTCGGCAACGTGTGACCGCCCGCCCTTTGGCGAAAACCGCTATCCTTGACGCGTTTTTGCTTGCGCTATCGGGCTCATGATCAAGATCTTTGCCAGTGCCATCCTTGTCGCCGCCTCGGCATGCGCGCCCGTCGCGTGGGCCGCGCACGCGTTTTCGCTGTATGACGTACCCAAGTATCCGCCCGGTTTTGCGCATTTTGAGTACCTCAATCCCGACGCGCCCAAAGGTGGCGATCTGTATCTCGCCAACCCCGGTCAGGCGAACAGTTTCGACAAGTTCAATCCGTTCTCGATGAAAGGCGTGGCCGCCGCCGGCGTGGCCAACCTGATGTTCGAGTCGCTCACGATCAGCTCAGCGGATGAAGTTGCGACGATGTACGGTTTGCTCGCGGAAGATATGACGCTCGCACCTGACCGAATGGCGATGACGTTTCGGATTAACGCCAAAGCCCGGTTTAACAACGGTGATCCAGTGCTCGCGGCGGATGTGAAGCATTCCTTCGACACGCTGATGGCCAAGGGTGCGCCGCAGTTCAAGATGATCTTCGCCGATGTGAAGCAGTGCGTTGTGCTCGACGAGCTGACGGTGCGTTTCGATTTCAAGACAAACAACCGCGAGCTGCCGCTGATCGTTGGCGGCATGCCGGTCTTTTCTCGCAAATGGGCGCAAGGCACGCCATTCGACAAGATACAGTTGGTCGCTCCGATCAGCAGCGGCCCTTACCTGATCGAAAAATACGATGTCGGCCGCTCGATCGCCTACAAGCGCAACCCGGCCTACTGGGGCAGCGATATTCCTGCAAGACGCGGAGCCTTTAATTTCGAGCGCATTGTGTACCGCTTCTATAAAGATGATGTCGCGCGCCTGGAGGCATTCATGGCGGGCGAATTCGACGTCGTTGTTGAATATCGCGCCAAGAACTGGGCGCGCATGTACAAGGGACCGAAATTCGAGAACGGCGAGATCATCAAGACCACGCTCAAGCACTCAAATGGCGCAGGCATGCAGGCCTTCGTGATGAACCTGCGTCGGCCGCAGTTTCAAGATGCACGGGTACGCCGTGCGCTTGGCTTGGCGCTGGATTTCGAGTGGATGAACCGGCAACTGTTCTACAGCCAGTACACCCGCATCGACTCTTTTTTCAGTAACTCTGAGCTCGCGTCGCGAGGCACGCCCTCAGAGGCGGAGATGAAACTGCTCGAGCCGCTGCGGGATCAGTTGGATCCTGCCGTGTTCGGTCCGGCACCGCTGCCACCGAGGACCGATGCGCCAGCCTCGCTGCGCGCCAACCTGCTGCAGGCCCGCGAGCTATTGAAACAAGCGGGCTGGGTCTACCGCGACGGCGCACTGCGCAATGCGAAGGGTGAGGTATTCAGTTTCGAAATCATCGACGATCAGTCAGCGCTGTCGCGCATTATTGCGGTCTATGTGCGCAATCTCGAGAAATTGGGCATACGGGTCAGCCAGCGAACGGCTGATTTTGCACTAGTGCAGAAACGCATGGAAGAGTTTGACTTTGACATGACCAGTCAGCGGTTTCCTGATGTGACCAGTCCGGGTAATGAGATGTTTGACATGCTGGGCTCCAAGGCTGCAGATGAAAAAGGCTCGAGCAATTACTGGGGCTTGAAGGATCCAGCGGTTGACAAGCTGGTGACTGCGCTGGTGCGAGCCGAGTCGCGTGCAGAACTGGTCGCGGCATCGCGTGCGCTGGATCGCGTGCTGCTGCACAAGTACATCGTGGTGCCGCACTGGTACTCGGCGACACACCGAGTCGCGTATCGCAATCGCTTTGGCATACCGAAGGTCGCACCGAAGTATTATCAGGCGGATCCGTATGTGATTTCCAGCTGGTGGCAGGTCAAACCGCGTAAAGCTGATTAAGTCGAAAGACGCAGGGTCCCGGCCTGCGCCGGGACGACGATGTTCAGGCCGGCAGTACCTGAAACGTCATCCCGGCGCAGGCCGGGATCCAGTGACGTTGAACCTCAATGTAAAGAACTACAGACCCATGAACCTTTGGTCCTACATACTGAAACGAATGCTGCTGATGATCCCGACGCTTTTGGGCGTGATTGCGATCACCTTTGCGGTGATCCAATTCGTTCCCGGCGGGCCCGTTGAGCAGGTGCTGATCGAATTGAAGAAAGGTCAGACGGGCGCCGGCGAGTCCTCGGGGGGTGGCGCGTCGGAATATCGCGGCAGACAAGGTGTCGATGCCGAGCGTGTGCAAGAGATCAAGGCGCTGTATGGCTTTGACAAGCCGCCCGTCGAGCGTTTCTGGAGCATGCTGAAGGGTTTCGCAAAGTTTGACCTCGGGCAGAGCTTTTATCATCACAAAGACGTATGGGAGCTGGTGAAATCCAAGCTCCCGGTCTCCATCACGATTGGGCTGTGGACTTTCTTCCTCACGTATTTCATCTCGGTGCCACTGGGCGTGGCCAAGGCGGTGCGCGAAGGTAGCCGCTTTGACAGCATCACGAGCACTATTGTGCTGGTCGGTTATTCCATCCCCGGTTTTGTGCTTGGGGTGTTCCTGCTGGTCGTGTTCGCGGGCAGCAGCTTTGTGCAATGGTTCCCGCTGCGCGGATTGACCTCGGATGATTGGGAAACGCTGTCCTGGTTTGGCAAGGTGAAGGATTATCTATGGCATATCACCTTGCCCGTCACGGCATCCGTCGCGGGCTCGTTTGCCGTGATGACCATGCTGACGAAGAACACGTTTCTCGAAGAGATACGCAAGCAGTATGTACTGACCGCGCGCGCAAAGGGCTTGTCCGAGCGAGCGGTGCTCTACAAGCATGTCTTCCGCAATGCGCTGATACCGCTGGTGACGGGCTTTCCGGCAGCGTTCATCGGCGCGTTCTTTGCCGGCAGCTTGCTGATCGAGACCTTGTTCTCGCTCGATGGTCTGGGGCTCTTGTCGTATGAATCCGTGGTGCGACGCGATTATCCTGTTGTGCTGGGTACGCTGTATCTGTTTACGCTGATCGGTCTGGTGGTCAAGCTGCTGGGTGACCTTTGCTATGTGTGGGCCGATCCGCGCGTTCAATTCGAGAGCCTTGCGCGATGAATTCCGAATCCCTGTCCACGCTCGCGCCCTCGGTGTCGCCGTCACGCCGTGTCTGGTTACGTTTCCGGCAAAGCCGTCGCGGCTACTGGAGTCTTGTCATTTTTGTTGTGCTCTTCGCGCTCAGTTTGTGCGCTGAACTGATCTCGAATGATCGTCCGCTGGTTGCGCGCTACAACGGCCAGCTGATGTTCCCCATCATGAACGACTATTCCGAGACTGCCTTTGGCGGAGATTTCGATTCGCCGGCGGATTATCTCGATCCTTTCATCCAGCAGCAATTCAGCAAGCCGGGTAACTGGGCGATTTATCCGATGAATCACTATCGCTATGACACGCTCAATTATTTCGCCAAATCGCCTAATCCCGCACCGCCCACCGGTGACAACTGGCTGGGCACCGATGATCGCGGCCGTGACGTGTTCGCGCGGCTGCTGTACGGATTCCGCGTCTCGATTTTGTTCGGGCTGGCGCTGACGATCACTGGCATTGCACTGGGCGTAGTCACGGGTGCAGTGCAAGGTTATTTCGCCGGCAGGACAGACCTGCTGTTCCAGCGCTTCATGGAGATCTGGGGCTCGATGCCCGAGCTGTACTTGCTGATCATCTTTGCGTCGATCTTCGAGCCCAGCATTTTGCTACTGCTGTTGCTGCTCTCGCTGTTTGGCTGGATGGGCTTGTCCGATTATGTGCGCGCCGATTTTTTGCGTAATCGCCATCTCGACTATGTGCAGGCGGCGCGAGCGCTGGGCTTGTCGAACGGGCAGATCATCTGGCGGCATGTGCTGCCCAACAGCCTGACGCCAGTCGTCACTTTTCTGCCATTTCGCATGAGTGCTGCGATTCTTGCGCTGACCAGTCTGGATTTTCTGGGGCTGGGCGTGCCGCCGTCCACACCCAGTCTCGGTGAGTTGCTCGCACAGGGCAAGAACAATCTCGATGCGTGGTGGATTGCGCTGTCCACCTTTGGCGTACTCACCATCACGCTGCTGCTGCTGACAAATATCGGCGATGCGCTGCGCAATTCGCTGGATGTGCGGAGGAAGGCATGAGTCTGCTGAACGTCCAGAACCTGTCGGTGCGTTTCGGCGATTCGACCGTTGTCGACCAGGTGAGCTTCGACATCCACGCGGGAGAAAAATTTGCGCTGGTCGGTGAATCCGGTTCAGGCAAGACCGTCAGTGCCTTGTCGCTGATG
>Ga0068872_10003430_pt1 | contig 12095 bp, 13 predicted proteins | sample NOAtaG_7_FD_66441 | JGI IMG/M metagenome (GOLD analysis project Ga0068872, IMG submission 66441) | Freshwater lake microbial communities from Lake Erie, under a cyanobacterial bloom - NOAA_Erie_Diel1S_2200h metaG | ecosystem: Environmental > Aquatic > Freshwater > Lake | place: USA: Ohio, Lake...
ACCGGGGCCAGGAACCGCGCGAGGTTCGGTTTGAACATCGCGACGATCGCGCAGACGAACGCAACAAGTACCGCGGCAATGACCCATCCGGGGAAGACGACTTGACCCGGCGCGGGTTCACTGACCGTCGACCAGCCGAAAACTGCCGCTCCGAGAAGCAGCGCCATCAGCACGAGAGTCGCGCTGACCGCACCGCTCGCCGTCATGCGGGCGGTGCCGGCCCACGGGCTGACGGGGCCGTCCGTGACGGGCGGGGCCCACGTTCCGGCCGTGTTCCCCGCCTTGCCGGCATCGGCTTCCGATGCCGCCCAACCCGTGCCTTTCGGGGCGTTTTTTTCGAGGACCTTGTCGTTCAGGAGGGGGTTTGACATACCCAGAAAGTAGCGAATCCGAAAGCAAAAATAAATGCTCTTGCGCCGGTTGTGGCCGAGGGGTGCGTCGGTATCGTATGCCGCGTATGGCGAAGGATCGGGTCGACCGCGACGAAGAAGATCTCGTCAGGCTCTATCTCACCGACATCGGCCAGTACGCACTTCTCACCAAAGATGACGAAGTCCGTTTGGCCAAGGCAATCGAAGCCGGCAAGGAAGCACAGGCCGAGCTGAACGCCAACGACAAATCGTTGACGCCGACAAAGAAGCGCGAATTGCGTCGTACCGCCAAGGAAGGCGAAACAGCCGAGCGCGCGTTCGTGCAGTCGAACCTGCGACTCGTGGTGTCGATCGCAAAGAAGTACCAGGCATCGGGCCTGCCGCTCCTCGACCTCATCCAAGAGGGCAACCTCGGTCTCATGCACGCCGTCGAAAAATTCGACTGGCGCAAGGGCTTCAAGTTCTCCACCTATGCAACGTGGTGGATCCGCCAGGCAATCACCCGCGGCATCGCCAACACGGGCCGCACGATCCGCCTCCCGGTCCACGCCGGCGACACCCTCGCCCGTTTGCAAAAGGCCCGCTCGCGCCTCGAGTTGAAGTACGGCCGTCCGGCCACGCTCGCGGAGCTTGCCAAAGAAGTCGAAATGCCCGAAGACAAGGTCACCGAGGCACTGCGCTTTGCCGCCGAGCCACTGTCGTTGTCCGAGCCACTGCGCGAAGACGGCGATGCCGAACTGGGTGACGTCGTCGAAGACCGCTCGGCCGAGTCACCCTTCGAAGTCGCAGCGACCGCGTTGCTGCCCGAAGAAATCCAGCGCCTGTTGGCACCTCTCGACGAGCGCGAGCGCGAAATTCTGAAACTGCGCTTTGGTCTCGACCGTGGCGAGCCGCGCACGCTCGAAGAAGTCGGCGAGCACTTCAACCTCACGCGCGAGCGCATCCGCCAGATCGAAGCGCGCGCGATGAGCAAGTTGCGTCACCCGTCGAGTGACACCGGCGCGCGCGACCTTCTCGCCGTCTGATTCTTGCGCGTCACTTCGACGCGATTGAATCCGGTTTCCCCAACAACCGCGCCAATGCGCGTGCACCCGTCCCAACCGCCAACCCCGCAACCAGCGGTACCGCGAGACGCGGAACGACGGAGTCGCCGAGTCCGGGAACGAACCTGTTCGTGACGATCTCGCGCTCAAGGACAACGGCCACCAACAAAGCAACGGCCGCCGACGTGACGAGCGCATCGACGATCTCGCCACGATTCCGAACGACCGCCGTTGCGATGGAGATGAGCACCGCAAGCGCGCCGAGGACGAACATGCCCGGCGCACCGCGCGCTTGCGAGGGAACGCCCCAGAACATGAATGCACCGGTGACGGCGAACAGTGCACCCGCTCCGGCCAGTTCCCGCGGCGCGATCCGACGGGACAGGACAAAGCCCACGATGAGCGCCGGAACGACAAGCAGCCACCACCACGACCCTGGCGCGTCACGCAGATAGAGGCTTCCGGACACGATCGTTTGTCGATTGTCGATTACCACCGGAATCGTCCACTGCTGCACGAGACCGCGATCATCGATCGCCTGCGGAGCGGTGGGGCTCATCCAATGCACGCGGTGGTCGTGCCACAGGTACGTGCCGTTGCTCGCCGCGACAACCCACGACTCCTCGCCGTCGGTCGACCCGCTTCCGTCGAGCGTCGTGCCGGCTCCGTAGCGCGACTTGCTGATCCGGAAAGTGTCGGATGATTCGTTCACCGACACCGTTCCGTCTTGCGCGATCCGCACGAACGGCTCGTCGTAATAGCCCGCCATCTCGAAGATGTGACCGCGCTCCACGCGAACGCGCACGAATGCATCACCACCGACGATGTCGAAACGCACGGCGTCGGTCGACGGCTTCACCGACTCGACGACGCTTTCGGTGTTGCCCGGCTGCGCAGGATCGGCAAGAGCCGCGGCCGGTGGCGCAACGACGAGAAAGCCGAGCGCGCAGGCGACGAGCGCGCGCGCGCGGCGCATCACGAATTGGCGGAGGTGGACGGGAATCGAACCCGCCGGACGAGGTTCGCTCGTCCCAACCGCTTTGAAGGCGGCGGAGCCCACCAGGCGCACGGACACCTCCATGACGCCCGAACCGTAGCCGAAGAAGTTCGCAATCGACCCGTCGTGAATCACCCCGCGTGCGCACACATGACGACAACGGAAAACAACCATGCGAAAGGGCGCGAAATGATCATTCTTTGTCGGTCGGTGAAGGGCGGAAGTGGAACCACGGTGACCGCCGCGGCCCTCGGACTCTTGCTCGCCGCACGCCACCGTGGAGGTGGACACGTCGTCGACCTCATCGGCGATCTTCCGGCGGCTCTCGGCATCGCCGAACCGGATGGCACCGCGATCACCGAGGTCAACTCGGCCTTGCGCCTGCTCCCCCGACACATGCGGCCCGATGCAAGTGAAACCCAGTGGCTGTCGTTGGCCACCGAACTGAAGTCACTGCGTGGCCCGGTCGTCGTCGATGTCGGCACGCTCATGCCGGGCAGCGCCCTCGTCGAAGCCGCCACCGCGTCGTACCTCGTCACGCGGCCCTGCTACCTCGCTCTCCGCCGAGCGACGCACAAGATCCACCAGAGCGAAGTGGTGGTCGACGGCTGTGTTCTCGTGAACGAACCGGGTCGAGCGCTCACCCGGAACGACGTGGCATCGGTGTTGCGAACACCGGTGTGCGCCGATGTGCCGTTCGAGACGGCCATCAGCAGGGCCGTCGACGCGGGGCTCCTCTCGCACCGCGTGCCGCGCGCGCTCGACGAGGCCCTGGCCGATCTCATCGCCGAACACACGACGAAGTGAAGCGAAAGGTGTGATGCCGACATGGCGACCGAACTCTTGGCACTTCTCCACGACCCCGACATCCGTGAGATCGTCGTCAACAACGACACCGAAGTATGGGTCGAACGAACGTCGGGACTTTCCCGACTCGACGACATCGGTGCGGGCGAAGCGGCCGCCCTGGTCGAACGTCTCCTGGCGCCGCTCGGACGGCGCGTCGATCTGTCATCGCCGGTTGTCGATGCGCGGCTGCGTGACGGCTCACGATTGTGCGCAGCAATTCCCCCGGTCAGCCCGCATGGCCTGAACCTCGCGATTCGGCGCTTCGCCCACGGTGCCCACACCCTGGCGTCTTTCACGGATGCACGCACCGCCGATCTCGTCGAGTCCGCGCTGCATCGGCGGCTCAACATCGTTGTCGCAGGCGGCACGTCGACGGGCAAGACGACGCTTCTCGGCGCGATGGCAGAGCTTCTCCCGTCGTCCGAGCGAATCATCGTTCTGGAAGACACGAACGAACTGCGTATCCGCCACCCTCACACGGTGTACCTGGAGACACGCCCTGCTTCCGTCGAGGGTGTCGCGGCGATCGAACTCTGCGACCTCGTGCGCCACGCGCTGCGTCTGCGCCCCGATCGGCTCGTCGTCGGCGAAGTGCGTGGCGGCGAGGCCTTCGACATGTTGCAGGCGATGAACACCGGTCACTCGGGTTCACTCGCGACGTGTCACGCGAACTCCGCCGTCGACACCCTCCACCGAATCGAATCAATGGTCTTGCGGGCGATCGCCAACTGGCCACTGACCGCCGTTCGGTCGTACGTCGCTTCGGCCATCGACATCGTCGTGTACGTCGAACGCACACCCGAGGGCACGCGCCGCATCGCCGACATCGTGCGGGTCGACGAAACGCTCGGATCCGACGGCGGCTACATCACGTCTCCGCTTCTCGACGACTGACAACCATGGTCCTCGGTCGGGTTCCACTCCCCACTTTTGTCGTCCGTGTGGTTGCGCTGCGTCGCCTCGCGCACGGCACCACACCCACTCGCACGTTCCCGACTCCCTTCCACCACCGCAGCGCCGTCGAGCCCGCATTGATTGCGGCCGGGTTCCTGGATGTCGTCGATCGACACGTGCAACTCGGCTCGTCGGTGCGCGGCGCGATCGTGTCGGCCTCCGGCGAGTGTGATCCCACATTGTCCGACCCGTTGCGCGTTCTGCTTCTCCACTGTCGCACCGGCGCGCCACTCGACGACGACGAGGTATTGGCGGATGCCGCGGGTCGCCCGACCAATGAAGCATTCCTCGTGCGTTCGCTCGTGGCCGCGGGGGCGGGTGGGTCGGGTGCTTCGTTCGCTTTGCAGCGTGCCGCGTGGGCGCTGCGCGAACGGCATGCCGTTGCATCCGAACGTCGTATGTACGCGGCGCAAGCCGTCTTCGCCGCTCGAATCCTGTCGTGGCTGCCCGTGGTCTTCGGGGTCTTGATGACCGCCACCAATGGTTCGGTGCGCTCGGCCTACTTCGGTGGCATGACGGGGGTTGCGTGCGTCGTCATTGGCGTCGTACTCAACTTTGCGGGTCGCAGATGGATGAGGAGGATCACGTGCTCGTTCATCTGATCGAACGCCTACCGATGCAATTATTTCGACGCCGCGACGACAAGTCGGCTTCACTCGTCGAGTTCGTCGACCTGTTGGTCGTGTTGCTGAAAAGTGGTCGCACGACGCACCAGTCGTTCGAGTGCATTGCACGGTGGAGTGGGGGTGACGTCCGCCGGGTCGCCGAACGCATGCTGCAGAGGTGCGAACAGGGCGAACGGCTCGCCGATGCAACAGGGGAACTCATCGCAGTCTTTGGATCAGCGGCCGTCGGAATCGCGAACACGCTTGCGTCCGCCGAACGGGATGGTCTGCCGATTGCCCCGGTTCTCGACAGGCTCGTCGGGGAAGCGCACTCGGAACGACGGCGTCAGGCCCAAATCGATGCCGCCAAACTGCCGATCAAGCTCGCCTTTCCCCTTGTCGCGTGCGTACTCCCCTCGTTCGTCGCACTCACCGTCGTGCCCATTCTCATCGGGGCACTTTCATCGCTGACCCTCGGCCCCCCAACCGGTTGACAACGAAAGGATTCCCGACATGAATGAAACAGCGATTCGTATTCGATCCCACGTTCGACGAGCCATCCACCGATTCGTCGGTCACGACGACGAGGGTCAGGCCACGACGGAGTACGCGCTCATTCTCCTCGCAGCCGCGGTCATCGCAGTCCTTGTCATCACGTGGGCGACCGCGGGTGGCGGAGCGGGACGCATCGGTGATTTGTTCGACTCGGTCTTCGACGGTGTTCTCAACAAAACGACACAAACAACGGTTGCGTCGTAGCGACGGAGACGCCGCAGGCCAGGCGGCTGTCGAGCTCGCGTTGGTGCTTCCTCTTCTCGCCATCTTCACGGTGCTGATCGCACAGTTCAGCATCGTTGCGCGCGATCAGCTGGCGCTGTGGCAGTCGACCCGCGAGATCGCTCGTGATGTCGCACTGGCCATCGACCCCTACACCGAGGCCGAACATCGCCGGACCAAAGACACCGAAATCTCCCTTGCCGACGGTGTCGTCACCGTCAAGGTCGTGCGGCAGACACGACTCACGCTCGCGGGCTTCGGCTTTCTGCAGCGAACGATCACGCTGCGTGCACGTGTGAGCATGGCTCTCGAGCCACCAGTAGCGTTCTCACCGGATGTTGTCGGTGGCGAGTTCCCTGCACAAGAGCCGTGACGGCACGCTGATTCTCGTCGTTCGGGTCGAAGGGGACGTCACTCTGTCGACCTTGCCGCGCCTCACCGATGCGCTGAACCGCGAAAAGAGCACGACGGAGGCGCCGTTCGTCCTCGTCGACCTCGATGCCGTCGACGTCATCGACGATGTGGGTCTCGGTGCCCTCTTGGGCTTCGCCGCTGGTGTGCGCGCATCGCAACGTGGTGTCGCGGTCGTGGCATCGATGCCACGCGTGCGCGAGCGTCTCGTCGACACACGCTTCGACAGGGCCGTCGACATGGTCTCGTCGGTCGGTGATGCCGAACGGCTCCTGCGATGAAGACCTCGCGCACGATCCTCGTCTTCGGTGATCAACTCAACCGTTCGATCGGTGCATTGTCTTCCGCACGACCCGGCATCGACCGTGTGCTCTTCGTGGAATCCTCGGAGAAGCTTGCGGCCCAGCCGTGGCATCCGCAACGATTGCACTTCTACGTCTCGTCGATGCGCCATTTCGCCGAGGATCTGCGTCATGAAGGATTCACCGTGGACTACGTGAAGTCGTCTTCGTTTCGCACCGCCATTTTCGAACATCGCCGGGTCCATCCGGACACCGAAATCGTTGCAACCGAGCCGAACAGCGTCGGCGCGCGGGCACTGCTTGGCGACCTCGACGTCGCGACGGTGCCCTCGAACCAGTTCCTCCTCCACCACGGCGGATTCGTCGACTGGGTCGATGCGCGGCGTGCGAAGGGCTACAAGACCTTCAAGTTGGAGGATTTCTACCGTCACCAACGCACCACACTCGACGTGTTGATGGACGGCAACGAACCCGCGGGCGGGCGGTGGAACTTCGACGACGAGAACCGCGAGCCGCCGCCCCGCGACGGCCACGACCGCTGGTCCACACCGCTCGTCGACGACCTCGACAAGATCGACCGACAGGTCATGCAAGACGTCGAGGCACACGTCGGCACCGGATCGTTGCCGGTTGGTTGGTGGGCCACGACCCGCGCAGGTGCAGTGCGACGTCTCGAGCACTTCATCGACAACCTGCTGCCGATGTTCGGCCCGCACGAAGACGCGATGCTGAACGACAACTGGCATCTCGCGCATTCACTCCTGTCTCCGTACCTGAACAACGGACTGTTGATGCCCGACGAAGTGGTGCGTGCGGCAGAACGTGCGTACCGCGAGGGTCGCGCCGACATCGCGTCGGTCGAAGGTTTCGTACGCCAGATCATCGGGTGGCGCGAGTACGTGTGGGGTCTCTATTGGATGTGGATGCCCTCCTACCGCGACGAGAATGCTCTCGGGGCCGACCTCGACCTGCCGCCGGCGTTTTCCACGGGAGAAACGTCGATGAATTGCGTCGGAAAGGTCGTCGAGGGCATCAACGAACGTTCGTGGGCGCATCACATCCAACGGCTCATGATCCTCGGCAACCTGGCACTGACCGCCGGTGTCGAACCCCGACAATTCACCGACTGGATGTCGCGGGTCTTCGTCGACGCCGCCGAGTGGGTGATGGTCCCCAACGTCGTCGGGATGGCTCTGTTTGCCGATGGTGGGCGCATGGCGACGAAGCCCTACGCATCGGGCGGCGCCTACATCGACAAGATGAGCGATTACTGCAAGGGATGCCGCTACGACCGCAAGAAGCGCACCGGCGACGATGCCTGCCCCTTCACGACTCTGTACTGGGACTTTCTCGACAGGCACGCGACCACGTTCGGCCGCAACCCGCGCATCGCCACGCAGGTGCGTGCGGCGCAGAAACTGACCGACATCGCCGAGGTTCGCGTACGGGCACGCGAGGTCAAGGCTTTGTTGTGCGAGGGTCGTCTCTGAGCCCATGTCCGGTCGACCGGTGACGGCGAGTCGACAAGTGACGAGTCGATAGGTAAGGAATCACGAAGAATCGCAAAGTTGCATTCCGATGGGCCCCTTCGCATCGGTACCGTTTGCACCATGGCCTCCGCCACCAACACGGTCCCGACGAACAACGTGGATGCCCCCCGTGTTCTCGTGGCCGAGGATGACCCCGCCGTGCGCTCTGCGGTCCTGCGGGTGTTGGAACTCGAGGGCTATCGCGTCAGTGCGGTGAACGACGGCGCGGCGGCGCTTGCGGCCATCACGTCGTCGCCTCCCGATGCCGTCGTCATGGACGTGATGATGCCTTTCGCCGACGGTCTCACCGTGTGCCGCGAGGCGCGGCTGCGCGGGTCGCGTGTACCGATTCTTCTGCTCACCGCCAAGCACGAGGTCAACGACCGTGTCGCGGGTCTCGATGCAGGAGCCGACGACTATCTCGTCAAGCCCTTCTCCATCGACGAATTGCTCGCCCGCGTGCGTGCACTCCTCCGGCGCCGCGTCACCACCGAAGAAGCCACCGTTCTGCAGGTCGGTGATCTGATACTCGACGCCGCACGTCGACAGGTCCACCGCAACGGCCGCGAGATCCACCTGACGAAAACCGAGTTCGACCTTCTCGAAGCGCTCATGCTGCGCGCGGGTCTCGTGGTCACGCGTGACCAGTTGTACGAGGAAATCTGGGGATACGACTTCGAAACCGGATCCAAGTCCCTCGACGTGTACATCGGCTATCTGCGGCGCAAGACCGAGGAGAATGGCGAACCACGCATGGTGTTCACCGTGCGCGGTGTCGGTTACACGGTGAAGGCATGACGCTCCGCAAGAAACTGGCCCTCGTCAGCGGTCTCATCACGTTGGTCACCGTCGGAGTTCTGGCAATCAGCGCCTACCTCATCGCGAGTCACGAGCTGCGGTCACAAGTCGACGACTCGCTGAAGTCGCGGGCGGCAACGATCGTGCGCGAAATCGACCGTGCGCTCGAGCGCACCGACTTCTTCGGACGTCAGCGCGTGCCGCTGGGTCCCACGCTGCTGCAGCCCGAGTTCGATGCCGTCACACAGGTCATCGATGCCAACGGTGCCATCCTCGCGAGTCTGGGCCCGTCCGAGTTGGCGGTCACCGGTGCGGACCTCGAACTTGCCGCTTCGAACGTCGGCTTTGCGGGGCGCTTCGCCAATGCGGAGGTTGGTGACAAGGCCTACCGCATCTACACGCTGTCACTGCCGGCAGGTGGTGCGATCCAACTCGGCAAGGACATCACCGACATCGAGGATGCACGTGGTGGCATGCGGACGTGGCTGATCATCATCGGCCTGATCGGCATCGCCGTCGCCGCCACCGTTGGCTGGCTCGTTGCGCGGCGCACGACGCGGCCGATCGAAGAGCTCGCCAGTTCCGCCGATGAAATCGCGCGAACGCAGAACACGAGCGATCCGATCGACATCCAAGCGGGTGGTGAGATCGGAAATCTCGTGACGAGTTTCAACACGATGCTCGTTGCACTCGGCCGCAGCCTCGCACAGCAGAAGCAGCTCGTGCAGGACGCCAGCCACGAGCTGCGGACACCCCTCACCAGCCTGCGTGCCAACGCCGAACTTCTCGAACGACCCGACCTGCCTGCCGACACACGTCGCGACATCGTCAACGACATCCGCGCCGAAGTCGACGAACTCACCGCGTTGTCGAGCGAACTGTCCGCCCTGGCGAGCGACCAAAGCAGCAGCGAGAACGCCTCTGCCGTGCAACTCGATGATGCACTCAACGACCTCGTCGAACGCGCACAACGACGGTCGGGCCGCGACATCCGTCTGCACGTCGACAACGCCGCGACGGTCGAGATTCGACCGAACCAATTCGATCGCGCGATGTCGAATCTCATCGACAACGCACTGAAGTTCAGCCCGCAATCCACGCCCGTCGAGGTCTTCGTTCGCGGCACCCGCGTCGAGGTGCACGATTCGGGCCCGGGCATCTCGCCCGAGGATCGACCGTTCGTGTTCGACCGCTTCTACCGAGCCCCGGCGACGCGCGCGATGCCTGGTTCGGGACTCGGACTCGCGATCGTGAAACAATTCGCCGACATCCACGGCGCACACACGCTGGTCGGCGCGTCGGGCACCGGTGGTGCGATGGTCGGCCTCGAACTAGCCCCGGCCGCCGCCCGGGGCGATGGTGGCCACCCCGTCGGTTCTGAATGACGGGTCGAACTTGCGCAGTTCAGCGCGGGCGATCGTCATCTTGTGCACCTCATCCGGGCCGTCGGCCAGACGCAGGCCGCGAATGTGGGCGTACATGCGTGACAGCAGGAAGTCCTGGCTGACACCGCCCGCACCGTGCACCTGAATCGCTCGGTCGATGATTTTCAGCGCCACGTTCGGTGCGGCCACCTTGATGGCCGCAATCTCGGTCCGTGCACCCTTGTTGCCGACGGTGTCCATCAGCCACGCAGTCTTCATGGTGAGCAGGCGCACCATCTCCAGTTCGATGCGCGCCTCGGCGATCCAGTCCTGGATGTTCGACCGCTCGGCAACACGCTTGCCGAACGTCGTGCGCGACAGTGAACGCGAGCACATCATTTCGAGCGCGCGCTCCGCCGCGCCGATGGTGCGCATGCAGTGGTGGATTCGTCCGGGACCGAGACGTGCCTGGCTGATCATGAAACCGTCACCCTCGTTGGCAATGAGGTTCGACACCGGCACGCGCACGTTGTCGAACACCGTCTCGGAGTGGCCTTCGTGATCGATGAAACCGAAGACCTTGAGGTTGCGCTTGATCGTGACGCCCGGAGTATCGATCGGCACGAGAATCTGGCTCTGCTGCTGGTGCGGCGGAGCCGACGGGTCGGTCTTGCCCATCACGATGAGAATCTTCGTGAGGGGGTGCAGACCGTTCGACGTCCACCACTTCACGCCGTTCAGCACGTAGTGATCGCCGTCGCGCTCGATGCGCAGCGAAATGTTCGTCGCATCGCTCGATGCAACTGCGGGTTCGGTCATTGCGAATGCCGACCTGATCGTGCCCTCGAGCAGCGGCCGCAGCCACATGTCTTTTTGCTCGGGCGTACCGAACATCGTGAGAACTTCCATGTTCCCGGTGTCGGGTGCGTTGCAGTTGCACGCTTCCGGTGCGATGAACGACCGCCCCATGATCTCGGCCAACGGCGCGTACTCGGCGTTCGTGAGACCGGGACCCCACTCCTTGTGCGGCTGGAACAGGTTCCACAAGCCGCGCTTTTTCGCCTCGGCTTTCAGGTCTTCCATGATTTGGGTGTGGGCGTGCGGGTTGCCCGCTTCTTCGAGCTGCTGCTCGAACACCGGCTCGGCTGGATAGATCTTTTCATCCATGAATGCGAGGAGCTTTTCGCGGTACTCCTCGCAGCGGGGGGTCAATGCGAATTCCATGGCCTCACCGTAATCAAGGCGCGGCGGCGCGAACTATTTGGCCCAGAGGGAATCCGGGTAGTCGCCGCGCGCGATGAGGTCGGCTATCGATGCCTGCACGACTTCCTTGTCCTCGCGGTACGTCACGCCGAACCACGAGGAATCGGTGCGCAACACACGGCAGGTCGCCTGCCGTTCGTCAACCAGCTGTCCCACCGTCAAAGGGATGAAGCATTCGCTCTTCAGTTCATTTCCCGACTGTGCGAGAAACTCCCCGAACACCCGGTCGAGATGATCAAAGAGGCGCGGTGTGAAGCCCCACATGTTCATCGACACGGGCTCGTCTCCCGTCAGTCGCACGACGGTTCCGTCGTCGCGGGTGTTGCGGGCGGCGGTCCCCTCGCGTTCGATCTTCGTCATTTCGTCGATCGACGTGAGGAACCCTTCGGCGTTCGCGGCACACACGCCGCGTGCCACACTGCCGTGGTCGGACAGCGTGTTGCGCAACGTAAAACCGACCATCGCAAAATCAGTCGACTGCGAATCGACACTCTGCAGGTGTTGCGACAGCACGGAATACGAATCACGGCCGTAGAAATCGTCGGCATTGATGACCGCGAAGTTGCCGTGGATCTGTTCGCGCGCGCACAGAATCGCGTGCGTCGTACCCCACGGTTTTTCCCTACCTTCCGGCACGGAAAAACCTGGCGGCAGACGATCGAGCGTCTGGAAGGAAAAATCGACCTCGACACGGTCGGCAAACCGTGCCGCGACACCCGAACGAAACGCGTCCTCGAAGTCGGGGCGAATGATGAAGACGACACGACCGAAGCCGGCGCGCATCGCGTCGTACACGGAGTAGTCGAGAATCGTCTCGCCCGTCGGGCCCATC
>Ga0068872_10003431_pt1 | contig 12089 bp, 7 predicted proteins | sample NOAtaG_7_FD_66441 | JGI IMG/M metagenome (GOLD analysis project Ga0068872, IMG submission 66441) | Freshwater lake microbial communities from Lake Erie, under a cyanobacterial bloom - NOAA_Erie_Diel1S_2200h metaG | ecosystem: Environmental > Aquatic > Freshwater > Lake | place: USA: Ohio, Lake...
GAACCGATTTGTCGGTCTTGGGTGAGGCAGTCGATGAACTCTTGTCGATGGATGGTTTAGAGACCGGTTCTTTGGATGCCGGTTCTTTGGAAGTCTGCTTGCTTTCTGTTGCTTTCTTGTCGCCCCCTTTCTTCAAGGTGCGAGTTACCGTTTTGGTTGGCGAGTCTTCGAGTTTCCACTGTGCGAAGACCGCTTGTTTTTGGGATAGCAGTCCGCCAAGTGCGATGCTCAGAACAAGCAACTTTCGGGAGTTCCTTGAAAAGAATAGATCGAGCATTTTTGAGAGTCCTTTTGGCTGGTTCAGCGTTTCTTAGTCGGTGTGTTGGATTCGGACTTGGCGGCCATCTCTTGGAGTGCAAGGATCGCATCGATGGTCTCATCGGCTTGACGTTGTTCCTCTGGAGTCAGTTTCGAATTGTCGTTGGCCATCGGTGTGTTGGAGTTCTCGAAAGGGAGCCAACCGGATCGGTAGAGACCGTACGTCGATCCGCAGATCGCTCCGAGAACCAAAAACGACGCGAGGATGTTTACAAACAAGCGGGACTTTCTTCGAGGTGATTGGGCCGTGGACCGTTGTTGCTGATATTCATCGCGAGTTGGAAGTCGATCCGGTGTTTTTTTCTGACCGCATAGCCACTGGATATCCAAACGCAAAGTTGGCTCTGATTGCTGGCCGGAAATGCTTTTCGAAGTATCGTTCGACGGACCTGACATGCTGATTTGGTTTAAGAGCGTTTGGTAAGGGAAACAATCCTTGACGGAGAGTTCAATAGCTCGGGTTCCTATGCCAAATCAAGGGGAAATAGGCAGTCTTGGTCGTCTGGGTAGCAGGGGTAGGGAACTAAACGTTTTGCATATAGAGGAAGCTTGTAAGCCCCTGCCACGAGGCCCAGCGTGGATCGAATCTGAGCGAAATAGTGGAATTCCGTTGGATTTCATCGAGTGGATCGCGCTTCGATTTCCCAGGTCGGCGTTACAATACACAAGATTGAAACGGTGCGATCTGATACCCTAGAGAATCCTTTGTCCGATAACTTCCTGAAACTTCTTTTAAACGTGATCATCCGAACGAATTTAGTGAGCATTTCCTTCTGGACTTGTACCTATCTGGCTTTGCTGATGGGCCTGAGCTTTCTCGGCAATGCGCAAGAGGTTCCGCAAATCAACGCTCACGCTGCGGTTCCTACTCCTGCTGCCGAGGTCTTAGCGGCTCAGCAGCGAAGGGTCGAAGCGATGCGTAAAGCTTCGATGGCTACAGTCGGGGTCTTTGGCACCGACAGTCAGGGTGGAGGGAGCGGAGTTTGCATTTCTCCAGACGGTTACGTGCTGACGAACTTTCACGTGTCGAGTCCGTTCGGGCACCGCATGCGCTGCGGCTTGAACGATGGACGGATGTATGAGGCGGTCGTCGCTGGGATTGATCCGACGGGTGACCTTGCGGTTTTGAAGATGTTTGGTCGAGATGATTTTCCGACCGCAACGATCGGGGATTCGGATCGAATTCGCGCGGGCCAATGGTGTTTTGCGGCCGGTAATCCTTTTGTGCTTGCCACTAATCTGCAGCCTACGGTTACCTACGGACTGATCAGTGGCGTTCGGCGTTACCAGTATCCATCGGGAACGATCCTTGAATACAGCGATTGCATTCAGACCGACGCGTCGATCAACCCTGGTAACTCTGGAGGACCGCTTTTTAACGCCGACGGGGAGCTCATCGGCATCAACGGGCGATGTTCGTTTGAAAAACGTGGACGGGTCAATGTAGGAGTCGGCTATGCGATTTCGATCAAGCAGGCGATGAACTTTTTTGGCAACCTCAAATCGGGTCGAATCGTCGACCACGCAACGCTGGGCTTTACGGTTGCAACCGACCAACAAGGGCATGTGGAGGTATCGAACATCCTCGAATCGAGCGACGCTTATCGCCGAGGACTGCGTCTGGGAGACGAAGTTCTCAGGCTCGGGGATCGTGATATCGCAACGGCCAATCAACTCAAAAACATCCTGGGGATCTACCCAGACTACTGGAGGATACCCCTTCGATATCGCAATGAGCAAGGGGTACAAGACACGGTCATAAGACTCCAGAGTTTGCACCAACCAGGAGAGCTTGAGAAAATCGTCGAAGGCTCTTCCGAGCGCGGTCGACAGCCCCCCGGGCAGCCAAAACCACCCGGGGAAAAAGAACAGGGGCAAAAAGAATCTGAACCCCAGGAAGAGCAATCGACCAAGACTGCAAAGGGCACTGCCGATCCGCTTGCTGATAAGTTTCAAGCTCGCAAGGGTTTCAGCAACTACTATTTCAACCGCTTGGAACTCGATCGGATTTTACTGCTGCAACAACCGAGGAAACCCAAATCACTCAACACAGCTAGCCAAGATCCTACGGTGGTTCGATTCACAGGCAAGGTATTAGGCGAATCGACGGTCATCCAGGCCGCATACGATCCTGAGAAAATTCACTGGACCCTAGGAGACAAAACCGATTCGATTGGCCTTAAAACAGGATGGGCGACTTCGATTCAAAAACAAGAATTGCTCCCCGTGGCAATTGCGATGAGAATCTGGCACCAATGGCATGAGCAAGGCCCACGAAAACTAGGTGAGGTAACCTACATAGGGCAAAGTCCGGTCCTTGGACGGCCGGGGCTTTTGGACACGACTCGAATTGTTTTAGGAGAAGTCACTGCAGATGTTTACACTTCGGCAATCGATGGAGACATTGAATTGATCGAGCTCTATGCGGATCGACAAAGCGATCCGGCGGAAATCTATTTTGATCAGGACCCTCAATCACCTGCAGGGGCGTTGCCGAGCAAGGTTCGCTTGCAGTACGGACTTGAGCCCCGCTTGGTTTTTGAGCTCTCAGGAATAGACGCCCAGGCCTTTGTTAGCCAGGCCGATGGCGCCGGAGCGCAGCCATGAACAAAGTCCTTTCACTCCTGGCTTCTCTTGCGATCGGATGTTTGCTCGGACACCATACGGTGGCCCAGGAGCAAGGGGTAAACCCGACCAGCAGCACCTTAGTGGATCTTTTTGAAAGCGCTCAACGCTCGGTCGTCAAGCTCTATGGTGCAGGTGGCATGCGAGGGCTCGAAAGCTACCAAAGTGGAGTCGCGATTGGGGATGGCAACACGATCTTAACAAGTTGGTCGACTGTTTTGGATGTCGATAAAGTACGCGTCGTGACCTACGACGGGCGTCGACTCGATGCGGAAGTCATCGGAGTGGATCCTGAGTGCGAACTAGCTTTGCTTCGGGTTGAAGATTCCAAGTTGCCCGGATTTACGCTCGATCCAAAACTCCAAGTGCGCACCGGCCAACGTGTTTTCTCGATCACCAATCTTTTCGGTATCGCGGCAGGCGATGAGGCTTGTTCGTATCAAAAGGGAGTCGTGATGGCCGTCGCGAATTTGCAATCGAAGTTTTCCGGTTTGCGATCGGTTTATCGGGGCAAGGCGATTGTTGTGGATGTGATGACCAACAACCCGGGAGCCACCGGTGGAGCACTGATCGATTTGGGTGGCCGACTCGTCGGGATTATCGGCAAGGAACTGCGGGATGAGCAAAGTGGCATTTGGATCAATTACAGCCTACCGATCGATGTCGTGGCCGCTTCGGTCGAGCGGATCAATTCAGGAAAGACCAGGCAAGCTGCCGCGACGACACCCGCCAAGAACCCGCATAAGGCTTCTGATTTAGGACTGGTCTTTATTCCTGACGTGATCCCCAAAACGCCCGCCTTTATCGATCGGGTGCGCAAGGATTCTTTGGCTGAAAAATCAGGTGTTCTGCCCAACGATTTGATTTTGATCGTCAACGACCAGCGTATCGATTCTCAAAAAACTCTCGAACAAATCTTCTTGATGATCGAGCGAGGTGACTCGATTCAAATGCTCATTCAGCGCGGCACGGAACTGGTGCGAGTGCAAATCCGTCCCTAGCGAAATGTATTGCCGATGAGAAAACTTGTAATTTGCCCTATCCTGTTTTGCCGCCAACTTCTGGTGATTTGCTTTTGTATACTAGCCCTTGTGGGGGCGAGCATGCAGGTTAGCAAAGGTCAGCCGCCACTTGTGCTCGAAGAGCTAGAACAAAAGGCCTTCGAAGACGCCAAAACATTTGTCCAAGACTCGGTTGTGCAGATCGAGACTTTTGGTGGTGCCCAGATCGTTAACCGGCAGTTCACTAGCAACGCTCCCTCGACCGGTACGGTTCTTTCGGCCGACGGTTGGATCATCACCAGCTTGTTCCCACTTAGGAATCAACCGGCATCGATCACCGTCGTCCTTGCGAACAAGGAACGCAAGCCGGCGAAACTCATCGCACGGGATTCAAGTCGCGAGTTGGCGCTGTTGAAAATCGAGGTCGACACTCCATTAACGCCGGTCTTACCGAGTGATCGAACGCAGTGGCAGATCGGGCAATGGACACTTGCGATTGGCAAGACCTTCGATCCTTCGATTGGAAGTTGTTCTGCGGGGATCCTCAGCGCTCAGGGACGCATTTGGAACAAGGCGATTCAAACCGACACGAAGATATCCCCTCAGAACTACGGTGGGCCACTGATCGATTTGCAAGGTCGGGTTATGGGGATTCTGACCCCGATCAACCCGGGGATCGTCACCGAAGGTGAAGTCGAGCAGTGGTACGACTCTGGGATAGGCTTTGCGATTCCGCTCGAGGATATCCTCGAACGGTTGCCCAGGATGCAAAAAGGAGAAGACCTCTATCCTGGAAAAGTTGGGATTCGATGGCGTGGGGGAGACGAGTACAACATGCCGGTCTTGATCGATGGCGTGACTCCCGGCTCACCGGCGAGCCAAGCGGGACTCGAAGTAGGCGATAGGATCCTTAGTGCTGGGCCAAGTCCAGATAGGCTCAAGCCTGTGGGAAATCATTCCGAGTTCAAGCATGCGATGGGGCCTTTGGATGCAGGTGGCCAACTGGCATTGCTCGTCGAGCGTCAGGGACAGAAGCGAGAGTTCTCATGCACATTGGTGCAGGAACTCCCGACCTATCGAGAAGCCTATTTAGGGGTCTTGATCGACCCGGCTTCGGATCCGAAAGCTCCGAAGATTCAGTTTGTTATTCCTGACTCACCTGCCGCCAAGGCGGGAATTGTCCCGAATTCCATCATCGAATCGGTCGATGGTAAAACACTTGACGAGAAGCAGCCTTTGGACGGTCGCATCGCGAATCTGAATTACCGTTCTGCGATCGAACTTGGGATTCGCGATCCGAGCGGTCAGGCCACCAAGACAAAGATCCAACTGGCGACTCGACCTGAGGAAGATTTGATATGGGATTATAAAGCCCCGGAGTTGGCCGAAGCATCCAAGGAGCAACTGGTTCAAGGTGCCGATCCGAAGCAGGCTCTTGGGACGATCCAGTTGCCAATTAGCGATGTCAAAAACAAAGCGTTTGCGATCGTTCCTTCGAACTACGACGACCGAGTCCCGCATGGGTTGCTTGTGATGTTTGCAGATGCAGGAGAGATCAATCAAAAGCAATGGACCGAGGCTTGGGAACCCTTTGCTCGCGAACATCGCTGGATCATCGCGGTCGCTCAATCCGCCGAAGATCGCGGATGGAGTTTTGAAGAAGCCGAGATCGGGATGCGGATGCAGACTTGGATCGCTCGAAGTTACTCGGTCGATCCAAGGCGGATCGCCGTCGGCGGATTCGCCAGCGGATCGGTCTTGGCCTATATCTCCGCCTTCCAGTCTCCCGAGCTGTATCGTGGTGTATGGCTAAGCAATGCCAAGATACCGCGAAGCGCTCGAATCAACCCTAGCGAACCTTTCAAGGCAGCCAACTTTTTTATCAATGGGACCGACCGTAGCATCGACGAGTTCTCAGAGCGAATTCGGCAAAACGGCTATAGTCTACAGCTTCGAAGCGGAGATTTGGACTCATCGCAACTCGTAGAAGCCCCATTGCTTGCGACTGTCCAACGATGGCTTCGATTGCTGGAAGCTTACTGATGAGCCAGTCTGGGAATTCGCTACCGAGATGGATGGCTTTGATTTTCGGGGTCGTATTGCTTAGCCTGGGCTTATCGATGCGTTTTGCACCGGCGATTTGGGATGGCCAGCGGTGGCTTGCCTCGGATACCTTCAGCAAGGTCGGTCTGGTGCTTGTGTGCATGTGGCTAGCTTGGCCAGCGGTCGAAGCGATCCGCAAGGCGCCCGGTGGAGCGTTGTTGATGGTCGCTTGCACTATGGTCGTTGGACTTTTTGTCTATCGCCCGAAAACGATTTACATTACCGGACCATTCATTGCGGTAGCGATAGGGATCGCATTGGTCAGGGGTTGGATGAGCAAGAAGGGTGATAGATAAAGGTAAGTTATCCTCACCCACTATTCTTGAACGGCTGTTGTTTCTTTGCGTTTGGTGAGTTCTGTCCAGGCTGGGTCGAGGGTGATTGCTATACGGAAACCGAGGTTGTGTCCTCGTAAGGAAGGGTCGTCGCCGTATTTAAAAGTTGGACGGCACTGAGTTGCTCCGTAATACCAACCTCCGCCGCGGTCAACTCTCGTGGAACCAATCTTTGGGCCGACTGGATTGTCTTCGATTGGCTGACGTTGTTCGTAAGTCCATCCGTGACACCATTCAAAGACGTTTCCCTGGGCATCAAATACTCCACGCATATTGGGACGAAGTTCTCTGGGTGCATGAACCCTGCGATTGGAATTCTGGTCGAACCAGGCGTAATATTTCAGTAACTCCATGTCGGCACCGAAGCTGAAACGAGCTTTGGAGTTTCCTCTAGCAACGATCTCCCATTCGGCTTCCATAGGAAGTCGAAATCCTGGTTGAGTGATATCAATAGGCCAATTCAGAGGAGCCCAGTCGGTTTGTTGATCGCGGGGGTATTGATCGCTATCGAGAGTTCGATGGTCTGGGTAAGCTTGTTGCTGGTCAGAGATCCCTGCTTGCAACGCAAGCCAACGGCAAAATGCAACGGAGTCGAACCAAGTGGTGCAAAAGGCGGCCGCATCCATTTGAACATCGAATTTGTGCATTTCTGATGCGAAGGGTTGGTACGAAAAACACAGGATCTCTTCAAATGTCACCTCTCGATCCATAACTGCAAAGGGGTGGGTGATATAAGAGATGTAAACATCTTCATCCTTTTGGCGATCGGGATCGTCTAATTCGCGAGAACCAAGTTCATACTGACCGGGTTGGAACACTAAGAATGTATAGCAGAAGCTTTTCGTTTTTTTAGAGTCGGATGCAAGGATTGTTGGTAACGGTAGTTCGATGACTATTTGAAACCATTCACGGCTTGGAGAGTAGGGTATAGTCTTGGTTTCAAATTCTTCAACGACTGAATGGAAATCCCATTTTTTCAAAAGCCAGTACGCAATGCTGTGGATTTTTGATTCAGGATGTTCTCTGTAAAGCTCACTGATTCTTTGGATTAGCGGCTCTCTTTCCTGAGCGGGAAAGTCATCAATTCGGTAATCACCCATTATAGAAAGAAACGTGTACAGTGCGGTAGTGTTCTCTGTAAATGCTCTCATGGTGTTGATACAAGTAAGCAAATCGAGTCCGGATACACCATGTTTCTTGGCCAAGTGAATGAATTGGGAAATAGCTTCGGGATTTTCGGTTGAGTAGAAAAGTGGTGAAACCTTGTCATGCTCGCCCAATAGAATCAATGCGATCGAAGCACAAGCGCGTCGTTTTCCGAGTTGGATTCGCCTGTCGATGTCTGCGTCTCGCAAATCGGCCATATTCGACGTAATGGAACTCAGGTTTCCAACGACCGAGCGACTCGAATCGTTTTTAATCAAAGGAAAGAGCATCTCGAACTGCCTTGTATTAGACAGTGCGATTAGATCCGAGATTTTGACTGAATCATCGCGGCAGTAGTCCTTGAATGCGTTGGCAGCCGATTCCTGCGCTCGAGGATTGCTCTGATCGGTGAATGATCGTTCGATATGAGGCAACAGTTTGCTTGCGATGGGACGGAGCAGTTCCCTGAGCATAGGCTGCTGCTCTGAATTGGCTAAAAGAAGTTGCTCCGCAATGAATGCAAAGTGTTGGTCGTTCCAATCCTCAGCAATCCTCATCTTTGTACATTCCAGTAAAAAGATGGCTGCATGGAACCGTCGTTTCGGAACTGCAGTCGTATCGGTGAACAACTTTAGTAAGTCATCGTCAAGATCTTCTGAATGCGGGGAAAGCACTTTAGAAAGGGGTTTGATGTACCTGACGTCATCGGTACTTAGAAGCTCTTCCCTCAGTGGAAGCACTAGGGTTTTGTCTGTTTTCGCGGCAATGATTTTTGCGTGCAATTGCTCTACTTGAGTTCTTTTGGAATTGGCATCAGTTGAGTAGATGGGAGTGATGTGTGTTTTGATAACCGAGGGGGTCCATGTAGGATCTTCAATTGCGCCTTCGAGCATGTTTGGATCGATGCTCATGACCTGCCGTATTCGCTCTTGAATTCTGCTTAAACGGTTTTGTTCGATCCAAGCTTGTCTGACTATCAAACCGATGACCATAAACACGGTCAAGTAAGTTAGTAAAAAGACGAGTCTTTCGCCGTGATGCCAAGTTGCCGCTCGCATCATTTGAGCCTGTGATTGAGTCCAATTTCTCCTGTTTGTTCGGAAAAATATCGCGATGGTTTCGAGAAAAGTAGGTAACTGTTTGTCTTCTTTTCGATCTATCCAAACACGAGCACATTCGTCGAGGACTAGTTCGGCACGGCCCTTCGGAGTGCTTCTTTTATTTCGACCGACCCACTCTCTTAGGGAAGGAACAAGATAATCATGAGTCAATTGATAGACCACTTGTTCGGGAGACGTTCCAACGAGTCGATTCTCACTAACGGCGGTGATGAGCCTGAGTTTGCGATCTAGGATATTGACCAAGTCGTTGAACTCCTCGGGCTTATCCTCATAGCCACAAGCCCGTTTTAGTTCGGACACCGGTTTGAAGACTCCTTTGATTTCAGAGCCTCGAGGAGGTAGCAGTTGGGACAAGAAGGCCTCAGCTGCATGGGCATGTCGGCGATTCTCAGGCTTGGAGTACTTGGAGTTGAAAGAATCGTTCAGAAAGCTCATCCCGACTCCTTCGATTCCACCAACTTCCTTGAGGCAAGCTAAATTCCATTCACGGGATTTGATGGTATCGACATAGAGCGAGAGTTTAACAGGGACTATCTTTCCGTCTTCGCCAAGGATTTCCGCAGAGCGTTCAAGGAACTGTCTTTGCTGGTCGGTCCATTGTGATTCGGTTGAGGATAGCTTGCCTAACGCTATACCAAATAGACCCAAAACCTTCTTTGCATGGGCTTTGGAAAACAAGTCGACAAGCTCACAATTTTGTCCATCAACTAAAGGTATTTCAAGTTCCTTGAAGAATCGATTCAGCGGTACCCAAAAATCATCGCGAATCGTGAAAATAGCTTGGATGTTGTAACCATCACATTGGCGTATCGATTCAGTTAGCTCAGCCTTTGCGCAGTCGTCGCAATTGGCCAGCCACTGTTCGAATTGGTCGATCACAATCAGTAATTTGCCATGATTTGGGATCAAAAGATCACGGCGAATACTTGCTAGAATCTCCGTAAGACTGTTGCCCACTGCATCGGGGAATAGGGTTACAAGCTCTCGTTTTAAATTGAGCTCGGTCTTGCCCGGCATGGCCTCAAGACAGATACAAACAAAATCGCCAGTGAGCCTCGGCAATACGCCGGCTTTTATCAAAGAGGATTTCCCACAACCCGATGGGCCATAGATTGCCAGGGCCATGGGAGTTCCTTTGTCTCGGCTCGAAAGTCTATTGATCCAAGAGCGAACGACTTCAGGAACTCCTCGCCTATCGTAGGGGCCCGGTAGAAGCTGGAGGAAAAAGTCTGAATCCTTTTCATCGTAGCTACGCAAACCTTTAGGAACAACATCCGCAACACTGATAATCCCTTGCTCGGCCGGCCTTGCGGCCATCGTCTTCGGTGAGCTAAGGTTCGACGTTGGCCTCGCGGATCTAACAGGGTCCCTTGGTGTCAGTGGAGTGCGTTGATCCAAGTCGACGGGTGTATCTTTAGATGCCAAAATCCAACGAATATCATCGGCAAAGTCATTCGCAACGCTGTATCGATCATGAGGCCTTCGAGCGAGAGCTTTCAAGCATACACGCTCGATTTCCACACTGATCGTCTCGTCAAAAACTCTCGGAGTTCGGACATCCTCGGTGCTGATCATTTCCATCAACTTTTCATCACTGTCGGCGGCAAAGGGACCACGACCAGTAAGTAGGCGATAAAGAATGAGACCTAAACTGAAAATGTCACTTCGATGATCCACACGATGCGACTCACCCCGTATCTGCTCAGGACTCATATACTCCGGGGTTCCGATGAAGCGACATCCATCTCCAAAGGACTGCTCACGGAGCGCAATGCCAAAATCGGTCAAATAGGATCTGCCCTTTGCGTCAATCAAAATGTTCGCCGGCTTGACGTCCCGGTGTACCAACCCTTTTGAGTGCGCGTAATTAAGTGCGTCTGCAATTTCCGCAACGATCTGTAGGGCATGCCGGCGAGACACGGGATACAGTTGCATTCGCTTGTTCAAATCGGAACCATCGATCAAGCGACTAACGATGTAAAAACTACCCGATTTGGATTGTCCGATGTCATAAGCCGGTACGATATGAGGGTGATCCAGCCCAGCTACTATACGAGCCTCCTCCAAAAATTTTAGATGCGTTTCAGGCCTGAGCGAATCCGAATTCAAGACCTTGACTGCAACGGAGCGCGTTAGTTCCTCATCCCAGGCCCGATAAATGATCCCGTAACCACCCTTGGCAATGACCTTTTCAATGCGGTAGCGACCAAGAAATTCGGGAATAGAAACATTTCCTGACTCTTGTGGTACCCCAGAGCCCTCCATGGTTGGCTCAGTTGGATCCTCATTATTTGGATCAATCGGATTGATCATCTATGAACTATTTGCCCTCACGTCAAGAGACCCGGTTAGCCGACCCGTGTATTGTATCAGAATGTATCCTTGGGTAGCGACTACCTATGGACGATTTTTGATTTTACTCAGAGGTTTCCCGCTCCTCAGAAACCGCAAATGGACTTGATTCCCTGGCGATTTGAAGGATGACGCTTTCGGATTCTGTACCGGGCATGGGGTAGGACACCAAGCGTCGCAATTGAACCGACTGTAGCATTCCACGGTGGCGAGCTTCGCCGCGTTCCTCGATCCATTTGGGGCCTTTGATGGCCAAGAGTCGTCCGATCTTGTGCCATTCGTCCTTGAGCCAGCCGCAAAGTTTTACTAGTGGCCCGACGCCTCTTGCGACGATCGAATCGTAACGTTCCTCTTCGAGCACGGTTTTGACACTCGTTGGATGGACCCGGACATTGAGTTTGAGTTTCTTGACGATGTCTTCGGCCACTTTTGCTTTCTTGGCAACGCTATCGCAAAGCGAGACGTCCAAATCGGGTCTTAGGATCGCCAAGAGGATTCCTGGAACACCGCCACCGGTACCTAAGTCGAGGATCTCTTCGTTGGGTTGCAAGAGTTTCGAGAGTTGGTAGCTATCGAGCAGGTCTCGTTGGACAAAGAGTTCAGGAGTTGTGTGCCTTGTGAGATTGATTTTGGAGTTCCAGTCCCAGGCCAAGGAGCAGTAATTGGCTAGGTGGCTCCAAACGGAATCATCGAGGGGCTCGATACCGATCTGTGCGGCGAGGTTCTTGAGGTTCAGTGCGTCTTTGGACACAGTGCGAATTAGGCTCCAGGTTAGGGGTGGGTTTTGTCAGAGCATCCTAAGCCTAGAACCGCAGGACTACAAGCTTTCTTTGGTCTTAGGGGAGCTCATTGGCCCGTCTCTGAGGCCACCACTGGGCTTTATGCAGTTGGTGGGCTCGATCAATAAAAATTACCCGAAGAACCCACGCCGGGTTTGATGTACAATATCGCCCCGCTGTTCGTTTGTTTCACTTACCAAACTCGATGAGATTTGACATGAAAACCTCTCTGCTATGTTTTGCCCTGACGCTTTTTGTTGGCAGCATAGGCACCCTTGCTTATGGCCAGGAAGCGACCACGACCGCCGT
>Ga0068872_10003433_pt1 | contig 12085 bp, 9 predicted proteins | sample NOAtaG_7_FD_66441 | JGI IMG/M metagenome (GOLD analysis project Ga0068872, IMG submission 66441) | Freshwater lake microbial communities from Lake Erie, under a cyanobacterial bloom - NOAA_Erie_Diel1S_2200h metaG | ecosystem: Environmental > Aquatic > Freshwater > Lake | place: USA: Ohio, Lake...
ATTCCCCCGGTCTTTTGACGTCTTGTCCTAATCCAGTATCCCTCGGCAGACCGTTCGATTTCTTTGCGACGAAGTTTCTTAACGTCGGCATAGGCGAGCCCGGTAAAGCAGGAAAAGGCAAAGAAATCCCGCACGCGGTCGAGCCGCTCAATGGGAGAGTTGAATTGCAGGAGTCGGGTAAGTTCCTCCTCATTAAGATATGGCCGATCAACCTCCTTGAGCGTAAGGCTGATATTCAAAAAGGGATCCTTTTGAATCCAGTCGTTGCGCAGACAGAGGTTGGTGATCTTTTTAAAATTTTGAAGAAACTTGGTAGTCGTATTGAAAGCACACCCACCATCTGTTTTAAGGTAGAGGCTAAACTGAGAAACAAGCTGATGGTCAATAGATTTCACGGAAATATCATTGACCCTGTAGTGCTTTTTCAGAAACTTTTGGAGATGGTTCTTCGCGGTGGCCAACTTTTGGCAGGTCGCCTGAGTAGTCTCTTTCCCAATCAATTTGACCATCCCGTCCAGGTGCTCCTGCCAAACTTCAATGATCATTTTCGGTTTGGCCGAGTTGATCCCTAAGATGGCATCTTTGAGCATAGCAGGAGAGACTGAATCGTGGGAAAGCAACAGCTCGTTATACTTTTGACGGGCACGTAACTTGATGCTGTCAATGTAGTCGTTAAAGACCTTTGCATCTGCGGTTCGCCCGATCACGCATCCACGTTTTTGATCCCATTGAGCAGGGTCAACCGTGCGCTTGAGCTGAATAACGGTCTTTTGCCCGTTAATGTTAATCCTTAACAGGATGGGTGCTTGGCCATTTTGCTTAGACCTGGACTTGAACAGGTAGCAGACCAGCGAGAAGTTGGTTTTGTTGGACGACATAAGGCACAATGTTTAGATTGGGCCCTCCATTTGTTTTGATGGTACAAAATTATGCTTCCAACAGGGAAAAAAGAAATATAATTGATTGTTTTTCAGTACCATTATGTCCCAAAACGTGCCAGAAAAGTTAACAGTTTTGGAAGATTTGAATCTGTTAACCCGATAAGATCCAAATCTGGGTACATTTTGGTACATTTTGCTACTTGCAGTTTGTTCCAAAACGTCTCAAAATGAATCATTTGTACAAATTGGGACGCTTTGGAACAGTAGCTTGGCGGTGAAGGCGGGATTCGAACCCGCGGTACCCTTTCGAGTACGTCGGTTTAGCAAACCGGTGGTTTCAGCCACTCACCCACTTCACCATGGCGCGCTAAATATGCCTTTTATCAAAAGCGACTGCAAAGCTAATACAGCTTTGGCGATTATGCAAGCCTACTTATATTTTTGCCTGAAAATAATATGCCCTACCGGAAAATACCCGGCGGGGCATTTACGCAGACCTATTTTTCGTTCAGGCTCATCCGGATTTTCTTTTCCAGTTCGGCTACCGTATCCTTGAAATACACATCCGTCTCCATCAGATCCTGTACGGTTTTGCAGGAATAGATTACCGTGCTGTGGTCGCGCCCGCCAAAATTCTCACCGATTGCCTTGAGAGAACTTTCTGTCAGATTTTTGGCCAGGTACATGGACAACTGGCGCGCGATTACAATAGAGCGTTTACGCGTTTTGCCCTGTAAGGTCGAAACATCCACTTTAAAGTGCTCGGCTACCAATCGCAGGATAAACTCCACGGTGATCTCCCTGTTCATCGCGCTCACAAAATTCTTAACCACCTCTTTTGCAAGGTTGAGATCAATCTCCCGCTTATTCAGAGAAGACTGGGCGATGAGGGAGACCAATACCCCCTCGAGCTCGCGAATGTTGTTCCGGATATTATAACAAATAAATTCCGTGACATCGTAGGGGATTTCCAGTCCCTCACGGGACATTTTGTAGTCCAGGATGGCCATGCGGGTTTCCAGGTCGGGCGCCTGAAGATCGGCAGAAAGGCCCCATTTAAAACGCGAAATCAGGCGGTCTTCAATCCCTTCCATATCTTTAGGGGGTCGGTCGGAAGTCAGTACGACCTGCCGGCGGTTCTGATGCAACTGGTTGAAAATATGGAAAAAGATTTCCTGGGTCTTGTGTTTATTCGCCAGAAACTGGATATCGTCCACGATCAGAACGTCAATCAACTGGTAGAAGTTGACAAAGTCTGTGACGCTGTTGGTCTTTATCGCATGGATAATCTGGTTGGCAAATTTCTCCGCCGAAACGTACAACACCGATTTTTCCCGCTGATGGATAGAGATATGGTTGCCAATGGCCTGCGCCAGGTGCGTTTTCCCTAATCCTGTGTCGCCGAAAATGACCAGAGGATTGAAGGCCGTTTCCCCGGGGTTTTTAGCCACCGCAACACCCGCAGCGCGGGCAAGACGGTTGCAGTCCCCCTCGATATAATTATCAAAATGATACTTCGTATTGAGTTGGGGTTCTATTCGCACTTTACGTATCCCAGGGATTACGAAAGGATTTTTGATGGAATCTGTATCCACCATCCCGGATGGCTTCAGATCCTGCGGCATAGAAGCCGCTGCTGTACCGCTTGCCCCATGCAGGGGATACATCGTTGTTTTCCCTATATTATCCGCCCCGTGTGCCTGTTTAGTTCCATTTTCCTGAACGAGAATCTGATATTCGAGGCGCCCTTTATCCCCCAACTCTTTGCGGATGGTCGTTTTTAATAAAGCAACATGATGCTCTTCCAGCCATTCATAGAAAAACTTGCTCGGCACCTGGATGGTCAGGATGTCGTTCTCCAGTCGAACCGCTTGGATCGGTTCGAACCAGGTCTTGAAACTCTGCAGGGGAACATTCCTCCTGATCGTTTGCAGACAGTTATCCCATACGGTATTGTAGTCCTTTCCCATTCCCATAGAAGTTGGGCTTGCGCCAGTTACCAAACTTGAAGCTTTATTACAGGAGCGTCAGTAAGTTAGAGAGAGCGCTGCAAATCAGTACGAGTAAAGGTAAATCAGCGTGTATTTGCCACTTAAAATTGCTCTGGACGACAAAGTTGAGCAAAAAAACCCAACTTAAAAAGTATCCCGCCAGCTTTAAAGAAATATTTTTTTATTTAATATAAATCACCTTAGCTTACAGGACGTGCACAACAAATTTTAAAATACTTAAAAATATTTTAATGTATAAATAACTGATAATTAATTTAATTTATTATACGCTTTGAGTAGCCACAGAAGCAACCGGCAGATAACGGCTCCCGGCAAGCCGTACTTCCCCACCCGGAGAAACCCATAAATCCAGGCGCCCCAGCAAACAGCCGCCCGCACCGGCATGGCTCACCCACACGGGCATACCACCAGCATTCGTACACTGCTCGGCTTGCTGCAGATGCGTATGGGTAGTCCCCCCTAAAATAACCTGTATGTGCCGGGAAGCAGCCGCCAGCAGAAGGTCGGAAGCACGCCCATCCGAATAACAAAATCCCAGACGCGACAGGCAAACCACCAGATCACAATTCAATTCTTCTTTCAAACGAGCCGCCAAAATATTTACAACTTCAACAATTTCAACAAGTTGAATTGCTTTTCCTTCAAAACTCTCCCCAATCCCGATTATCCCGACCCGAATACCCGCACGCTGAAGGATATGCACATCTGATAAAGCACTTTCGTTCTGTAGCGGAAAAAACCCCTTGTTACTTACAACTACGGGTATATTTACGCAATTAAATTGTTGGGATAACAATTCCAACGCGTTCCCAAATTCGTTGGCCCCGAATGTTACCGCATCATAACCGACCGCGTGCATCCATTCCGCAACCTGCCCGGCCGACGGGTTCCCCCCTTCCCTGGATAGAAAATCTCCGGCATCGAAACACAGCACGTTGGGATTTTCCTGCCGGACAGCAGCGACCGTTTCCTTCAATCCCTTTGCTAACGAGCCGGTACGCCCATGCAGATCATTGGTATGCAGGATGGTCAGCATTACAGAAGGGGTGCTTGCAGCCCTTAGGGGTAGGGCACCGGCACCGAGGACCATCGTACCGGCAAGTGTTTTCTTTAGAAAGGTCCGTCTTCTCATAGTAAAGTTTGTATTATTCCTCGGCCATAAAGGGGTAGCGATAATCCGTGGGCGGAACAAAATTTTCTTTGATCGAGCGGGGGGAAACCCAGCGCAGCAGGTTCCACTCAGACCCGGCCTTATCATTGGTCCCAGATGCCCTTGCCCCGCCAAAAGGCTGCTGGTTTACCACTGCACCAGTAGGTTTGTCATTGATGTAAAAGTTCCCGGCCGCATTGCGCAGTGCTTTTTCTGCCTCGGCGACCGCTGTGCGCTCTCTGGCAAAGACTGCACCGGTGAGGGCATAAGGGGAGGTTTGATCTACCAGGCGCAGGGTTTCGGAATACTGCTCGTCATCATAGACATAAACCGTTAACACAGGCCCGAAAAGTTCTTCTTCCATTAACCGGTGCCTGGGGTTGGTCGTTAACACGACTGTCGGCTCAATAAAATATCCTTCCGTTTTTTGATAATTCCCGCCCGCGATAATTTCCGCATGTGGATCACTTTTTACACTTGCGATGTACCCGGTGATTTTATCGAAAGCTTTTTCATCAATGACGGCATTGATGAAATTGCGGAAGTCTTCGGGCGACCCCATCCTGAAGGTCGCGAGGGTTGCAGATAAGCCCTGTTTTACAGAAGGCCAAAGGCTGCGGGGGATATATGCCCTGCTCGCTGCAGAGCATTTTTGCCCCTGAAACTCAAACGCCCCCCTGGCCAGGGCAATGACAAGCGCCTGGACATCAGCGCTGGAGTGGGCAATGACAAAGTCTTTCCCACCAGTCTCCCCCACAATGCGCGGGTAGGTCTTATACTTCGACAGGTTGCCGGCAATCGTGCCCCATAGCTGACGAAATACCTCCGTACCACCAGTAAAATGCAGCCCCGCAAATGCAGGGTGCCCGAAAATCACCTTGCCCGCTAACGGACCACTTGCATAGACCAGGTTGATGACCCCGGGTGGCAGACCAGCCTCCAGCAAAATTTCCATGATGACCGCCGCAGAGTAAATCTGCGTTTCGGAAGGCTTCCAAACGACCGTATTGCCCATGAGGGCCGGGGCACCGGGAAGGTTGCCCGCGATAGATGTAAAATTGAAAGGCGTCAGTGCAAAAACGAATCCTTCCAGCGGCCTGTACTCCATCCTGTTCCAGGTCAATGGCGCGCTCGAGGGTTGCCGGGCATAAATCCCGGCCAGAAACTTTGCATTGAACCGAAAAAAATCGCACAATTCTGCTACACAGTCTATTTCTGCCTGGAAAATGTTTTTGGACTGCCCCAGCATAGTGGCGGCGTTCATCTTTGCCCGGTAAGGCCCCGCCAGCAAGTCGGCGGCTTTAAGGAAGATTGCCGCCCGGTCTTGCCAGGGCATTTCTTCCCAGGCAGGGCGTGCCTCAAGGGCGGCATCAATCGCCATTTGAATATGGGCCTCTGTAGCCGTTGTGTGATAGCCCAGGATATGCTTCAACTCGTGGGGGGGGTGGATCGCAATCCGCTCACCCTCCATAATACGCTGTGAACCAATGAACATTGGGATATCAACCCGTTTTGATTTCAATTCCCTCAAGGCTGCCTTCACCGCGGCGCGTTCCGGCGTACCAGGCGCATAACTCAATATTGGCTCATTGCCGATTTCCGGCAAATCAAAAAATGCGTTGGACATGATATGTAAAATTAACCTCAAATCTAATGATTTCCCCTCTTTACAGTTGTAACGCAGGAAAAGTAATTTTTATTTGAATGGGATTCAGCTGGTGTAGCCGTCTCAAATGATCCCGGCACTTCGCCCTCAGGCACCCCTGGGGATGACCAACTGTATCTCTGAAGGCAAAAAAGGACTGGCATCGCCACCTCCTTTGATGATTTCCCGTACAATGGTAGAGCTGATATGCGAATAAGCCGGCTGGCTGATAAAGAAAAACGTCTCCAGCCCGTTGCCGATGATATTGTTCAATTGGGATATCGTCTTTTCATAATCAAAGTCGGAAGCATTGCGCAACCCGCGCAACAGGTAACGCGCCCCTATCTTGGCACAGTAATGCGCGGTGAGGTTGTGGAAATGGTCAATCTCTACGCGGGGGTTATCTGCGAAAACTAAATGCAGCCACTCCAGACGCTGCTCTAAGCTGAAGAGGGATTGCTTTTGGGTATTTAAGCCTACGGCGATGATGATTTTATCAAACAAAGGAAGCGCACGCTGGACTAAATCAACATGCCCGATCGTGATAGGGTCAAAAGATCCGGGGAATACTGCGATATTGGACATGTCAGGTATGCTTTTTAAGCGCCATTAAACAGGATAACACCCAGCCAGTGTTATCCTGGCGTAAGGACCGTCCAAATATAAGCAGTTTATGATTGGTTGCACATAGGGATTGCCCAGACTACATAAAAACTGTCATTTTTTGTGCAATTTTCAGCGTAAAAGGCGAAAAGAAGTAAGAAAACGGTCGCTGGAAGGGTTCAGTGCTTTTGCCCGGGAAGCCACGGTCCGGATGATGTAGAACCGGTCGGCGGCGATAAATGCGCGGGAGCGAATCACCGAGCGGCTGCCAGGAACGTTGATCCTCCAGATTTTTCCAGAAAAGCCCTCGATCAAGGCATCTTCGGCATACACCAGCTCCCCACCGCTCGAATTGGCTTCCTCCTCAAGGGTCGCCTGCAACAGCTCGCGGTGCAGCTCCAGGGAATCCGGCGGTATAGCCTGTGGGGGATAGTCTATGTAGGTGATCAGATAGTTCAAATCCGGCCCATCTTTACACAAAAAAGTGTGGTTGAACAGCTTTCCGACCGGGGTGTCGGCACTGTCCACGGTCTCCGACATTTCAAAAGGGACCAGGACCTGGAATTTCCCTCCCTCGGAAAGATAAGGTTTCCATCCCGAACGCTCCTGTTGCCAGGCACTCGGGGCAATATCCTGGGCTGCCAGTGAATCCAGTGACAACCAGGCCACAAACGCCAGGACTATCGCGATATAGCTCCTGATACCGATCCTGTCATTACGCATCACGCTTCTCCTTTGAAATCGGTCTGGTCAAAGTACACCAATACAAAACCAAGGATCACCATCCCCAGTTTCATCACTAACCCGAATAATGGTCCGGGCTTGTCCAGCCAGACTAAAAACGATAGCTTGAGCCCCACCAGGCTATAGACCAAAGCTAAAAAACCGGTTACGACCAGCAGAAAACCGATAAGGGAAAGCATACCGCGTTGTTTCTTCATCATAATATAAGCTAAGTGAACCAAAACAGTTGAAAGACCACAAATAAACCTTACAGGTTGCACGAATGTTTAAAAGAGGTTTAAATACCGTTATGGTCAAACTGATCGAGTGCCCACGCGATGCCATGCAGGGGATCGGCCCTTTTATCCCGACAGCGGTTAAAGCCGCTTACCTGAACCATTTGCTCAGGGTGGGCTTCGATGCTTTGGACTTTGGCTCGTTTGTCTCTCCTAAGGCCATCCCTCAAATGCGGGATACCCCGGAAGTACTCGACCTGCTCGACCTCGGACACTCCACTACGCGTCTGCTCGCAATCGTTGCCAATGCGCGCGGCGCCCGCGATGCAGCCGCTTTTCCTCAAATTCATTACCTGGGTTATCCCTTTTCTGTTTCGGAAACTTTCCAATTGCGCAACACCAACGCCGGCATCCAGGAATCCCTGGAACGCGTGGCAGAAATCCAGGAAATCTGCTCAAATTCCGGGAAAGAACTGGTCATTTACCTCTCAATGGGATTTGGGAATCCCTACGGGGATCCGTGGAACGCTGGGATCGTACAGCACTGGGTCGAACGGCTCGTACAGTCCGGCGTAACCATTTTCCAGCTCTCCGATACGATCGGCGTAGCTACCCCGCAAAGCATCCGCTATCTGTTCAGCAGCCTTATGGTGGCATTCCCCGACCTCGAAATCGGGGCACATTTCCACACTACGCCTTTATCCTGGCGGGAAAAAGTCGAGGCCGCTTACCACTCCGGCTGCCGTCGGTTTGATGGCGCGATCAAGGGCTATGGAGGCTGCCCGATGGCAAGAGACGAACTCACCGGCAATATGCCCACAGAACACCTGCTCGCCTTTTTTGAGGAAAAAGGCGAACCGCTACACATCAACCCCACGGCTTTTCAATCCGCTCTGGAACACAGCCTCCGGGTTTTTCCCTGAATCTGTAAACCAGCGATGAAGCATGGGGGCTACAACTGGTCAGGTGGAGGCTGTCTCATAAGTGCTTTGGTAGCTGACGCCATCAATTTCTTTTCCAAATTGTCAAAGAACTTTATTGGGGTTTTTATATCTTCGGGATAAAAAAATGCCGGTCAGAACTCATCTTTTGTATGCTGCTGTCGTAATCTGCCTCATTTCCTGCCAGGCATTCCTCCCTCAGGATCAACCTGCGCTGGAAGCCGCGCTACTGCCCAAACGCGGGCTCCAGGTATCGCTCAACGGCGTTCCGGTAATTCGGGGCAGCAGCATGAGGTTTTCCTCCGGCGACAAAAAAACCTCCTACTACGATTTTAGCTGGATTTTCCAGCCAGCCAAAAAATCAGGAGGACAAACCGAGCTGCTCCTTGGAGGCCCAAATAGCTTTGTTAACGGAAGCTATAAAATGCAGGCGAAAGACAATTCCCTCAACTTCCTGCTCAGCGGAAAATGGCAACGACAGGACGATGCAATCCTGGGAGTTCAGGCAGCACGGATATGGTTACCTGCATTTGCAGGGGCAAAGATATTTTTCGACGGATCATCCGTACCCTCGGATAGCCTCGACGGACAAGGATTCCCAAGGAATCAGATCGCACGCAAGGGGCTGAAATCCCTGCGCCTCGCTGGCAGGTCCGCAACCCTTACCCTGAAGTTCCCTGCAGGTGACGGACAAATCCAATGCAGTCCACCCAAATTCGGGGACGCAAATCGCTGGGAAAGCGCTCCGCCCACACTAGAGCTATTCCTTTCAGACGAGCGTCTCACACCAGGCGCAGGGTTTGAAAAATCCTTTTCGATGGTTTTCCAGCCCGGCACAACCGCAAAAAATAAGGATGCCGTAAACTTACAACTTGGCGGCGTTCCCGCAGACAGCGTCTGGGTAGCAACGATGGAGGTGCTGCCCTTACTCCCAAAGCCCAGGCTATCCAACCTGGACACTACTGTTTTCATTCCATTGAATGCTTCAGGAGCAGGCCCTGTCACCTATTTCGAAGACCTTTTTTCCGATGCCCTCTCCCGTTTATGGGAAGTGCCCGCCTCGGCCTACCGGAACGTCAAGGTACAGCATACCCCCAAAACCTTACCCGCGGAAGGGTTCTCCATCCGTGCGAAAGCGGGTTCCATCCAGGTCGGATATGCAGATTCCGCCGGGATGCGCCATGCGGCCCATGCCCTCGCATTTCTTGCCCGTCCGGTAAACGGGCAGCTTTGCCTCCCCGAAGGGATCCTCACCGATTATCCCAGTACCCCCTGGAGAGGAATCCACATGTTTGTCGGACCTACGGCACTGGACTTCCATCGGGAAATGTATGAAAAAGCCCTGATCCCATTCCGGATGAACAAGGTGGTCCTGCAATGTGAGCAAACTGACTGGGCCAGCCAGCCCAGGATTAAAAACCCGATTACCATGCCGCTTGCAGACCTGGCCGCTGAAGCCCGATTCCTCAAGTCACATCAAATCGAACTCATCCCCCTGATCCAGAGCTTTGGGCACATGGAGTGGTTTTTTGAAAACAGTCAAAACCTGGAGCTTGCCACCAACCCCGAAATCCCTTATACCCTGAATATTCGTGACCCCAAGGCACAGGAAGCACTCAGGGCCATCTGGAAAGAAGCGGTCGATGCGACCGGGGCCAAAACCCTGCACTTCGGCCTCGATGAAGTGGATATGATCGGTTGGGCAAAGAAAGACCCCGAATGGATCACCACCCTCTGGGAAAGCCACCTGCCCTTTCTTGCCGGAATTGCACAGGAGCATGGTGCCCGGATGATGCTCTGGGGGGACATGCTGCTCGCCCCGGGCGAATCCGTGGATTTTGCAAATGCAGAATATCCCGAACAGGCGAGGCGTAGAAGGGACGTCGTACCTAAAGGGAGTTTGATCGCCGATTGGCATTATCTCGCTGAATCTGACCCGGCAAAATATGCCCCCAGTTTCGATATCCTCCAGGCAGCAGGGCTCATACCCGTTGCCTCCACCTGGTTTTTTCCGGAAAATATCAGGGGATTTAACCTTGCTGCGATACAGCGCAACCTCGGTACCTTACAAACGACCTGGGCAGATTTCGAAAGCGCTGAAGCCAATATGCTGAAGTACTTCCCGCAATTCGGCGCCTACCTTTTATCGTTGGACTATGCATGGTCGGGCAGAAAAGAACTCCCCCGGGACCTGCCCTACGATCCGGCTGCGCTCTGGGCCAGGTTGTTTTACAGAATGCCGCTGCCCGTCAACCCGAAAAAAGGCTACTTTATCGCAGAAGCCAACGCAACTGAAGAAACCTGCGGCACCTTCAAATTCCGCTTAATATCAAAAGGGAGCGAAAACACCGCGATCCAACTCCCGGTCGGCACCCAATCCACAACCTCGGGAGCCGCACTGTTGATCGAAAACCCTACCTGGGCGGATGAAAATGAACCCCTCGCGAATATCGAATTTCAATTTGACAATGGCGGAAAAATAAAGATCCCCCTGCGCTACGGCGTCCACCTGCGTTCGCCATCCGATCCCAGACCCGTTTTATCCGGTTATCGGAACGATGAAGGCCGATCCGCAGTGTATCTACCCTTTCCACAAAGTGCAGGGGTATCTAAGATTGTATTTGAAAGTACCAATCCTTACGGACGAACAGCGCTCAAGGGCCTGACACTGATCCAGGCACAGTAAGGCATCATCCCAGCCTTAGATCGGCTGGATGGAATTATAGAAAACCCGCTCGGTAATCTGTGAATACGCCGCTGCACGCAGGCGAAAAGCATTATAAGATTCATAAACCCTGCGCGTGAAGGGGTCAGCCGACACCATTTCCTGGATGACTTCATCGGTGAGCCGTCGCAATTCCCCGATCACCGCGTCCGGGAATTGCCGGATTTCGATTTTTTTCTCCATCAAAGTAGCCATCGCTTCGCTGTTCCTGGCTTCCATATTGGTGAAGCACCAAAGATGCGCATACGCTGCCGCCGCACGCAGGATTTCCTGCAAATCGGGCGTCAAAGCTTCAAACTTGCTCTTGTTAAAGAAGAATTCCAGGGATGTCCCAGGCTCATGCCAACCTGGAGCATAATAGTAGCGGGCGATCTCCTCGAAACCCATCAGGGTATCGTGATATGGGCCAAGCCATTCAGTGGCATCAATCACCCCACGCTCAAGACTGGTGTAAATTTCGCCACCAGCCAGTAAAACCGGTGACCCCCCCGCCTTTGAGAGTACGTTGCCCCCAAGCCCGGGGATCCGCATCTTTAAACCCTTCAAATCCTCGACCCGCTCAATGGCCTTATTGAACCAGCCGCCCATTTGCACCCCGGTGTTGCCGCCGAGCACAGGCAGCAAACCAAAACTCCCGTAAAGTTCTTCCCAGAGTTGCTGCCCGCCTCCACTATTGATCCACGCCGTAACCTGCTGCGCATTCATACCGAAAGGTACCGTCGCGAAAAACTGAGCAGCAGGCGATTTTCCCGACCAGTAATACGGAGAGCCATGACCAATCTCAGCCGCACCGCTGCGCACCGCGTCGAAACATTCTAATGCAGGCACCAACTCTCCGCCCCCAAAAACCCGGATGGTCATGCGTCCGCCGGACATCTTTTCTACCATTTCGGCAAAAACATTACAGGTATCCCCGAGTACGGGAAAGTTGGGCGGCCAGGTGGTCACGAGCTTCCATTCATGCCGCTGCCCGCTGATTACCTGTGCCGTATTGCCGGACTGCGCAATATTTTTACCCCCTAATAACTTTATCAATACGGGCATTGAAACCGTGCCCAGTGCAATCCCTTTAAAAAATGTTTTTCGGTTCATCAGAAGGTTATTTTTATGCCTTGGCTCATACCGAAGGTAAATAAATTTTTACGCATGCACGAAGAAACTCCCCCCCC
>Ga0068872_10003435_pt1 | contig 12083 bp, 12 predicted proteins | sample NOAtaG_7_FD_66441 | JGI IMG/M metagenome (GOLD analysis project Ga0068872, IMG submission 66441) | Freshwater lake microbial communities from Lake Erie, under a cyanobacterial bloom - NOAA_Erie_Diel1S_2200h metaG | ecosystem: Environmental > Aquatic > Freshwater > Lake | place: USA: Ohio, Lake...
CCCACCCATCAATCCTGCAACCAACAAAAACCTTGTGTAGAGTTTCATTTCCTTATTGTTTCCTGTTATTGAGTTTTCTTTCAAAGCTGATGTCAAATATACACCATTTGGGGCTTCAATCCCCCAATCATACCCGCTTTTGGAATTGGCAGCAAAAATCCGCCCAGTGATTAAAATTTCACCCATTTCAGGGTACTACTCCTGTCGCCTGAGTCCACACGAATCCAATAAACGCCCGGTGTCAGTGTTTCCAATCCCCTGCCAGTCAACGAAATCCTGCAAGGTCCCTGTCCCATTACGGGCGTCGCGAACCTCCCCAAAATCTTCCCGTCCACGCCCAAGACATCCACATTCATCGCGGATGGATTCCGCAGGTACATCGACAATGTCGGTAGTTCCTCGGAAGATGGATTGGGTGCCAAATAAAGACTTTGAACATTCCCATTTTCATCTGCCCGACCGACCAATGCATCTACGTTGATGTTGTCCAAATACAAATTCTGCCCTCCGCCGCTTTTGAGTTCGAACTTGATTTTGACAGACGGCGAACCTAAAAACGGGGACAAATCCAAGCTGTCTTTTTTCCAATCGTTCGGTCCGGGCACATAAGAAGTGGCGGCAGCCAAACCGGTGACCGAAATCAACGTCGTTCCAGCCAAATTTCGGATCCTGGTCCAAGAATTCCCACAATCGGTCGAAACGGAGACCCAAAAGGAGTCGATCGCAAACGCGCTCCTCCGTTTGTAGGCTCGGTCATAGGTAAGCCAAGCAGATGCAACGTTTTGGAAATCATAAGGTTCTGAGACCAATGCATCGGTCGAACCTGTTCCTGTCAGGGAGTAGTTGGGATGCCTCACCGAATTTTGTCCCAGACTCGCAGCCAAGTTGGTCCATTCCCACGTGCCCGCTCCGTCCTCATCCCAAGTGCTCCATCCCGTAGGCAGTTGTGCGGCACCCTCAAAGCCCTCGGATACAGGCGGATTGATGGAAGACGAAATGGTGATATAGGATGTAAGCAAAAGGGAATCTGTACCCAAGGCATTGCCAACTTGTAGCGAAACGGGGTAGGTTCCGGGTGTGGAATACGTCACAAGGGGGTTGGAGTCGGTCGAGGTAGCGGGGGAGCCTCCTTGGAAAGCCCAAAGCCATTGTGTGGCAGGACCTACGCTAAGGTCAGTGAATCTGACTGTATCGCCCACGCAGGCATTCAAAGTATTGGCTGAAAACTGGGCCACAGGGGTACAGCCAGCAGATGGGGTGCCGTCACATCCGGTTGCCGACAGGTTGGCGGAAGAAACCAATTGGGAGCGGAGGTTGTCCAAAATGAAATTCATGCGGTCCCCTTGTCCGTTGCTGAACATCACCAAGCATGGGTCGTCGCCATAATCCATGTAGTTCACCAATTGGTCCGGTCTGTCCACCGGGGTTTCCGTGCAGGAATTTTTAGGCGCAGGACAGCCATAATTCTCAACGGCAGTGGGTGGAGTGTCGCAAATTCGGTCGCCTTGCGAACTGCAATTGGCAGCGGAGGTGCCGGAACAGCCATCTTGGAATGTATGGAACAAGCCTAGCCAATGACCTACTTCATGCGTGCCCGTGCGGCCCAAAGCATAGGAACTGGGAGGGGTGCCGAATCCACGACCGAAATATTGCCCGTTGATGACCACACCATCCAATTGGGGTAGGAAAGTCAATTGTGTGGGGAATGTGGCGTATCCGAGAAGCCCCGGCATGGACTCGGGGACCCAGATGTTGAGATACTTTTGGGGCGGCCATTGGATGAGCGCCTTGAGTTGGGCCTCATCTTGAGAATCATGGTTGGCATTGGCTGGACTGATGATCCTGTTGATCCCGTTGGTAGGGCAGCCATTCGGGTCGGTCGTAGCCAAACAAAACTCAATTTGTGTATCTCCCGCATCTCCCAAGAAATCAACCGGGATTTGCGTGGTATCTGCATTCAATTTTCGGAAATCCTCTGTCATCACGTCTATTTGGGATTGTACCCGCTCGTCCGAAATTCTGATTTGTGCATTGGATTGGATGATGTGGACCACCACCGGGATGGTCCTCACCCCACCCCCTCGTAGACCATTGGGTTGATTGTTGAATTCCACCCACAGGCTGTCTTCCCGTCGCCGTTGGGCAAGCAGGGCAGGATTGGATTGGACTTTTTGTGCAAACATTGCATCCGAACCGCAGCGATTCAGGTTTTGTGCTTGGATGCCCGCAATGTTGAAGATTGCTGCAGCAGCGAAAACGAGGACAACGAGATATTTCATGAATTTTTCTGCCTTGGAGCCCTAAAGATACATCCAGAACGCGTTAAGACCACCTTGAGGTGAACACCAAGTGCGCGTTAATTGTTTTTGGGCATTGTTTTTGCTTTTGGACGCCAAAGGTGGGAATTTAGTTTCCACGGCGGTAGCCAGATTCCGCCTGAACAACACGGGGCGAGACCGAAAAGCCTTAAGAGTAGGAATTTTCAAATTTGAATTATGAAAAAGGCATTATTTACGATGATTTTGGCCGTTTGTGCCTCCTTTGCGATGGCACAAGGCTACGAGTACAAAGTGGTGACCATCGTCGAATCCATCGTGCCGATGGGTTTGGGTCGTTCGCGCATGATTGAGGCTACCCAGCAATTGGATGCCAAAAATTTCACCACCGAGCGCACCGACGGGAAAAAATCAGACCAAGGGGATGTGGAACGTGCCGATTTGAAATTGGATCAATTCAAAGAAACCAAACTGCTGAATTTCTTTTCAGGCTTGGGCATCAATTTCCAAAACATTGCATCCAACGACGCTCTGATTGCCTCCAAAATGAACGAATTGGGAGCAGAAGGATGGGAATTGTTCAGTTCTATGGCAGGTGTTGAGTCCCAAGGTGGCAAAGACGACGAAAACGGAATTTTCATCACCCGTTTGATTTTCCGTCGCGCCAAATAATCCAATTCAGCGCATAAAAAAAGCCGCCTTCTTTACGGAGGGCGGCTTTTTTGTTGTTTGGGGTATTGTTCAGTTGCGATACATAACCGTTTTCACGGCTTCAATCACCCGTTTTGGATTGGGTAGCCATTCCTCGATCAAGGTCGGCGCATAGGGCAGGGGCGTGTCTGCAGTCGTGACCCTCACCACCGGGGCATCCATGTAATCGAACGCAAGACGCTGGATGGAGTAGCCCAATTCGGCTCCAAAGCCACCCAATGGCCAGCTTTCTTCCAACACAACGCAGCGGTTGGTCCTTTTTACAGAGTTGATGATGCAATCGTAGTCGATGGGGCGAAGGCTGCGGAGGTCGATCATTTCCACGTCGATTCCTTCTTTGGCCAATTCTTCACATGCAGCCATGGCTACATGCACCATTTTGCCGAAAGTTACCAAAGTCACATCCGTACCCGGACGTTTAATTTCAGCCACCCCGATTGGAATCAAGAACTCAGAATCCTCTGGGACCTCGCCCTTCAAGCCGTACATGTGCTCGGATTCCATCACCAAAACCGGATCGTCGTCACGGATGGCAGCTTTCAAGAGCCCTTTTCCATCACGGGGGGTTGCGCAAGACACGACCTTCAATCCGGGTGTATTGGCAAACCAGTTTTCGAAACTTTGGGAGTGGGTGGCCGCAAGCTGCCCTGCACTTTGGCTCGGCCCGCGGAAGACGATGGGAATGTTGAATTGCCCACCGCTCATTTGGTACATTTTGGCAGCATTGTTGATGATTTGGTCAATGCCCACCAAGGAGAAGTTGAAGGTCATGAATTCCACAATCGGGCGCAGGCCAACCATGGCTGCTCCAACGGCAATCCCGGCAAAACCCAATTCGGAGATGGGGGTATCGATGACCCTTCTTGCTCCAAATTCGTCCAACATACCTTGGCTGACCTTGTAGGCACCGTTGTATTCGGCTACTTCTTCACCCAGCAGGAAAACGCGCTCGTCGCGGCGCATCTCCTCTACCATGGCGGCCCTTAGGGCCTCGCGAAATTGCATGACTGCCATAATGTGTTTTTTTTCGGTGGGCTAATTTAGGATGAATTGGCGGAATTGGAAAGCCATTCTGGGTTGTATCGAAATCTAGCCTTCGTACATGCCTGATTTTGGGCCTTAGAAACCCTCATTTCCCCTTGAGAGACCATGCTGCCGCCACACCTAGGAGAGACAGGGCAATGCCGATGTACCCTACCGTCGGGTAATGCTCAAGGTGCCCGTTGGCGCCATTCACAATGATGAGCCCACCAATCAAGGTGGAAAGTCCCATCCCCAATTGTTGTACGGCCGAAACCAAAGACATGAAACGGCCCCTCAGGGCAGGTTCCACCGTGCTGGTGACCATGGCAGAAGAAGGAATAAACCTTCCTCCGGAAAAAACGAAAAACATCCCGCCCACCAACAATAGCAAGGCCAACGAATGCTCACCGAGATTACTCATGAGGAAAATTGGCACGATGGAGGACAAGCTCAGCACCACGTAGACCAAATATCGGCCTGTTTTGTCCGCTATCTTTCCGATGAGCGGGGAGCAAATCGTGGTGAGTGCACCTCCTACCACGTACATGAGCAAGATTTCTGACTTCATTTCGAAGTGGAGGTTATTGACCAAATAGTCGGAAATGAAAGGAATGATGGCAGAATGGGCCCAAACCGAAAGCAAGGCAACCAAAATGGCCATTTGTTGCAGACGGTTTTGAAGGATGGAGCGGTAAATGCTTCCTTTTTGGGAGGTAGCTTGAGCATTTTGAAGGTGGGCGTTTACCGGAGGAATCACCATGTAGATGCAAAACATGATGGGCAGGGCAACGGCACAGATGAAGAGAAATGGAGCCTGCCAACTGACCAATTCGCCCAAAGCGATTCCCAATGGAATTCCTCCCACTGAAGCCAAAGAAAACCCCGTCATCAAAATTCCCATCCCCTGTGCCCTTCGTTCAGGGGCAATCAAATCCCCGACGATGCTTTGAATCACAGCGCTCGCAATACCTCCGAAGAATCCGGTGAAGGTACGGGCAATCAAAAAGCCCCAAAAATTTGGTGCCAAAGAACATGCGAAGGTGCCCACCACAAATCCAATGTACAGGAAGACCAATACCCGCTTACGATCGAAACGGTCGACCCAAAAAGTGGCAGCTATGGCCGAAACAAAGGCCGCCAAACTGTAGGAAGCAACCAAAAAACCGAATTCTTGGGTGCTGATTTCGAATGCTTTGCGGATGGAAGGTGCCATCGGCATCAAAATCATGGCATCGAGGATGTGCGTGAATTGCACAGCTGCCAAAGTGAACAAAATGCCGAGCTCTTTTCGGGTCATGTTTTGAAATAAGGGCCTAATATCGCCTTGTCAAGCCAATAAATCGGCGTCAGGCCCTGTTTTATTTACTTCTCAATGGCCTCATTTCAATTTCCCTGATTACAAAATTGGGGCTTGTGTTCAAGCAATGCATCATCATGAGGGCTACCTCCTCTGGGTTCATCATCATGGGGTGCACTTGGAAATTGGGAATATCGTCGAAAAAGTGGGTGGCTGTGCTTCCAGGCAATACCGTGGTAACCTTGATGTTGGCCGTCCGCAATTCGTGGAACAGACTTTCGCTCATGCCCGTCACCGCAAACTTGGTGCCGTTGTATCCCTCACCTTGGGCCATGCCGGTTTTGCCGGCGATGCTGGAAACATTGATGATATGGCCGGTTTGTCTTTTTTGCATGCTGGGTGCCACGGCCTTGGTCACGTAAAACAACCCAAACACGTTGACCTCGAACATGCGACGGAATTGCTGGAGATCGAATTGTTCCAAGGGGGCGAAGTACCCGAATCCGGCATTGTTGATGAGGAAGTCAATTTCGAAACCCAATGCGGTGGTTTGGGCAAAGGCCGATTCAACCGCGGATTCATTCGATACGTCGCAGGAAATGAAGGTCAGGTTCGGATGGCTCCAATCAGGGACCGTGAGACCCCAACCCACCACTTTTGCGCCTGCATCCAAGAGTTGTTGGGCGAGTGACTTGCCGATTCCTTTGGAGATTCCGGTGATGAGGGCTGTTTTTCCTTGGATGTATTGCATGATGTGGAGAAAAATTCATTTACAATGAACACACAGCCCATCGTAGGCCAACGCAACACCTCCGGGCAGGGAGGTTTCAATTTCTTCGTGTTGGCCTAGCAAATGACTGATGTGGGTGAAATAGGCTTGTTTGGGTTGAAGCACCTTGACCAAATCCAATGCCTGTTGGAGGGTGAAATGCGAAATGTGGGGCTCCTTTCGCAAGGCGTTCAGGACCAATACATCCAAACCCTCCAGCAGCTTCATCGAAGAGTCGGGAATGAAGTTGGCATCCGTGATGTAGGCAAAGTCACCGAAGCGAAAACCCAATACAGGCATGCGGTGGTGCATCACCGGAATGGGTATGATTGGCCGACCGGCAAGTTCGAACGGTTCGTGGATGAGCTCATTGAGCAACAAATTGGGCACACCAGGGTATTTTTCCTCGGCAAAAGCGTAGGAAAACTCATGACGCAGGGCCTGAAGGGTGGCGGCGCTGCCATAGATTTCCATGGGTCTGCCTTGGCTGAAATTGAATGCCCGAACGTCGTCCAGTCCGGCGATGTGGTCCTTGTGGTGATGTGTGAACAGTACCGCATCCAATCTACGGGTGCCCTCCCGTAACATTTGTTGCCTGAAATCGGGCCCCGTATCAATCACCGCTGTCCATCCGTCTTCAGCCTCCACCAAGAGGGAACTTCTCAGGCGATTGTCACGGGCGTCTCCGGATTTGCAGACCGCGCAACTGCATGCGATGACAGGAACGCCTTGGGATGTGCCGGTGCCTAAAAAAGTAAATTTCACGCCTTTCTTGACTCCTCCTGAGGTAAGATGGACCGGAGCAATTTGATTTGTGCGGCATCCAGGCCTGTCAATTCCGGGTTGACCTGTATGAGAATTTCCGCCAGCGCCGACACCTTGCTTTCCAATGGGAAAAACTTGTTGATGACCACCACTTTTTGTTCGGAAAGCACACAATAGCCGCTTTGGAAATTGCCTTTTTCATAGCGGATCTTGTAGTCAATCGCTTTGAAGGCCAACTCCATTTTTTCTTGTGTGCTTTTGGTAATCTTCACCGTGGAAGCTCTGTTTCCCCAAAAATAGGGTCAATCCTTTGCAACGGCAACCAAAGTCCCCGTTTCATCGAGATACGAACAAATCTTTGTAGGCATCCACCATGGCCTTAGCCATTCCTTCCCAGTCCCGATGCGCAGGCACTGAAGGTCCTTCCTCCAGAAATTCCAGGGTCGCCAGCTTCATGCCTGCCGGGTCTTCTGCAACCTTCCAACTGCTTGAGGGTTCGGCCAATCCTGTTGCTTTGCTCACCACGCACATGCCCCGATTGAGTGCTTCCGTGAAAACATAGCCCATGCCCTCGTATTCTGATGGATGCAAAAGTACTTTGGACTTCTTCATCCACTCCAACGTGTTCTCCCGGCTGCATTTTCCCACTACCTTGATTTGGTTCTCCATACCCGAATTGACAATCTGAGCCATGATGGTTCCCATTTCAGGACCCTCTCCGATTAAAACCGATTTCAGGGAAGGATTGATGGAAATACATTCTTTGACCACCTGTACCCAATCCTCGAATCGTTTCAATCGAATCAGGCTGCCCACGCCCAGAATATCGACCTCTCGGTCATCCCATTGGTTGGGGACTGCCTGCCGGACCTTCGGTTCTGCAAAAGGGATGGTTTTGCATGATATCAGCTTGCTGTTTTGTTTCAATGCCTGGGCCATCCGTTTGCTCACGGCCACGATTTTGGTCCGTCTTGAATCCAATCGTTTCAAATATCTGTTGATGGGCAGCACATCCTGCCCCATGGCGACTGCGATGTGATTAGCTCCCAAATCCTGAGCTGTTTTTTGTCCAATCCAGGCTGTTTCTCCGAGCCAAAAGGACAGCACGGTATCCACCTTGTCTGATTGATGGATAGTCTTCGCTTTGGTCCAAGCCCGCCACCAAGTTAAAGGTTTCAGGAATTTGTTGTTGTCTCCCCCAAGTGCGTGGACCCTCACCCCTTTCCAAGTGTATGACCTATGGTGGCCGGGGTATTGGAAGGCCACAATTGTGAACTTAAACGGCGAATCATGTTCGGCAAAAGCAAGCAGGAAATCTTGGATGTAAGGCACACAAATGTCGTCCATCTCATGGGTAGGAAATCCGGGCGTCAGGATGAGGACATGGTGCTTGAATGGCATGGATGGATCTTGGACTGTAAGAGGTGGGTCTTGATCGGGAGTTGAGGAGCTTCCAGCTAGGATGTTGGCTGTTCAATCCACTTCATCCATGCGGGAAAGAAAAGATGAAATTACCTGTTTTCGAGGAGTTTTGACCAAAACTTGTTTTTGGTTTGTTCGTGCAAAGTGCTGAAATGTGTTGATTATATTTGCTCCAAATACAAATGCTTTGTTGATGAAACATTTAGTTACCGCTCTGTTTTTGATTGTGTGTTTTACCTCCGTTCGTGGTCAATACCGGAAATTGATGCCGTTTGAGTTGGCTTGCGATGCAGACTTGGTGGTGGTGGCCAAAATCAAGTCCATGGATCCCTTGCGGTTTTCAGGAGAAGTGACCCAAGTGGTGGCCGGTGAGGCGTCAGGGGGAGTGGTTTCGGTGCAGCGATTCATCAATACCAAGGTAGCCAAGCGGTGGGGTAAATATGCTGTCGGGGAGTCCTTGCTGCTTTTTCTACGCAAAGATGGAGAGCATTACAAAATCATGGGTGAAGGTGGGGAAGGCGAAAAACTCATCATGGGGGAAGAGGTTTGCATCGACAGCCGTGGTGATGGCCTCAAAAATCGATTCGGGTACCATTCAACCCCTTCGGGAGCAAACATTTATGCAGAGAAAGTTCCCTTGCAAGATTATGTAGGGGCCATTCAAGAAGTGCGTGGGTGTGCCAAAGTGGCCTATGTCGAAAAAACCACAGTGGACCAAAAAGTGGAGCAACATCCGGTGGTGACCTTGTCCTGCGAGGGGCCACAAAAGGATGCCATCTATGGCAAGTCTTGGGTCCACAGCACCATGATGGAGCAAGCCGAAAAGCACGTGAAAGGAGCTCAATAAGGTGCCTTTATGGATGTTTCAACTGCAGAGTCCTGGATGTTGCCCTGTTTGGTCAAACGATTCAGTGGATTCGACTGCCCGGGTTGTGGGATTCAACGCGCCATTTGGGACTTGATTTCAGGTGACATTGAGGGTGCTTGGCACCATTACCCGCCTCTTTTCGCGATTTTGGTATCTTTGTCCTTGTTGGTTTGGGCATTCAAAAGTCGCCAAAAGAATCGTTATCGTTTGTTTTGGGGATTCCATGCCTTCACGTTGACGTTCATCGGATTCAATTACATTTCGAAAATTCTGACCTGAAACCCAATTGCGACCATGAGTGACCGGCAACCCTATTCCCGGGACGAAAATGACCCCTTTTTGGCTGATTTTCAAGATGATTCCCAAGTTCAGGATCATTTTTCGAATCGCCGTGGTGGGATGCAGGACGGCGATGGCACGGTGGAGCTTACGGATGGAAGTGCAGTCTTCGTTTTAGGCATTCTGTCCATCATAGGTGGTTTTTGCTCATACGGTGTCTTGGGCTTCATTTTCGGATTTGTGGCCCTGATGTTGGCTGCCAAACCATGGCAAGCCTATCATGCCAACCCTCATCGCTACACGCCACATTCCTTCAACCAACTCAAAAACGGCCGTATCTGTGCCATCATCGGGCTGTCGATTTCTGCCGCTTTCTTGGTGTTCGTGTTTTTGGGTTTGTTGGTGTCCGCTTACGCCTTGTAGGGAAGGGGCAATCAGGATGAGGTCTGCTCCCACAAGGTCAGGCCAAAACGGTCCTCATACATGTAGTCGGCCATGTCGCCAGGAAAATACCCCAATCGGGGTACCCATGATATTCCGAGCCATTCTTTTTTTCCTTGTTTCACTTCTGGGTTTTGTGTCGCCACGAAAACGTTCCGAAGGGATGTGATGTTGCGGATGTCATATGAATTTGGGTCCTTGCGCAGGGAGTCGCATTCAGCCTTCATTCTCGACCAAAGTTCCTTTCCCTGTACAATCACCCAATTGCTGAAATCTGACCAATCGGCTTCAATCCACTCTGCCTCCGTTACATGGGGCATTAGGTCGCCCTCGTTCAAAACAAGTGCAGCCAAGACTTCATGGAAATAAACGCGCCAAAAAGTTTTGAGGTCCTCCGGGCTGGCCTCCTTGAACCACGCAGGCAGCAAGGATTCATCGGATTGGTTCCACTCCACCCAATGCCAAAACCATTCTGAATCGTTGCGGATCGAATCGGTCAAGGTTCGTATGCCTGCGGGTTTTTCCATTGGGGTATCCAACTGTTTTGTGGCCGCAAGTTAAGAAATAATTGTCCTTGCGGCCTTTCACTGCCTCAAGGTCGTTGGCTCAAATTCTCCAACCAAACCAACGGAATGTTTCGTTTCATCCAGTCCTCATAGGTGGCATCGGAGGCATCTGCACTTTTGACGTTGAATGCTCCCAACACCAAATCCTCGTCTCCATCACCATCCAAATCGCCCGCATCCATCACCATCCATCTTGCCGTGAACGACTCTGGAAAGGTAAACGCCGAAAACCGATTGCCTCCTTCATTTCGGTAATAAACAAATGATTCTTCGGGACGACTTTTGTAATCCGGATAAAATGAAACGGCGGCAATGTCCAAATCGCCATCTCCATCAAAATCGCGAGCCCTCAGCCCATAGGTGCCGTTCATCCCAATGTGGAATTCCTCTTCAAACCTCAATTTTCCTTTGTTTCGAAACAGACGGATTCCATGGCTCGATTTCAAAATAGGAGGGTAGTCACCGTTGTCCCCATTCGCCAAAAGCACATCCATGGTGCCATCCTTGTCCCAATCGGTCAACTCGAAATAGGTGCCTCCAAAGGTCGGGCTGAACCGGGCCACCAAATGTTGTTTGAATTGTTTTTCTCCTTGGTTCAGGTACAAAACCAACCGTTCGTCGGCGTTTGCAAATTGAGCCATCACATCCAGTCTGCCGTCTTGATCGAAATCATGGATGCGAGCACACAAGGCCCCGTCGTCGTTGTGGAGGGTGTGGCGTCGGAAACTTCCGTCATCCAACCGTTCATGCCAAGCAAGTTCACCGAAGTGGTAGCCAAATTCGCATAACACTACGTCCTCATCCCCATCGCCATCCAAGTCGCCATGCTGCACGAAAACGGGACGCTGCAAGGAATCGAAGGTGTTTTTGGGAGGTGCTGGGTCCAGTTTACCCAAGGAGTTAGCCGTGACCATTTTCCCTTGTGGATTGTCTGAGCCACCCATGCTGCCGATGTCCACCACCGTGATGCCTGATTTCCTCGGAACAATCTGTACGGGTCCCTGCCATGCATTGGTTTTTTTTTGGATTTTCCCTTCCCGGTTCAATTGAAGGATGGTCTGTTGGATGAATGCAGCATACCAAGTGCGGTTGATGGGGTCGATAGCCACTGCGGTCACCAAGGGTTGCAATTCGGGGTTTGGTTGGATGGTGTGAACTGCAAACCCCGGTATCCCGTCCCGCTGGATGGAAGGCATTCCGGAAGGTCCTGTTGTTTGTTCAGGAGCATTTTTGAGGATGTAATCCCGCAGTTGTTTCCACTCCTCGCGGGTCACGACCGACTTTTGGGGATAGATGTTTCCTTTTCGTACCCTTTCCCCTCCGTAACCGGGTTCCACCCATTGTTTGGGTACGCTGTCGAAATATTGGAGGTTGTCGGTGTAAATACCCATGTAGGCTCCCATCCTGACCAAAATGTGGTCCTTCCATGTTTTTTGGTCCAATTCGGAAGGTTCAGGAATGGCATGGCAACTGCCGCAATAGGTGGTATGAAGTTGTTTCCCGGGATGTTGAGGTGTCTGTTCGGCGCTTTGGGTTGGGTCGGAGGAGCACGCTTGCAAAAGCAGAATTGCGAGGCTTGTCAAGGCAATGGGCATACGGTTCATGGGCTGAAGTTAAATAATCGCCTGAAATCATGGTAATCCGGACAGCCTTGGCATCCAACACT
>Ga0068872_10003438_pt1 | contig 12081 bp, 9 predicted proteins | sample NOAtaG_7_FD_66441 | JGI IMG/M metagenome (GOLD analysis project Ga0068872, IMG submission 66441) | Freshwater lake microbial communities from Lake Erie, under a cyanobacterial bloom - NOAA_Erie_Diel1S_2200h metaG | ecosystem: Environmental > Aquatic > Freshwater > Lake | place: USA: Ohio, Lake...
AAGGCGGGGGGCTGAGGGAGGTGGGGGTGGCCCGTCAAGCGGACGCCCCCACCCGCAGCGCCGGGCTCGCCAGGCGGTCGTTCGGCTGCACCCACGCCTTTGCGCGCAAGGCGGACGGCAGTCGCGCGGCGAGGATCTCCCGCGCCTCCTCTGGGCGGTAGCGCGCCGACAGGTGGCAGAAGACGACGGCCTCATTGGCGAAGAGGGCCTCTCGCTCGATGACCTCGTCGAGGTGGACGTGCCCCTTGTCCCGCGCCGAGGCCACGCTCACCCGGGCGTCGAGGAAGGTGCACTCGAGGTAGAGCACGGTGGCCTCGCGCACCACCGCCTCGCGCTCCACCACGTCGATGAGGGTGTCCCCGGTGTACGCGAAGACCGGGTGCGTCGTCACCGCGTCCACCGCCTCGCCGCGCCGCCGCGCCGCCCGCACCTCGGCCGCCGGCGCGCCAGCCCAGGCCGGCGCGAGGCGCTTGCGGGGCTCCCAGAGGGACCAGCCGAGCGTGGGCACGCGGTGCAGGGCGCGGAAGGCGCGGGCGGTGCGGCCGTGGGCGAGGGGCAGCTCCGTGCCCGGGCTGGCCGGGACGACGGTGCAGGCGAGGGGGCTGCGGTCCAGGCGGCGCCAGGCGTCGAGCAGCCCGTGGAAGGCGTCGACGTCCTCGGCGGGCACGGCGTAGCGCGGCGGCGCCAGCCCCATCAGGCTGCGGGTGGCGCAGTGGCTGGCCGCGGCGCCCATGTGGTCGATGTGGGCATGGGTGTACAGCACCGTGTCGCGGGACACCGTGGACGCCATCGCGCGCCCCTGGTCGATCGCGACGCCGTGCCCCGGCAGGTCCAGGCAGGTCTCCAGCCCGCCGACGCTCAGCGCATGCACCGTGATGCCGTGGATCTGCCCCATCGGTGCTGCGTAGCGCGGGCGGCGGTGCGGCGCCCGCGCCGGGATACGGGCGGACCATGCCGACGCCCGCCGGACCCGGCCGCCGCCTGCGCCTCGCCGCCGCGAGCGCCGCGCTGTCCGTGCTTTGCGCGGCGGCGGGGGCCGAGGCCTACCTGCGCGCCCGCCACCACACCTACCACCCGGACAACCTGCGCCCCTCGCCCCTCGCGGTGGACGGCCACGCCGACGCCGCCTGCTACGCGGCCCACCCGCTGTTGGGCTGGGCGCCGCGGCCCGGCACCTGCGGGCGCGAGGCCCACGGCACGGTGCAGACCCCCGCCTTGCAGGGGGCGCCGCCCGCCGGCGTGCCGCGGGTCGTGGTGCTGGGCGACTCCATCGCCGACCAGCGGGTGTGGGTGGCCGAGGCGACGGCGGCGGCGGCGCGGGCGCGGGGCGCGCCGCTCGTCACCTACAACGCCGGCGTGCCCGGCTACGACACCTGCTCCGAGGTGACGCTGCTGGAGCAGCGGCTGCTCGCCTTGCGGCCGGATCGCGTCTTTTTGCAGTTCTGCCTCAACGACTTCGAGGTGTCGGCGGCGGTGCTGCCGGCGGGCGATGGGTGGGTGCGCGTGCATGGGCCGCGCCCGGTGGAGCTGCCGGCCGCGGTGCTGCGCTCGCGCCTCGCCTTGGACCTCAGCCTCCGCTTCGGCTGGGGCCGCCCGGCGGCCATCGCCCACCGCCCGCAGCTCGCCGTCGGGCCGTGCCTGGACCACCTCGCCGCCCTCGCGGCCGTCCACGGCTTCGACGTGCGCGTCGTGCTGTTCCCCGCGCTCACCGACACGCCCGCCGAGGGCCGGGTGGAGATCGCCGGCCGGCCCACCCCGTGGGACGCCGCCGAGGCGGAGGCCGCCGCCCTGTTCGCGGCCCGCGGCTTCCCGGTGCTCGACCTGCGCGGCCCGCTCGCCGCCCGCGGCCCGCTCGTCTCCCAGCGGGACCAGCCGCTCGACGTCTGGCACCCCGACGCCGCGACGCAGCGCGCGCTCGGCCCCCTCGTCGGCCCCTTCCTCGCGGACGGCCTCGCCGCCCGCCCCTGACCGGAGCCCCCGTTGTCCGTCGACGCCACCCTCGCGGCCCTCGCCGCCGCCCCGCTGCCGCCCGCCCTGCACTTCCCGGCCTTTCTGCGCCTCGCCCGCCAGGTCCCGGCCCTGCGGCCCGCGCTCGACGCCGCGCTCACCCGCCCGCTGGACCGCGCCCTCGCCGGGCTCGCCCCGCCGCCGCCCCCGCCGCCTCCCGGGGTGGCCCTCGACGGCGACACCCTCCGAGACGCCATCCTCGCCGAGCAGGCCCGCGCCGACGCCGGCGCCCCGCCCGACGCCGCCCTCGCCGCCCGCCTCGAAGCCGCCGCCGCCGGCCACCCGGCCTGGTGGGTGCCCGCCGCCCGCCTCGCCGTGCTCGCCAGCCCCGACCGCGAGCGCGCCGCGCGCATGGACCTCTCGGACTTCGAGCTGCCCTACGTCTATCCCGGCGATCTCCACCCCCGCCTCGTCGCCGTGCTCGCCGTCGGGGACCGCGTGCTCGCCTCCTTGCACGTCGACTGGATGCGCAAGGTCACGGAATGGGCGGCCGACGCCCTCTCCGCCGATCTGCGCCAGCGCGGGCTCTGGTTCTGGCCGCACCTGCGTTCGATGGACGAAAAGAAGCTCGCCATCGCGCTCGACGCCCTGCCGCCCCTGCGCCGCGCCGGCCCCGGCGCCCGCGGCCTCGCCCTCGCCTACCGCGCGCGCCTCGGCCTCCCCACCGACGCCGCCGCCGCGGCGCTCGACCCCGTCGAGCGAGCCGTCCTCGCCGTCGCCATCGCGTCGGACCGCCCCCGCTGACGGCCCCGGGCCGCGGTCGTCCGGGCGGCTGCCGGGCGGTCGCCCGGCACCCGGTCTCTGCGGGGGGTCGCGGCCTGGCGGCCGCTCCGTGCGGGGCGTCGCCCCGGCGCCGCCCCGCACCGCCCTGCGGGCGCCCCCTCCGGCCCGTGCCGCGGTGGCCCCGCCGCGCGGGCCCCGTGCTACGCTGCCGGCATGCCTCCGGGTTGCCCCCGCCCTGTCCTGGCCCTCCTTGTCGCCGCCGTGGGCTGCGCCGCGCCGGCCCCGGGCCCGGGCGCGCCGGGCGGCGGGGCGCCGCCCGCCGGTGCAGACACCACCGCCCCCGCCGACAGCGGGGCGCCGCCTTCGGGGGATCCCTGGCCGGACACCGGCGCCCCCGCCGGCCTGGGGCTCACGCTGGTCGCTGGCGGGGAGGCCCGCGCCCCCGGGGACACGCTCACCGTCGACACCGCGCCGGCCGGGGTGGACGCGCCGTCCACCCTGGTGTTCACGCTCACCAACCGCGGGGACGCCGCGCTGGCGCTGTCGGCCGCCCCTGCGGATTGGCTGTCCGGGGACGCCGCCTGGGCCTTCGACGGCGCGCCTCCCGCGGCGGTCGGCCCGGGCGAGAGCGCGGTCTTCACGTTGGTCGTCAATCCGGTGGGCGAGGCGGCGGCCGCCGTGCGCACGGCGGCCCTCACGGTGCCGGGCACCGGCTTCGGGCTCGGCCTCGCGGCGCGGGTGCCCCGCCCGCTGCGGGTCGTGGTCACCGGCGACGACGGCTTCGTCGCCACCTCCGACGACTACGGCGCCAGCTTCACCGTCGTCGCGGCCCCCGCCGGCGCGTCGGATCCGCCGCGGGCCCGGGCGGTCGCGTGGGGCGAGGGCGTGTTCTTCCGGGCCGACGCCACGGGCCAGGGATGGTTCACGGAGGGCGTCTACGCCGCGTCGCCCTTGGGCGAGGGCTGGTCGGACGCCCCGGTGGCCGAGGACTTCTGGCCGGGCGACTGCGCCTACGGCCTCGGCCGCTTCGTCTGCACCCGCGCCGACGTGCTGTCCTGGTCGGAGTCGGGCGGGGCCGTCGTGCACGAGGCCACGCGCTACGGCGCGCTGCTCAACACCATCACCTTCGCCGACGGCGCCTTCATCGCCGCCGGCCGCAGCGGGCGGGTCGCGCGCAGCGACGACGGCGCCACCTTCACCCTGGACGCGGCGCTGCCCTCGCGGGTCGAGTGGGCGGACAGCGCGGCCGGGGGCGGCGCGGTGGTCTTGGTGGGCGGCGCGGACGACTACACCATCGCCACCAGCCTCGACGGCGGCCTCACCTGGTCCGAGACGCGCTGGGCGCCGTCCCGGTGGGCGCGCCTCGTGCGCGTGGCCTGGAACGGCAGCGTGTTCTTGGCCACGGGCTCCAACAACGACGCCCCGCTGATGCACCGCTCGGCAGACGGCCTGAGCTGGTCGCCCATCACGTCCACCGGCCGCTGGGAGGGCTACGAGCTGCTGGGGGCGGTCGAGGGCTGGTTCCTCGGCGTGCGCGACGAAGGCGGCGTGCTGGGCGTCTACCGCAGCCGGGACGGCGAGGGCTGGACGCGCGTGCTGGCGGCGCCGGGGGCCCGCCCGCGGGCGATGGCGGTCGAGTCCGCCGCGGGGCGCCCGTGAGCGCGGGCCGCGCCGCCGCCCTGCTGCTCGCCTTGGGCTGCGGGCCGGGCGCGCCGCGGGGCGCCGCGCCGGCCGGCGACAGCGCGCCGGCCGCCGACAGCGGGGGCGCCGGCCGCGACAGCGCCCCGCCGGACAGCGCCGCTCCCGACAGCGGCGTCGCCGACACCGGGGCGCCGCCGCCCTGCACCACGCCCTTGGAGGCCGCGGTGGACGGCGTGCCCCTCGCGGCGGGTGCGCCCCTCGACTTTGGCGCCCCCGCCGCCCACACCGCCGCCCGCCGCCTGGCGCTCACCCTCACCAACCGCTGCCCCGGGCGCGTGCGCTTCCTGGGCCACCCTGCGGACTGGCTCACCGGCGCGGGCTTCACCCTCGACACCCTGCCGCCGGTGGTGCTGGAGCCGGGCGGCACCGCGACCCTCGGGCTGCGCTTCTCGCCGGGCGCGGCCGGGCCCGCCGCGGGCCAGCTCCAGCTCCCGCACGACGGCCCGGAGGCGCCCTTCCAGGCCGCGCTCCAGGCGGAGGTCGGCCCGCCGCTCGTGCTGGTGCTCGTGGGCGACGGCGGCCACATCCTCAGCTCGGCCGACTACGGCGCCACCGTCGCCCACGAGTCCTGGTCCACCCTCACCCCGCACACCGCCGCCCTCATCCGCGGCGTGTGCTGGGGCGGCGGCCGCTTCGTCGCCGTGGGGGGCAACGCCGAGCGCCGCACCTGGTGGTCGGACGACGGCCTCACCTGGTCCGACCGCACGGAGTCCGGCGCGCCGCTGGGCGATTGTGCGCACGGCGGCGGCCGCTTCGTCAGCTTCGACGGCGCGCCGCTGTGGTCGGCGGATGGCCTCGCGTGGTCGCGCGGCGCCGGCAGCACGCCCGCGCACCTGCGTGCCATCGCCGCGGGGGACGGCCTCTTCGTCGCGGTGGGGGACGGCGGCCTCGTCGCCACCACCACCGACGGCGCGGCCTGGGACACCCTCGACACCGTCGGCACGGCGGACTGGGGCCGGGTCGCGGTCGGCGGCGGCGTCTGGGTGGCCGCCGGCGAGGGCGGGGCCGTGGCCCGCAGCGACGACGGCGGCGTCACCTGGCTGGCGCAGACGGTCGGCACCGGCGGCCGGCGCTGGCAGGGCCTCGTCTATGCCGATGGCTGGTTCTACCTGGGCGACGGCGCGGAGGTCCACCGCTCGGCCGACGGCGCGGCCTGGGCCCGGGTCAACGCGGCGGACGCCGTGCCCCTCGCGGCCGTCGGCTCCACCCTGCTCGGCCTCGCCGGGCCCACCCTCACCCGCTCGGACGACGGCGGCTTCTCTTGGGCGGCCCAGGCGGTCTCCGCGGGCGGCCTGGGCTTCGGGGACGCCGTGCTCGCCGGGGAGCTTCCATGATCGCGCGCGTGCGCTGCGGCGGCCGCGCGGCCGCCGCCCTGCTCGGTCTGGCCCTCGCGGCCTGCGGCGGGCCCGCGCCCCGCGGCGGGGGCGGGGGCGGGGGCGGCCCGGCGGCCGACTCCGGCGCCGCCGACCCGGACTGCATCACCGACGCCGACTTCATGTCCGCCGAGGCGGCGCCCCTGCTCGGCGGGGACTGCGCGGCCTGCCACTCCGAGGGCGGCGCGGCCGCGGGCACCCGCTTGCGCCTCGGGCCGCCGGGCGCCGCGGCCCGCGAGGGCGACTTCGCCGCCGTGCAGGCCTTCCTCGCCGCCGGGCCCGACGCGCCCGATCTCCTCCTCCAAAAGCCCACCAACACCGTGAGCCACGGCGGCGGCCAGCGCTTCACCCTGCTGGATCCCCGCTACGCCGTGCTCCATGAGCTGCGCGCCCGCGCCCTGGATCCGGGCCACTGCGAGCGCCCCGGCGACGCCCCCTTCACCTGCACCCCCGGCGAGAGCCACCCCGGCACCACGCCGCTGCGCCGCCTCACCGAGGCCCAGCTCCGCCACGCCATCGCGGACCTCCTCGGCGTCGCGCTGCCCGAGGGCCTGCTGCCCCGCACGGTCGTCGTGTCCGGCTTCCGCAGCTTCCCCGACAACAACACCGTCTCCGACGCCGGCGCCGAGCAGCTCCTCCTCGCCGCCGAGGCCGCCGCCGACGCTGTGGACCCCGCGGCCCTGCTGCCCTGCGCCGTGGAGAGCGCCGACGCCCCGTGCGTCTCGGCCGCCCTCGCCACCCTGGGCGCCCGCGCCTTCCGCCGCCCGCTCACCGCCGCCGAAGAAGCCCTGGTCACCCGCTTCGCCGAGGCTGGCCTGCCGCCGGTCGACGCGCTGCGCGCCGGCGTCTACCAACTGCTCCTCTTGCCGGGCTTCCTCTACGTCGACGCCCCGGCCGGCGCCCTGCTCGAGCCGGCGCGCGGCATCGCCCACCTGGAGGACCACGCGGTCGCCACCCGCCTCGGCCTGCTGTTCCGCGACTCCTTGCCCGACGCCCCGCTGCGGGAGGCCGCCGCCGCGGGCCGCCTCCACACCCGCGCCCAGGTCGAGGTTGAGGCCCTGCGGCTCGTGCAGGCCCCCGCCGCCACCCGCGCCCTGCTCGCCTTCCACGAAGACTGGCTGCACCTGTCCCGCCTGGACGGCGCGACCCGCGATCCCGCCCGCTACCCCGGCTTCTCCGAGGAGGTCTTCGCCTCCGCCCGCACCGAGACGGCCCTGTTCCTCACCGAGGTCGTCTGGGGGGGCGACGCCCGCTTCTCCACCCTCCTCCAGAGCCGCAGCTCCTGGCAGGACGCCACCCTCGCCGCGGTCCACGGCACGGCGGATCCCGGCCCGGGCTGGCACCGCCTCACCCTCGACGCCGCCCGCCCCGGCGTGCTCACGCGCACGGCCTTCCTGGCGGCCCACGCCTACAGCGGGTCCAGCGCGCCCGTGCGCCGCGGCGCCTGGGTCCTCGAAGAGCTGCTCTGCGCCGAGCTCAACCCGCCGCCCGGCGTCAACATGGACATCCCGGCCGAGAGCGAGGCCGCCCCCACCATCCGCGAGCGCTTGGAGCAGCACTGGACGGACCCGGCCTGCGCGGCGTGCCACACCGCGATCGACCCGGCGGGCTTCGCCTTCGAGCACTACGGCGCGCTGGGCGAGTGGCGCACCCACTGGGAAAACGGCGTCCCCATCGACGCCACCGGGTCGCTCGACGACCCGGCCTTGTCCTTCGACGGCGCGCCGGCCCTCATCGCCGCCCTCGAAGCCTCGCCCCGGGCCCGCGCCTGCTACGCGCGCCGCTGGTTCGAGTACGCGGTCGGCCGCCCCGCCGAGCCCGAGGACGCCTGCACCCTCGACGTCCTCGCCCGTCGCTTCGACGCCTCGGGCGGCAACATCCGCCGGCTCATGGTCGACGTCGCGCTGACGGACGCCTTCCTCCACCGCCACGCCCCCGCAGGCACGCCATGAGCCGTCGCCCGCCCCGCGCCCTCTCCCGGCGCCGCCTGCTCCAGTGGGGCAGCGGGCTCGCCGCCGCGCCGGCCCTCGCCGCCCTCGCCCCGCGCGCCGCCCGCGCCGACGGCCCGCCCGCGCGCCGCGTCGTCTTCTTCCATTGGCCCCAGGGCGTCGTGCTGCCCGACTTCGTGCCCGCCGCCGCCGGCCCCGACTTCGCCCTCCCGCCCATCCTCGCGCCGCTCGCGCCGCACCGGGGCCGCCTGCTCGGCCTCAGCGGCATCGACAACGTCCAGCTGGACTGGAACACCGTCGGCAACGCCCACCAGAACGGCAACTACACGCTCTACAGCGCCCGTCCCTTCGCCGCCCAGGACGCCGCCCGCATCACCGCGGGCGGCCCCACGGTGGACCAGCTCCTCGCCACCCGCCTCTCGGCCGACACGCCCTTCCCCCGCCTCGACTTCGCGGTCGGCGGCGCCTCGGCCGCCGGCGTCTACCAGCCCACCGAGGGCGCGTTCTTCTTCTACGGCCCGGGGGATCCGGTCGCCTACTTCAACGACCCGTCGGTCGCCCTCCTCCGCATCTTCGGCGACCAAACTCTCTCCCCGGCCGACGCCTGGGCCCAGCGCGCCCGCCGCTCCGCCGTGCTCGACGGCGTCCTGCGCGGCTTCGACCTCGCGGCCCGCGGCCTCGACGCGGCCGACCGCGCGCGCCTCCAGGCCCACGCCGAGAAGGTGTCCGCCCTCGAGCGCCGCATCTCCGGCGGGGTCGGCGCCTGCACCCCGCCCGACTTGGGCGGCCTCCCGCCCTTCGACGTCGAGCAAGACGACGACCTCTCCGCCTTCGCCCTCAACGACGTCCTCGTCAGCGCCCTCTCGTGCGACCTCACCCGCGTCGCCACCCTCCACTTCGCCAACGGGCACGACCACGACTTCCCCTGGCTGTGGGCCGAGAACGGCGGCCCCATCGTCGATCGCACGCGCTTCGACACCTGGCACGCCGTCGTCCACGCCGACCCCCAGCCCGGCATGTCCCTCGTCTACCGCTGGTACATCGAGGTCCTCGCCGATCTCCTGGACCGCCTGGCCACCACCGACGGCCCCGACGGCCTGCCCCTGCTCGACAGCACCCTCGTCGTCGCGCTCAGCGAGTTCTCCAGCGGCCGCCACTGGACCAACGGCCTCAACGCCCTCCTCCTCGGCGCCACGGGCGCCGCCCCCACCGGGCGCTGGCTCGCGTGCGGCGACGGCGGGGTCGACGCCCTCCTCGCCGCCGGCGGCTACCACCGCTCCGGCGCCACCACCAACCAGCTCTGGGTCAGCGTCCTGCAGGCCCTCGGCGGCGACGACGCCACCTTCGGCCACAGCCCTGCCGAGATCCCCGAAGGCCCCCTGCCCGGCTTCTTTTCGTAGCGCAGTCGGGCGGCTGCCGGGCGGGGCGCCCGGCACCCGGTCTCTCCGGGGGGTCGCGGCCCGGCGGCCGCTCCGTGCGGGCCGCCGCGCGCGCGCCGCCCCGCACCGCCCTGCGGGCGCCCCCTCCGGCCCGTGCCGCGGTGGCCCCGCCGCGAAGGCCTACTCTTCGCCGTCGGCGGCGGCGCCCCGGCCGGCGCGGCGGTGGCGCGGCCGCCACCGGCCCCAGCCGCCCTCGGCGGCCGGCGGCACCGGGAACTCGCCCATCGTCGCTTCGTCCCAGGTCTGCCGCAGGTCGAAGACCGCGCGGTCCCAGCGGGCCAGCATCGGCGGGATGGCGAAGGGCACCTGCAAGGCGCCCGCCTGCACCGCCAGCCGCTGCACCACGGCGTCCACGCCGGAGAGCGGGGCGTCCGTGTAGATGGCGACGGCGGGCCCGTGCTTGTCTTCGTGCAAGAGCACCACCGCCCGCGCGCCGTCCAGCAGCGGGCGGATGCCGGTGGCCTGGAAGCGCCGGGGCGGCTGCGTGTCGGCGCGCATGCCCTGGAGGTAGTAGAGCGCGGCGCGCAGGCCCTCGGGCAGCCCGCCGTGGGGCGGCGGGTCGTCGGCGAGGCGCGGCTCGCCCGGCAGAGTGGCGGACGCGTCGGTCGCCGGCAGCGTGTCCACGACGAGCAGCACGTCGGCCCCGGCCTCCACCGCGCGGTCCACCGCCGCGGCGTCGGCGCAGACCATGCTCCAGCGGGCGCCCCATTCGCGCAGCGGGCCGGCGAGGCGGCGCAGCGCATAGACCTCCACCCCCTCGGCCTCGGCGGGCACGCGCCCCGGCGGGGCGTCCTCGGCGGCGGCCACGATGCCGCCCTTCGGGAAGAGCGCGCGCACGGCGGCGCCGACCCCAACCCCGGCGGCGGGCAGGCCGCGGCGGGCGTCGCGGGCGCTGTCGTCGGTGAAGGCCGCGCCGGAGAGCACGACCCGGTGCAGGGCCGGGCCGCCGTCCTCGTGGTCCGGGGCTTCCACCCAGCGCTCGCGGCTGCGGCAGAGGCGGCCCGGGTCGTCCGGGTCGAAGGCGCTTTGGAAGAAGCCGAGGGCGCGTACCATGGGGGCGCCGTTATCCTGCGCGGCCCGGTCCGCCCAACCCTGGCCCGGGGCCGCGCCGCCGGCTACACGCGCGGCCCCGGAGGTCCCATGTCCACCGACACGCCCGTCGCTCCCGAAGTCGCCGCCGCCCCCGCGGCCCCCGCCGCCCCCGCCGCCCCGGCGCTCATCGAGTACGAAGACTTCGCCAAGCTCGCGCTGCGCACCGGCAAGGTGCTGGCCGCCGAGGCCCACCCCAAGGCAGACCGCCTGCTCGTGCTCTCGGTGGATGTGGGCGAGGAGCGGCCGCGCACCATCGTCGCCGGCATCGCCTCCCGCTACGCGCCGGCCGATCTCGTGGGCCGCACCATCGTCGTCGTCATCAACCTCAAGCCGGCGAAGCTCCGCGGCGTCGTGTCCGAGGGCATGCTGCTCGCGGCGGGCGGCGAGGGCGTGCTGGGCCTCGCCACCATCGGCGAGGACGTCGCCCCGGGCACCGTGGTTCGCTGATCTCGCGCCGCGCGCGCGGCCCCTTCCCGGCCGGCTTCTCCCGTTGTATGCTGCGGGAGATCGCCCGCGCGGGGTTTTCCAAGGCCCGCTGTCACACCCCGCCCGGCCCTGTCGTATCCTTCGTGCATCCCTCGGAGTCCCCCATGTCGCGTTCCACGGTCCTCCTCATCGGCAGCAGCGTGCTGGCCCTCGCCTGCACCGAGTACGAGATCCAGGACGCCAAGGACGCCCAGGGCGATCTCACGGACGGCGGCGCCCCCGACATCACCGTGGATCCCACGGCCATCGACTTCGGCTCCATCACCGTCTCGGGCGACGGCTCCACCGCCGAGATCACCGAGGTCGTCACCATCCTCAACGAGGGCGACGCCGACCTCAACCTCTCGGATCTCTACCTCTCCGACGAGACGGGCCCCTACACCATCGGCGCCGTCAGCTCCGTGCTGCTCCAGCCGGGCGGCACCGCGCAGTTCACCGTCACGTTCTCGCCCGCCTCCAACGGGGATCTCGACGGCGTCGTCTACATCGACTCCAACGATCCGGACGAGCCGACGGTCGAGGTCGCCCTGTCCGGCCGCGGCGTCGCCCCGCAGATCGAGGTCCTCCCCACCGAGTACGACTTCGGCTCGCTCTACATCGGCTGCGATGGCCTCCAGCCCATCACCATCAGCAACGTGGGCTCGGCAGACCTCGTCGTCTCCAACCTGAACTACACCACCGGCACGGTCGATCTCGACTTCGACGCCGCCGAGGACGTCAACGGCGCGCTGCCCTGGACGCTCGCGCCGGGCGCCTCCGCCGAGGTCTTCGTCGCCTACACGCCCTACGACGAGTTCCCGGACTCGGCCTACCTCTTCGTCGACAGCAACGACCCCTACCAGCCCCAGGTCATCGCCACCCAGCAGGGCGTGGGCGAGCTGTACGGCTCCAACACCGACGTCTACGAGCAGCCCATCAAGGGCATGTCGGACATCATCTTCGCGGTGGACAAGTCCTGCTCGATGGACGACGACATCGTCAACGTGCAGACGAACTTCGGCTCCTTCGTCACCACGATGGCCGGCCTCGACGCCGACTTCCACGTCGCCGCCACGGTGGAGGACAACGGCTGCATCAACGGCTCAGACCTCTACATCGACAACACCTTCACCTCGTCGCAGGCCCAGTCGACCATCACCTCGATGATCAACCTCGGTGGCTCCTACGCCAGCAACACCGAGCGCGCGTTCATGCTCTTCGAGTCCTGCCTCTCCGAGTCCATCGGCTCCGGCGGCTGCAACAGCGGCCTCGTCCGCGAGGACGCGACGCTCAACCTCGTCGGTGTCTCCGACGAGCCGGAGCAGTCGGTCA
>Ga0068872_10003440_pt1 | contig 12074 bp, 11 predicted proteins | sample NOAtaG_7_FD_66441 | JGI IMG/M metagenome (GOLD analysis project Ga0068872, IMG submission 66441) | Freshwater lake microbial communities from Lake Erie, under a cyanobacterial bloom - NOAA_Erie_Diel1S_2200h metaG | ecosystem: Environmental > Aquatic > Freshwater > Lake | place: USA: Ohio, Lake...
CCGGATTCGTGTTCAAGAGCGCCGCAAGCGGCCCACCCGCGAAGCTGGTGGCATGCCCCTGGGGCAGGAAGAATTCACTCTCGTACTTCGCCGGCGTCATGCAGCGCCATTCGGCGATCGTGTCGAGGAATCCGGGTTCGACGAGGTCGGCGTACAGCTCGAGCCAGCGCCGTGGCTCGACATCCGAGTCCCAGCCGCCACGGAACGAATAAGGAGTAAAGAGGGCTTCGAGACTGAAAACCTCGTCGACACCGTTCGACATCGTCGGGTCCGCCACTGACGGCAGGTTCACCAACATCGCGGGGCGTTCGAGAATCTCGCCCGTCGCGATCTTGCCGAATCCCTCGTGCAATTCCTCGGTCGTCGGCGCCACGACCATCGTCGCAGCCAATGGGTCCGCACCGAGATCGCGCAGCGTGTCGGCGTCGATGTCGCGTAGAACCGGTTTGCGCGTGATGCGAGCATCGATCTTCGATTCGTAGCCCTCGTAGTGCGGCGTGTTCCGCCACTTCTCGACCAACGGTCGCGCGGATGCGGGTGGATTGCGCAGCCACTTGAGGAAAGTGTCGTGTGGATTGCATGCCGAGACCACGATCGGTGCCTCGATGATGCGGCCGTCGGCGAGTTCGACTCCGCGCACGGCATCGCCTTCGCAAAGGATGCCCGACACCATCGTGGATGTCGCAACGATGCCACCGTTCGATTCGATGCTGCGGCGCAGTGAGATCGGCACCATGCCACTGCCTCCGACGGGTCGGCCGACTTTGGCGACGTGGCGCATCGCGTAGACGAGTGCTCCGAGACCAGTACCGGGTGTGTGCGGTGAGACACCCCAGACCGTGGGCCCGGTGACGAGCGATGGCGCGATGAGCAACTCGCTCGAGAAGAACTGCCGCAGTACTTGCGACGACGACATCTTGCTCCACTTCAGCATCGTCGTTGCCCCGCGACCACGCTTGGCCAGCACCTTGCCAACAAGCGAACGTCGCGTGGGAGGTTGACTTCCGGCTTCGAGAATCAGTTCCACCACGGGCATAGCCGCCTTGGCGAAGTTCCGGTACCCCTCGACTTCGTTCGGGAAGAAGCGTCGGATGACCTCGAGCTGTCGATTGAGATCGTGGAACATCGGCCACACACGCCTGTCCGACCACGAGGTGGCAAGTTGCGTGGGGTCGACGTCGATGTATCGCAGACCATGACGATCGAGGCCGAGGTCGTCGGTGATTCCCGCCGTGCGAAACGTGAGGTGGTCGCAATTGCAGATGTTGACGGTGACCCCGGCGAACGATTCGGAGGCCGCAGTGCCGCCCACCTCGCTGCGTGCCTCGATGACGAGAACCTTCATGCCCGACTGTGCGAGATATGCCGCGCACACCAGACCGTTGTGCCCACCGCCCACGACGAGGGCATCGAAACGCACGTCGAGCGATGGCGTGGGCATGAAGAGCAGTATCCCACAGGGATAGGCTCGGCTCGATGGCTGAAGTACGACGTCTCGGAGAACTGCGTGGTCCCGATGTCGAACGGCGCATCACCGCCGAGTCGATCTTCATCCAACCGCTCGGAGCAATCGAACAACACGGTCCCCACCTGCCCCTGAACACCGACGAGGTGATCGCAACCGCGGTCGCCGAGGCTGCGATTGAGGCCGCACCCGCGAGCCTGAATGTGTGGCTGCTTCCCACCCTTTCGTACACGAAGTCGAACGAACACGCCTGGGCCCCCGGCACCGTGTGGCTCTCACCCACCACCCTGCTCGCCGTGCTCGACGACATCGGCCGCAGCATCGCGCGCACCCAGGCACGCAAACTGGTCTTCCTCAACGGTCACGGCGGCAACTCCGCCCTTCTCAACGTCGCGAACCGTGAACTACGTCTGCACCATGGCTTGCAGACATTCACGACACATCCATCGATTCCGCCCGACCAGGGCGGGGCCTCGGCGGCCAGCGAATTGGGCATGGGCGTTCACGGCGGAACCGACGAAACCGCGGTGATGCTCCACCTGCGACCCGACCTCGTCGACATGTCGAAGGCCGTACGCAGAATTCCCGAAAAGATGGCCGACAACCGCTACGTGAGGTTCGGCGGCACCGTCAGCTTCGGCTGGCTGTCGAACGATTTCTTTCCCGAGGGTCACATCGGAGACCCCACACACGCCACTGCCGAGATGGGCAAGGCGATGTTCGAATCAGCCGTGGCGAATTTCGTGGCGGCACTCGGCGAAATCGCCGTCTTCAACTTCGGTCGCTGAGCCGACTCAGTCGACCTGCACAACGCGCCACGAGCGCATCGTGCACGGACGCAGCCACTCTCCCATTTCACGATCGACCGACGCGCACTGCTCTGGTGTCACGGCACCCCAGTGCTCTCGTGACTCCCACCAGATCACCACGGTGATGGCATCCGGGTCGTCGTCGTCCACCCAGGTTTCCTTGTGTTGGAAGCCGGGGATCGTCTTCAAAAAGCCCGTCCACACACGGCGCTCGACTGCGAGCCATTCCTTGCGGTCCGACGCGCTCACCTCGAAGCGCAGCATCTCGATCACCTGCGACATCGAAACCTCCCCCGAAGAGTGATGGCCCGGGGTTTCCCCCGGGCCATCGACTTCATTTTCTGATCAACCGATCAGGGCAACTTGATCGACGGATCGATGAACTCGTTCGTCACGATGTCGGCGGCAGTGATGCCTTCCTTCATCTTGGCGCCGATCTTTTCGTACGTCGGAACCGCAATCTTGATGAACTCTTCGACGCGGTCGAGGTCGAAGCTGCCGAGCGTGCCGTCGGGGCTGTTCGCGATCAGCTTGTTCTGGATCGCCAGTTCGACTGCTGCTGCAGCCTGGCCTTCGTCGTAGAGCCAACCATTGTTGTACTGCTTGACGAGGTCGAGGATCAGCGTGTTGGTCTCGGCCGGATCAGCGACGTAGTCGACCTGAGCCTGCTGAATGATCGGCACGAGGAGCTTCAGGCAGTCCTTGTACTGCTCGATGGTCTCGGGCTTGCCGCCGAGCGACTGTGCGTAGGCAGTCCAGCCTGCGTCGTGCACCGTCTGGTACGCAACGGGCTTGGCCCAGTCGGTGAGAACCTTCTCGTAGTAGTACGGCTCGGAAGTCGCAAAGCCCTGCTGTGCGGCCTTGCCACCGTCGGCGACGAAGTTCGCCGGGGTGCCGTCGTAGGTGCCGTCAACCTGGTCCTTGTCGAGAATGCCATTTGCCGTGAAGTACTCCATGTACGCGGCACCGCCGAAGTAGCGGACCTTCGCACCGGTTGCCTTCAGGTCGGCAATCGTCTTCGCGTCGGGATACGTCGCCGGGTCCCACATGATGATCTGCGGGTTGATGTTGAACGGCGCGACGACGGTCATCGTCGGGAACTCACCCGAGTCCTGAACCGCACCGTCCGTGCTGACGAAGCCGAGGAAGATGTCCGGATCCTGGTACATGAGCGACGTCGGCGAGCTGAAGCCCACTGCCGGGCCACCTGCGCGGACCTGAACCTTCACACCGGTGTCGGCACCGCCCGAGGCCACGAGCGGACCCGTGACGCGAACGCCCGCAGCATCGACTTCGTAGTTGTCGCCAACGAGCTGATAGAGGAATCCGTGCTCGGACTCGGGGTTCCAGTCGGTCTGGAAGGTGACGGTCTCGGGGCACACGCCGGCAAGCGACACGGGTTCCGCGGCGGGTGCCGTGGTCTCTTCGGTCGCTGCAGTGGTGTCCTCGGTTGCCGCCGCCGTTGTCTCTTCGGTCGCAGCCGTGTCTGTCGTTTCGCCGTCGTCTCCACCGCACGCGGCAAGACTGACCAGACTCAGCACGCCGATAAGGGCTGCTGCTTTCCTTTTCATTTGCTCTCCCTTTTGTTGGATGGTGCTTGCTGTATTGCGGATGGGGACATCACTGACCCCGTGTTGTCGTGTGCCATTTGCCGATCGCTTTCTTCGAGAGAAAGCCGAAAACAATGAACACGACAAGACCAAAAACGCTCGCCACGATGATGGCCGCGACGAGCTCGGAACCCCACAGGCGACCGCGGTAGATGTCGATCTGGGCACCGATGCCAACCACACCGCCCTGACGGAAGTAGAAGTCACCGACGACGGCACCGATGACACTGAGGCCCGCCGAAATGCGCAGACCCACGAAGATGTTGGGCATCGCCGCCGGAAACTGCAGTTTCGTGAGGCGAGTCCACTTGTTCGCACCGTGCAGCGTGAAGAGTTCGTGTTGGCTCTTCTCCACGGACAGCAGGCCGAACAGCGTGTTGTTGACGATCGGGAAGAAGGCGATCAACACGACGACGAGCACACGCTGGGTTTGCACGCCGTCGATCAGTGCACGAATGAGAGGTGTCATCGCGAGGATCGGGGCCGACTGCAACGCAACCAGATACGGCCATGTCGCACGTTCGACCCAGCGTCGCGTCGCCATGGCAGTCGCGAGCGCCGTACCGATCACGATGGTGATGACGAGACCGATGATCGCAACCTGGATGGAACTCCACATCGACTTGAGAATCGGGAACAATCCGCGCTGTTCACCGACCTGCCACGTGAAGAAACCCTCTTTCAGCACCTTGTGCGGCGTGGGCAAGAGGAATCGCTTTTGTTCGGGAAGAATCGTCGTCGACAGCGCGTACCAGAGACCGATGAACAGCACGAACACGACGGCTGGACCGATGATGTCGCTCGCCCGTACCCGACTCGTGGTTTCGACCGGAGCATCATCGGGTCGCCGCGTCGACGGCGGCGTCACCGTCACCTGCGAGTTGATGTCGGTCATACGAGCGCTCCGCGCAGCGCCGTGGAGACTTCACCACAGAGTTCGGCGAACTTCGGTTCGTAGCGCAACGTGTGCGCGCGTGGATACTCGAATGGCACGTCGAACGAGGCAACGATCCGACCGGGTCGCGACGACATCACCAATACCTTTGTCGACATGTAGACGGCCTCGGAGATCGAGTGCGTGATGAACAACCCGGCGAACCCTTCGAGTTGGAAGAGTCGCAACAACTCATCGTTCAGGCGCTCGCGGGTGATCTCATCGAGCGCGCCGAAAGGTTCGTCGAACAGGAACACACGGGGCTTCATGACGAGCGATCGCGCAAGCGATGCACGCATCTTCATGCCGCCGGACAGCTGCTTCGGATACTTGTCCTCGAAACCACTCAGACCGACCAGGTCGATGACACTGCGCACCCGGTCTTCGCGCTCGGCCTTGTTGACACCGTGCAGTTCGGCCAAGAGTTCGATGTTCTTCGCTACCGATCGCCACGGCAGCAAGGTCGCATCCTGGAAGACGTAACCAATGCTGTCGCGGTCGACGTTGCACGTGCCTTCCGTCGCGGTTTCGAGGTTCGACGCGATGCGTAGCAACGTTGATTTTCCGCAGCCGCTGGGTCCGACCACCGTGACGAACTCGCCCGGATTCACATCGAAAGTGGCGCCGCCCAGTGCACGCGTGCCGTCCGGGAAAGTCATTCCCACGTTGTTGAACGACAATGCCCCAGCCATCTACGCAGAATAATCCGTGCGCGAAGCACCACGAAATGAAAGGTGTTTCCCGACCTTTAAATCTTTGTTAACCGCGACCGGCCTTGTGGACAACTCGCCCTCGACGCACCACGAGCGACCGCGGTGGACAGGTCGCCACCAATTGACGCGTTCCCGACACCGGCGTCACCATGAGATCTGCGACGGCGCCAACCACCGGCCCTGCATCGGGTGCGCCGACAACTGCGCGCGCCACCGACGTGACACTGGCCAGAGCATCGTCGGGCAACAAGTGGGCGGCAAGGATCATCAACCCGGCCGCGTCGAGTGGGTCGCCTCTGCCGATCGGGTTGAACGGGTCCTGCAGGTTGTCGCTACCGGCGGCGACGCGCACGCCCGCCTCGCGAAGATGTTTCACCGCGGTGAGACCACGCGGCATCGCAGATTGCGTGTCGCGACCCTGAAGGAACAGGTTCGTCTGCGGCAGAGCCACCACGCCGACCCCGGCCTCGGAAAGTTTCTCGGCGGTGGCCCGCTGCGCATCGACGTTCTGCATGCCCAGACTCACGCAGTGGCTTGCGACGACACCGTGCGCGAAACCGGTCTTCAATACTTGCTCCGCCAGATGGACAAGCGACGTGCGATCGGCGTCGGTGTGCTCGTCGGTGTGCAGGTCGAGAGGAACTCCCAGTTCGCCGGCAAGTTCGACCAACTCCACGTTGGCGAGCAGCGTGTCCTCGTCGAGATGCGGGCAACCGCCGATGATGTCGACACCCATGCCAACGGCCTCGCGGGCGAGGCGTCGGTGCGCCTCTCCCTGTGATCCGGTCACCGGCCAGCCGAGCAGCGCCACGATTTGCAGGTCGACGACGTCGGACGTGCGACGCCGCACCTCCAGCAGGGCTTCCACCGACGTGAGACCGTTTTCCTCGGTCACATCCGCGTGCGTACGAATGGTCGTGACACCGTTGCGCACCATTGAGCGCACCGCTCGTTCCGCCCGCTCGATGGTGTTCTCCACTGTCATGACGTGCCGGTTCGCGATCATCGCCGTGATGGCGCCCATCAGATCGCCGGTCGGGTTCGCAATGAACTCGGCGAGATAGGCCTTGTCGAGATGCGCATGCGTCTCGACAAGTGACTCCGTCAACAGCCCGCCCTCACCGTCGACAACGGCCTCACCGGCTGCGGCCACGAGCGCCGGCCCGACTTCGACGACGGTTTCACCTTCGACACGCACCGACACGACATCGCCGTTCGACGACGGTGTGATGACGTTCGTGATCAGCACTTGCGGTCGACTCTTCCGCTCAGACGAGCGGTTCCAAGTTCGGCAGTGGCCGACGCTCGACCTTTTCGCCGAGCTTCGGGAAGACCTCTTCGGTGACGAGGTGCATCTGCTCGATCATCTCTTCGCGCGAAACGCCCGGGAAGTCGAAGAAGAAGCAGATGTGCTTCAGGTCGAGGAGATCCCGCCAGAAGCCGAGAGTGTCGACCGCGTCGTCGATCGACCCGACGATCTGGATCTTCTGGTCGTTCGACTCCTCGACGGTCGGACAATGGTTGAACGCGACCTTGCTGCCGTCGGGATTGCGGTACGACGAGAAGCGACCGTACGGAGAGAGAAAGTTTGCGAACTCGTCGTGGCCGGGCTTGCCCTTCACCATCGCCTTTTCGCGCGTCTTTGCCACGTGAATGTTCATGACAAGACAACGGTCCTCGCCCGGCGCAACCGGCTTGCCCATCTCCTCGCGGATCTCCGCGTAGCGATTCCACTTCTGCAGTTGCGAATCGGCGTTCTGCAACCAATAGACCGCCTTGTGTCCCTCGCGGGGTACGTACTCGACGGTCTCGGGGGACGTGACGGGTTGGTACACGTCGATCGGGCGCAACGGGCGCGGAATCAACGTGAGGTCGTCGACGTACTTGCCGCGGTCCGGAATGTCGTCGGGCGGGAAAACGAAGTGCTTGCCACGGTACGAAAAACGCTCGTTCGTCCACGCGGTCTTGATGACTTCCATCGACTCTTCGAACACCTCGCGGTTGATGCGATCATGTTCGGCGGACATGGCATTGTCACCCGAGGCAACGACGGTTCCGAGGCTCCATGCCTCTCGCGGCACGGTGCCACGGCCGACGCCGAATTCCATGCGGCCTCCGGTCACGATGTCGGCGATCGCAAAGTCTTCGGCGAGCCGCAGTGGGTGCCACTGGGGCACCACATTGAACATCTGGCCGAGGCGCAGCTCTTTCGTCTGACCCGCAAGGTGTTGCCCGAAGAGGATGAGATTGGGGAGAACCTCGTAGCCCTCGTACTGGAAGTGGTGTTCGGTCAGCCACATCGTGTCGATGCCGACTTCATCGGCCGTCTTCGCCCACGCAACGAGGTTCTTGTAACACTCGATGACGGCGTTGTTGTCGTAACGACGTTTTGTGGGCTCGACCTTGCCCGCGTCGTCCATCGGAACCGTGCAGAAGAAGTTTGCGTCGACTCTCATGGGCAAAGAGTAGTGCAACCCGTCAGGTGCCACTCCAAGGTGGGCCGGCTCTTTACATTTCGTTTCGCGGGTGTTTCGACGGCGTCAACCCGTGGTCGGCGTGAGCATGACGAGCCACGCCCCGACCATCGCGGGGCGCGTCGATTCCTCGAGGTCGATGGTCACGAAATTCCGGAGAAGCCAACCGTCGCCACGCTCCTCGACGGCCTCGAGCGTCGTTCTCAGTCTGATGCGATTCTCGAGATACACGGTCGCGGGAAATCTCACCCCGTCGAGGCCGTAATTCCAGGCGACGAGACCGACTCCTCCGATCGGAAAGTTGTTGAAGAAGGCCGACGTCGCGAGCGCGACGAGCATGAACCCGTCGACGTTGTCGGCCGCGCGAGGAAAGTCCGCATTTGCGGACACGTCGGCCGCGGCCGCCACCTCGTCGACAGACCAATGGAACATGTCGAGGTGGCTCCGGTCCACGCGTCGCCAGTCGGTCGCGAAGAGCTCAGTCCCAACCAACGGAGCGGCATCCCGCGGATGAACGGTGCGCCGCGCCTCACTCATGCTCCACCTCAGGTCATCCATCGGACCCCACGTGTCACAGGTCGTCGATGCGTCGCATCAACACGGTCCAATCGGCGACGAGACACGGACGAGGGGAATTCTCGAGTTCCATCACGTTGTGCGTCGTGAGGAGCACGCCCTTGGCGTGCGACTTCACGTCGGTCAGCGTGCACACGACACGTACACGATCGCCGAGAAAAACGGGGGCCGGGAACCTGACATTCTCCATCGCGTAGTTCAACCCGAAGGATCCCGCTTCACCGATCGGATTGTTGTTGAAGTGCGCAGGAAGGAGCAGTGAGACGAGCATGAACCCGTCGACGTTCTCGTAGCCGACCGGGTTCGTCAGGCACTGCTCCATGTCGGCATCGTCTTCGTTTGCGAACGTTCCGACACGGAACATCTTCACCCGTGTCTCGGGAAGTTCGAGCCAATCGGTGACGAACAAGGTCTCACCAACGTTTTGCTGCGCATCCGACGGGCTGATTTGCGGACGCATTTTTCCCTTCGCGCCGAACGCGATCCCTGACATCGACCCTCCCACTCGTCGCTTGCGTCGAGCATAAACTGCCGTCGCTCATCGGATTTTCCCGCAGCAAAAACGAAAGATTTTCCCTTGCTCTTCGATCGATTCTTCGATGCCATCGACCATTGGGCGCTGACGACGCCCGATGCTCCGGCGACATGGTTCCGCGGCGACACGATGACGTACCGCACGGTCGCCGACATGGTCGACAGATTTGCGCGGGCACTCGTCGGCGCCGGCGTGCAAAAAGGTGACATCGTCGCGGTGCTCACGACTTCGCGTCCCGAGTTTCTCGTCGCTCTCGCGGCCATCCACAAGGCCGGCGCTGTCTACGTCGGTATCAATCCGAACTACACGCAGCGCGAGCAGTCACACGTGGTCACCGACGCGCGGCCGGTGATGATCTTCTCGCTCGCAGAGGTTGGTGAGCGTTCGTACGCCGACGATGTCGCCGGTCTCGCCGCGTCGGTCGATTCGGTGCGCGGCACCTACCGTCTCGACCACGGGCCAACGGTCGGCTGCCTGGTGTCGATGGACACGTTCCTTGCACACGCGGACAGCGTCGACGCAGACGCACTTCCCTCGATTGACCGGATGGACCCGAGCACCATCGTCTACACATCGGGCTCGAGTGGTGCTCCGAAGGGCGCGGTGCTCCCCCATTACGGCATCAGTTACGGGGCCTATTGCGATGCGCGCGAGATGGCCGTTCAGTCGCCCCGCGTGATGTGCAACCTTCCCGCAAACCACACAGGATGCATCGTCGACGTGCAGGGCAGCACGATCGTGTCGGGCGGTATGGTCGCCTACAGCGAGAAGTTCGATCCTGCCGAAATGCTCAGGCTGGTCGAAGAGTTGCGCCTCACGAACCTCCAGCACGTTCCGACCGTTCTCCAACTTCTCGCGATGCACCCCGACTTCACCACCCGCGACCTTTCCAGTCTGCGGCTCGTTGCATGGGGAGGCGCGGCTCTGCCGATCGAATTCGTGCGGGCCTACCACGCACTGGGTGTGCGACTCTTCACCATCTATGGGATGACGGAAACATGCGGCAACGCGACTTTCACCCAGCCCGACGACACACCCGAGATACTCGCGGGCACCGTCGGCCGACCGAATCCCGATGCCGACGTGCTGGTCGCCGACGATGAAGGAAATGAAGTGCCCCTCGGAGAAGAGGGCGAAGTTTGGTACCGCCACGAAGCAAAACTGCTGTATTACCTGAACAACCCGGAAGCAACCGCGAAGACATTGACGGCTGACGGATTCCTGCGAACCGGGGACGTCGCGGTGCGACTGGCGAGCGGCCACCTGCGACTCGTCGGTCGCAGGTCTGAGATGTTCAAATCGGGTGGCCTGAACGTCTACCCGCGCGAGATCGAACTCGCCCTCGAGGAACACCCCAATGTCGCGCTCGCAGCCGTCGTGGGCGTGAAGGACCCCGTGTACGCCGAGGTCGGTGCCGCATTTCTCATCTGCGAGCCCGGGAAGTCAGTCGACGACGACGAACTTCGCGCCTGGTGCAAATCCCGGTTGGCCGGTTACAAGGTGCCGAAGACTTTCCATGTGCGCGAGGAGTTGCCGCTGCTGCCGATCGGGAAGGTCGACAAACAGGCGCTGCGCCGCGAACTCTCCTGAGGGCTCAGGACGACAACGTGTTGCCGAAGAGCTGCCAGGCAAGGGCGCTCTTCGCGGTGAGACTGAGCCACAGATAGGCCTTTTCGCCGTACGCGTAGTCGGCCCACTTCCCCACTTTCCGGTACTGCAGGTACTGGTTCAGCGCAAAAAGATTGAAGAAGATGAAGATGCTGACGAAGATGCCGTAGACGAACTTCGGCATTTCACTGCCCGGGCCGAGCAGATAGATGAAGAGGCCGATCCACGGCACGATGCCGACGATGCAACCGAACCAGAACGGCGTCCACCACACCTTCTGGCCCGGCTTGTTCACGACTTCCATGATCCATCCGAAGAGGATCATCGCGATGTTCGCCCCTGCGATGCCGAGAAGCCCGGCGATGTCACCGATGCCGAACACCAGGCAAATTGCGATGATCATGAGCGTCGACGACACGGAGTACTCGACCCAACGGAAACGGTTCTGTCCGGCTGCGATCTCGGATTCGTAGGTCTTTCGACCCACCGTCGACACGATGAAGTGGAACAGCGCCGAGAGAAAAAGGAACAGTGCCGCCGCCCATGCGATCGAGACGTCGAAACCACGCTCGAGCCGGGTGATGTCGAGTCGATTGTTCGGAGCGTCGTTCCAGAAAAAAGTCGTCACTGGAAGTGCGAAGTCGTTTGCAAGAACGAGAATCGCGACTCCCTGCGCGAGGTGCAGAACGGTTGCGATGACATTCAGTCGTTGGAGTCGCGAAGCATTGGGCATGCCTCAAGTATGCGCCATCGCGGGACTCGTCAGTGGGCGCCGTCGAGGATCGAGTTGAATCCACTCGGTTCATGGGGGCCGATGACGAGGTGCTCGAACACACCCGTGCCCACCTTGCCCCTCGACTCGACGCGGCACAGGTTCTGCAGGTGAAGCATCGACGGGTCGGCGGGGTTCGCATCCGCGACCACGAATTCGTCACGGACTTCGGCGAACTCGCCCTTCCACTCGCCGTGACCCCATTCGGGGTGTGTGTAACCGATTCCGCGCATGAAGAAGCGCAGTAGTGGTGTGTATGTGACGACGATGGGCTCGGCCCGCCACCGCTCGAGGGTCACCGTCGCCGACTCGAGCCATCGCGTTCCCGTGGTCCACTTGGGTTCGATACGCACAGCCGTGCAGCGGTCGACCTTTGTTTCGTCGAGCACGGACTCGGTCGACGTCGACGAGTGGGCGACGCGTGCGGTGACCGCACCACTGCGATGCCATGACCTGCCGTTCGCGTAGTCGTTGATGGCGGCGTGGGTGTATTCATCGTCGAATGTGGTGGGTGCCCACAACCAGCAGAACTGCGGCGGCTTCTTCGGCCCGACGAAGGATCTGGCGGAATTCCGCAC
>Ga0068872_10003443_pt1 | contig 12067 bp, 7 predicted proteins | sample NOAtaG_7_FD_66441 | JGI IMG/M metagenome (GOLD analysis project Ga0068872, IMG submission 66441) | Freshwater lake microbial communities from Lake Erie, under a cyanobacterial bloom - NOAA_Erie_Diel1S_2200h metaG | ecosystem: Environmental > Aquatic > Freshwater > Lake | place: USA: Ohio, Lake...
TCACCACGATCATGCGCGGGGAAAGCACCTTGCCGGTGGTATTCGCCGGACAGGCGGCGGTGCAGCGCCCGCACTCGGTGCAGGAGTAACCGTCGAGCAGGTTCTTCCAGGTCAGGTGCTCGACGTCGCTGGCGCCGAACTGCTCCGCCCCCTCCGCCTCGAGATCCATGGGACGCATGGCACCCACGCGCCCCGGTCCGCTGGTGTTGGAGAACCAGACGTTGATGAGCGACGTGAGGACGTGCAGATGCTTGGACTTCGGCAGGTGGTTCAGGAACCAGAGGATCCCGAGGGCATGCAGCCACCAGGAGACCCGGGCCATGCCATGCGCCGCCTCGGCCGACATCCCGCCGAAGAGCGGCAGCAGCAGCTGCGTGATCCAGCGACCGGAGAGGTCGGCTCCGGGCTGCTTCGCCTCGCCCACGAAGAGCAGCAGCAGCGTGAGCATGAGGCCGGCGATCACGCTCAGGATGAGCACCGCCTCGCCGCTGTGCACGTCGTCGATCTGGAACCGGCGCGGACGCAGCACCAGCCGGCGGTAGAGCAGGTAGCCGACCGGGGCCAGCACAAACACCGCGAACAGCTCCTGCGACAGGACATACGCCACGTACAGCGGCTGCGGCAGCAGGACGTTCCAGGTGAAGGGGGTGTAGAGCCCCTGCACCATGATCTCCACCGTCCCGAGCCCGAGGACGCAGAAGCCCCAGAACACCAGGGCATGCATGAGGCCGCCCCACCGCTCGCGCAGAATCTTCGTCTGGGCCAGCCCGATCAGCAGGAAGTTGCGCGTGCGCACGTCCGGGTGATCGGTGCGCGGCTCGGGCTTCGCGAGTTGCATCCAACGCACGAGGCGCTGGGCGCTCTTCGCAAAGAGCCCCAGCGCCCCGAGGAGGATGACGCCGAAGACGACGTTCCCGACGCCCATCACCCCTGCGCCTTCGCGGCCTTCACGGCCTCCGTCAGCGCCGGCATCACCTCGAAGACATCCCCGACGATCCCGTAATCGGCCACCTTGAAGATCGGCGCGTCCTTGTCCTTGTTGATGGCCACGATCGTCTTGGAGGTGCGCATGCCGGCCAGGTGCTGGATGGCGCCGGAGATGCCCACCGCCACGTACAGGTTGGGCGACACGTTGCGACCCGTCTGCCCGATCTGGTCGCTGTGCGGGCGCCAGCCTTCATCCGTGACGGCGCGCGTGGCCCCCACCGCGGCATTCCCGAACGCCTCGGCCAGATCCTCGCACAGCTTGAAGTGCTCGGCGGCCTTGAGGCCGCGGCCACCGGCCACGATCACCGGCGCGTCGTTGAGGTCGATCTTGCCGGTGTTCCCCTGCTTGAGCTCCACGACCTTCACCCGCGACGCCATCGGATCTGCCGCCGACGTAATGGCCTCGGTGGCCAGAGGACGCGGCGCCGGGATCGGCTGGAAGGCCGCCGGACGCACCGACAGGATCGCCGGACTTCCCGTGAGGGTCAGGGTGGCAATCGTCTTGCCATTCATGTTGAAGTGCTGGCCGACCACCGCCCCACCCTCCACCGAGAACCCGGTCAGATCGGGGGCGAGGCCGCAGCCGAGGCGGGCCGCCACGCGGGGGGACAGATCGCGCCCCTGCGCCGTGGCGCTGAAGAGGGCGTAGCCGTAGCCGCTCGCGAGCCGCTGGGCCAGCGTGGCCGTCAACGCTTCCGGGTTGTACTGGGCGAATCCGTCGTGCTCCAGCACGAGCACCAGATCGGCGCCGTGCTCCGCCAGGGGAGCGGTCTTGGCCCCAATACCGGCCGCTCCAGCCACGACGACATGCACCTGCCCGCCCCCGGACTGCTCCGCCAGCTGCCGCGCCGCCGTGACGGCTTCGAGCGCGACCTTCCGCAGCTCGCCGGCGCGGGTTTCCGCAAAGACAAGGACATTCGCCATGGTCAGAGCACCTTCGCTTCGGTCTGGAGAAGTTTGACGAGCTCCGGCACGGCGGCCGCGCTGTCGCCAAGAATGCGTCCCGCCGCGCGCTCGGGAGGGAGCGCCATGCGCGTGACCGATACGGCCGCCGCGCCCAGCTGCGCGGGCTTCACCTCGAGGGGTTTCTTCTTGGCGGCCATGATCCCCTTGAGCGAGGGGAGCCGCTCCTTGTTGAGCCCATCATCGATCGTGAGGACGGCGGGGAGCGGGAACTCCACCACCTCGGCGGCACCTTCGAGTGCCCGCTCGGCGCGCCCGGCAGCTCCCTCGATGGCCAGTTTGCACACGTTCGTCACGCAGGGGAGCCCAAGCAGCTCGGCCACCATGGGGCCGGTCATCTGGTTCATGGCATCGATGGCCACGCGCCCCATCAGGATCAGGTCGTAGCCGCCCCCCTGCAGCTCGGCCGCCAGCGCGCGGGCCACGGCAAGCCCGTCGGCCGGGCTGGTGGGCGCCTGCAGCAGCACACCGCGATCGGCCCCCATGGCGAGCGCCTTCCGGATCTGCTCCTGCGCCGCATCGGGGCCGAGGGAGATCACGACGACCTCCCCCTCGTTGTTGCGGGCCTCCTTCAGCTGCAGGGCCGCTTCGATGGCCCAGAGGTCGAAGTCATTCACGTCGAACTTGAGCCCTGTCTCGTCCACCCGCGTGCCGTCGGCCGCGATCGTGAACTTGGTCTCCATGACAGGGACACGCTTGATGCACACGGCGATCTTCACCGCGAGGCTCCGGTCGAGAGTCTGGGGGAACTGCGTGAGTGCGGGGAAGCTAAGGGGCGGGGGCCACGGCCGGCAATGCGACGTTGGCGTCACATTCGACCCCGAGTGCCACGCGAGGTTCCCCGCTCTCAGCGTCCCGTGGACGCGACACGGGCGACCCCGGCCAATGGAATGATCGGCCGGGACCGCCCGTGTTCTCGTCGGGGCACCGCCCCCCGACGATCAGCCCAGATTCGGGTTGGCCAGTCGCTCCACGTCCGGCAGGGGCCAGCAGCGCTGATCGCCGTAAACGCCGCCCTTGGGGTACGTCGTCCCAGTGGCCGGGGTCAGGGTCTGGTTGAAGCGCTTCACGTCAAACCACCGATTCCCCTGAAGAAACAGCTCGCGACGCCGCTCCTCCACCAGGGCCGCCGTGAAGTTCGCCGCCTCGGCCGCCGACAATGGCGGCAGGGCCACGCCGGTCCGCGCCCGGAGGGTATTGAGGACCGCGATCCCTTCCGCCCCGCCGCGGGCTTCGGCCAGAATGAGCTGCGCCTCGATCCACGAGGCAATCGGGTACGTGGCCGTCAGGCTCGTGAACTTGTTCTGCGTCCAGATCTGGTTGACCTGATCGGCCGCCAGGCGGTTCTGGTTCGTCACGCTCACCCGGGGGTCATTCAGCGTCCGGAACGTCGGCCCCACCGTCACCAGGAACGACTGATTGTTCTGCTGGAAGACGCGATTGTTCCGTCGCCCGACCGTGGCGTCGGCGGTCGCATTGAACACGAAACCGGTGGGGATGCGTGCCGCATCCGCCGCCGCCCCGGTCCGATCGCCCTTGTTGATGCGCGCCCGCGCCCGCCCGGCGTACGCCAGATTGAGCGCGGCCTGATCACCGGCGGCCGTGGCGGCCGTGATGGCCTTGGTGAAACGCGCCTCGGCCGAATCGAACAGCTGGACCGAGGTCATCGCCTTGCCGAGGTTGATCGTCCCCTGGCAGAAGCCCTCGCCAAGCAGCACCAGGCTGAACCCGGCCATGGCGGCGTTGGTTGCCAGGAGGCGCTGCCGGTTGGGCACCTGCGCGTCGGTCCACTCCTCGAGCTTCGCGACGGCCTGGTCGTTCGTATAGCGCGCCGTATTGATCGGCGTGTACACCCCGATCCCCTCGCAGCCGGCCGTGCTGTACTGGGCATCCACCGCCTCGACATTGCGGCGGTCGTAGTTCCAGCGCGCGGCCGTCTGCGTGGCGTCGAACAGCTCGCCAGCCGCCATGCCGCTCGCCACGGCGTAGCCGCCCAGCGCGCACTCGTAATCCGCCACGGCGCTCGCCGAGATGAGCGCCGCATTCGCCGGCACGAGGTAGGAGCTCTCCGCGAGGCGGCTCGGCGTCTGCACCGTGAGCAGCCGGTCGAAGTTGCTGCAGGCCGACAGGAGGCCCAGCCCCGTTGCTGCGGCCATGGCCTTCATCATGATGGTCCGCATGGTCGTCAGAAGTTGAAGTTGACGGTGGTCACGAACTGCCGCAGCTGCGGCAGCACGTTCTGCTCCCACTGGCCGAAGGCACCGCCGCGGGTGCCGCCGTTGAACGACGCCTCGGGCTCGATGCCCGGGAAGTTCGTCCACAGGCCGAGATTCCGGCCGGCCACCGTGATCGTGGCCCGGCTGGCACCAACCTTCCGCGCGAAGGCGCTGGGGAGCGTGTAGCTGGCCGAGAGCTCGCGGAAGCGGGCGAAGCTGGCATCGTGGATCAGGTGGTGCGTATAGGCCGTGCCCGCCTGGACGGCGGCGAGCTGCGCCTTGTCCTGCACCTCGTCGGGGTAGTAGAGCTCGCGGCAGAGCACGAAGGCGCCGCAGCGCACGCGGTAGTTGCCGTCGAGCTTCTTGTAGCCACCGCGCCAATCGACAAAGGCATTGAGGCGGAGGTTCTTGAAGAGCGTCAGCCCCGCGGAAAGGGATCCTTCTTCGGTCGGCACGCTGTTGCCAAGGAACACGCGTGGGGCGCTGGCGCAGGCCACCGTGCCGCCCTTGCCGTCATCGCAGAGCAGGTTGGTCGCGCGCCGCGTCAGGGCATCGTAATCGGCCTTGACGATCCGCCGATCCCACCAGGCACCCGGCGCGTAGCCCACGACGTGCTGGATGTTGCTCGAGAGCGACACCACCTGGTTCGCCCCCAACGACACGATGTTGTAGCGGTTCGTGCTGCCGCTGAGCGTGAGGTCGAGGACCACGTTCTCGCGCCGGATCGGCGTCCCGCGGATGAGCCACTCGAGCCCGTTGCGGTCCACCTGACCGGCGTTGAACAGCTGCAGGCCGGGGAACCCGTTGGACGGCGGCGCCTGCCGGGACAGAATGGCGTCCTGCGTGCTGCCGTCGAAGTAGGTGACTTCCATGCCGAGGCGATCATTCCAGAGGCCGGCGTCAAAACCGAGCTCGAGCTCGGTGCTGCGCTCCGGGCCGAGGTCCGGATTACCTGCGGAGGAGGGCGTCAGGAAGCCGCCCGCCGCCGAATAGGTGCGGATGGCGTCGAAGGCGCCGGGCTGCAGGCCGCTGGCGCCGTAGGCCGCGCGCAAGCGGAGCTGCGAAATCGCCGAGGGGAGCGGAATGGACGGCTCCTCGCTCATCACCCACGAGGCACTGAGCTTCGGATAGGTCACCGCATCGAAGTTCGTGCCGAAGGCGGAGTTGTCGTCCGTGCGGATGGCCCCGGTGAGGAAGAGGCGATCATTCCACACGACCTGCTGCTGCACGAAGGCCCCGACGGTGTTGTTCTGGAACACCTCGTCCGCGCCCACGTTGCGGATGGCCGCGGAGGCGATCGACGTCAGTCCGGCCGCCGGGAAGGTCGTCCCGGAGATCGAGCGGAAGCGCGACTGACGCAGGTAGACCTGGCCACCGGCCGAGGTGATGCTGCGCAGCGAGCTGGTAAGCCCGAACTCCGCGTTGGCCAGGTAGTCGTAGGAGGTCAGGGTGACGTCGCGTGTGGACGCCGTGATGCCGCCGGCCGTGGGAAGCCCGGCGCCGGCGAAGGCGGCGTAGGTCGCCGCGATGATGTCGTTGCGCGGCGTCCGGTCCTCGTTGTTCTCCGCGAGCCGGTCGAGCCCGACGATGAGGCGGTGGTTCAGCCACTTCGCCGGGCGATTGGTGAACTGGAAGCTGCCGGTGAAGCGGTCGGCGTCCTGGAAGACGTCATACGCTTCGTAGTACGCATTCGGCGGACCGGACCGGAATCCGAGCTGCGGGTTGTTCGGATTGCGCGTGGAGACGCCCACGCCGCCGTACAGGAAGCTCGGTGACGAGAAGAAGGTGGCCCACGTGGCCCCACCGCCGCCGGATTCGAATGGGAGGTACGTCCGCCCCGTGGTGTACCCGAGGCTCGTCTGGATGTCGAGCTTCGGCGACGGGTTCGCCTGCAGGTTCACGCGGAGATTGGTGCGGCGGAGGCGGTTCACCCGCTCGGCGCCCTGATTCTCCTCGTACCCGCCGCCCACGTAATACCGGACGGCGTTGGTGCCGCCGGAGACGGACATCTGCAGATCCTGCAGGAGCCCGGTCGTGAAGACGTTGTTCCCGAACCGGGCATTGAGCGAGTCGTTCAGCTGCCGCGTCGAAATGCGGATCGTGTCCAGCGCCGTCGCACTGCCGGCGCGCGGCACGGTACCGTAGTTGTCCTCGAAGCGGGTGAGCATATCTGGCACCCAGCTGCCACCGGCGCGGGCCGTCAGGTTCCAGACCGGCCGACCGGCCGCGCCCTTCTTCGTGATGATCTGGATGACGCCATTCGACGCCTCGGTGCCGTAGAGCGTCGCGGCGGCCGGTCCCTTGATGACTTCGATGCTCTCGATGTCGTCCGGGTTGAAGTCGTTCCAGCGCGAGATGGACGCGGAACCGAAGGCCTGATTGGCCGGGCCGGAAGCCTGCGTGTTGTCCACGCGCACACCATCCACGTAGATGAGCGGGTCATTCGACAGCGACAGCGAGGAGGCGCCGCGGACCCGGATGCGCGACCCGGTGCCCACCTGCCCCGAACTGGCGATGATGCTCACGCCCGATGCGCGTCCGTTGAGCAGCTCCTGAAAGGAGTTGACCGGCTGCGTGGCCACGATGTCCGCCGCCTTCACGCTGGAGACCGCGTTGCCGATGGCCCGCTTCTCCGCCACACCGGCCGTACCGGTGACGACGACGCTGGTGAGCTCCATCGCCCGCTCCACGAGCGTGATCCGGACGTCGGTGCTGCCGATCGCGGCGCTGACCGTCCGCGGCTGATAGCCGATCCGGCGGACCGTCAGCTGGACGGTACCGGTCCCGGTGAGCCCCGAGAGGCGGAAGCGCCCGGCCGCGTCGGTGGTGGTCCCCACCGGGCGTCCCTCGATGGCGACCTGCGCCTCACCGATGGGGGCATTCGAACGATCGCTGACCACCGTGCCGGCGATGACACCGGACTGGGCACTCAGATGGCCCGGCAGGGCCGCGACGGCAAGGAAGACCGCCAGCGCTCCCGCGCCAGCCCGCCCCCGGTACCGTCGGTTGAGGACTCGCATCATGGCTCCTCTCTCCTGAAGGAAATGTCGGTTCGCCGGCGGTACGGACCGCCGGCTCGCCGGGCAACCTGACAGGAGGACCGGGCCCGTTCAAGGACCCGGCGGCGCTCAGGAGAAGGCGTTGAGCCCGGTGATGGCCTGTCCGAGGATCAGCGAGTGCACGTCGTGCGTCCCCTCGTACGTGTACACGCTCTCCAGATTCGCCATGTGCCGCATGGAGGCATACTCGGCCAGGATCCCGTTGCCCCCCAGCAGGCGACGCGCCTCGCGGGCCACGTCGGTGGCAATGTCCACGTTGTTGCGCTTGGCGAGCGACACCTGGGTCGGCGTGAAGTTGCCGGCGTCCTTCAGGCGGCCAAGGTGCAGGGCCACGAGCTGCCCCTTCACGATCTCGGTCAGCATGTCGGCCAGGCGGACCTGCTGGATCTGGAAGCCGCCGATCGGCTTGTCGAACATCACCCGGTTCTTCGCATAGGCCACCGCCTCCTCGAAGCAGGCCAGCGCGGCGCCGAGGACGCCCCACGCGATGCCGTAGCGCGCCTGCGTGAGGCACATGAGCGGGCTCTTGAGCCCGCCCGAGCCGGGGAGCAGCGCATCGGCCGGCACGTGCACGTCGGTGAGCACCAGCTCGGAGGTGTCGCTGGCGCGGAGCGACAGCTTCCCCTTCTGGTTCTTCGCCGTGAAGCCGGGCGTCTTCGTGTCCACGACGAAGCCGCGGATGGACTTGGGATCGGTGTCGTCCCCCGTCTTGGCCCAGATGATCGCGATGTCGGCCATGGAGCCGTTCGTGATCCACATCTTGGCCCCGTTCAGGATCCAGCTGCCGTCGGCCTGCTGGCGCGCGCGCGTGATCATCCCCGACGGATTGGACCCGTAATCCGGCTCCGTGAGGCCGAAGCAGCCGATCAGTTCGGCCTTGGCCAGCTTCGGCAGGTAGCGGCGGCGCTGCTCTTCCGAGCCGAAGGCATAGATCGGATACATGACCAGCGCCCCCTGCACGGAGGCAAAGGAGCGCAGACCGGTATCGCCCCGCTCGAGCTCTTGCATGATGAGCCCGTATGCCACACTGGAAAGCCCGGCGCAGCCGTACTCCTCCGGCAGCGACGACCCGAGGACGCCCAGCTCCCCGATCTCGGGGATCAGCTCGGTCGGGAACCGCCCGTCGACATGGCAGTCGCCGATGATGGGCAGGAAGCGCTCGTTGACCCAGGCGCGCACCGTGTCCCGGATGGCGCGCTCCTCCTCGGTCAGCGCCGCCTCGATGTTGAACAGATCGGTGGGCGACGCATGCAGGTCGACGGACGGAAGGGCGGCGATATCGCGCGCCGTCAGCGTATCGGGGGCCATGGCAGGCTGGGCTGGCTGTCAGGTGATGGGAACTTGACCGCAATGTAGCGGGGCGGCTTGGCCCCGCGTCACCCCGCGGCCGGCACGGCCGGTCCCCCCGGGCTACCCGGCCCGGCTCTTCCGTTTGGCGAGCGGCGTGACATCCCGCCGGGCCGCCGGCGTGATCCCCACCTGCCGACACTTCTCCCGGAAACCGGGGCCGTGGTCCACCGGCTGCCCGGTCTCGTGCTGCCACTGGTGGACCATTTCGTGAAGCAAGGTGTGGAGGGCTTCCCGCCACCCATCACGGGTCAGGTGGCGGCGGGACAGGACGATCTCCGCCCCCTGATGGCGTGACCCCGGATCGAAGTGCCCCAACCGCGTGGCCATCCGCCCCGACAACCGGATCGGCAGCGGCTGGAGGGTCCCCCCGAAGTGCTCCGCATTCAGCGTGCGGTAGGCCTCTGTCAGCTGCACGATGAGCGGCAGGTCCCCCGGGCGCGCCGGCTCCACACGCCGCGCCAGGGCGGGACGATCCACCTCGTGCGCGAGAATGGCGTCCCGCGCCGCCTGTCGCTCCGCCCGCGTGCGCGCCGTGGCAAAGGTGACGATGGCGCGGAGCACCGCTTCCGGCGCCTCCGCGTAGCCCTCGTGCACCCGCAGCGTGCGCCCGATCAGCGAAACCATCACGGTGCGCGTGCGCATCAAGACCAGCGCGTCGACCCCACGAAGCCCCAGATCCCGGAGCCGGGAGTGCAGGACGGCGGTGCGGGCCCGAATCGCCGCCCGGCCGATTGCCGGGGGCGCGGAGAGGGGACGCTCGGGCGCGAGGAGACCCGGCGCTGCCGTGTCGACCAGCTGGGGGCGAACGGCCGACGGGCCGTCGACCGACGGCGGCTCGGCCGACGGGGCGAAGAAATCGAAGCCGAGCTGGTCGGAGCCGGTTGTCACGCGGGCAAGATCGCCGTCGCAGTCGACGTCGGCAACCACGCGTCCGCTCGCGCCGCCCGTATCGCGCGAGGGACACAGACGGCCATCGGCCCGGGCGCGAACCGCTGGCCGTCGAAGGGCCACGCGGTCACCCGGAGTTCGTCCGGCGTGGCCTCGATGACGTTGAGGGCGGACGGGCGGTGGCCCCGCATGCGGCTGGAGAGCGTGTTCGCCGCGCTGACCACGAACCGCCCGGTGGGGCGCTCGACCAGTTCCACCCGCTCCTCGTGATCATGCCCGGTGCACACCACATCCACCGGCATGCCGGCGATGGCATCGAGCACCCGGATGGGGCGGGCGAGCCCCCAGCGCCGGCTGAGGCGCCCCTTCACCACGTTGTGATGCACCACCAGCAGCCGCAGATCCCCCGGCGGGCTGGCGGCGAGGCGGGCATGGGCATCGGCCAGCTGCGCCTCCGTGAGGCCACCCTTCACGCGCCAATCACGCGGATACCACGTCAGCGAGGGGGGATGGGTCCCCCACGCCGAGTTGAGCCCCACGAGCGAGACGCCGGGGACCCGCAGCGTTGGCTCCAGGTCGGCGGACAGGGCGTCCCGATACCGGGCATGCACTCTGGTGAAGTCCCCGAACCCGAAGGGCGCCCGCCACCAGGCCGCGTCGTGGTTGCCGGGGACCACGAGCGTGGGCGCGACGGACCGGAAACGCTCCACCAGCTGGCGGGCCGCCTGGAACTCGTGGACCCTCGCCCGCTGCGAGAAGTCCCCGGAGATCACCACGGCCGTCCACCGCCCTTCACGGGCCAAGGCCAGCGCCGCCTCCACGTGGGCGGCCACGAAGGGACGCCCGCAGTGCAGGTCGGAGACATGCAGGATCCGGAGCGGATCGGTCATGGTAGCGCGGTGCGGAGCAAGAGCACCCCGGAAGCTAGCGGCCCGCCCCCCGCCCGGCCCATGCCCCCTGCGTGGCGCCTGACGGCGGCGCCTCGAGGCGCCGCATTGACAACTCCCGGTCCGCCGGCGCATAACCGGGGCGGCATCCCCGCCGGTCCGCGTGGCGTGGTGCCGAGGTGTCCTTTCCCCGCGGACCATCCCCCTGCCCCTCCCGCGTGCCCCGCCTCCTCAAGACCCTCCCGTGGCTCGCCCTCGCCGTCATCGGCGCCGGGTCGATCGCGACGATCGCCCTGTCGCGGGGCGAACAGATCAGCGCCGCCTGGCTGCTCACGGCGGCGGTGTGCACCTACCTGATCGGTTACCGGTTCTACAGCCGCATCATCGCCAGCGACATCTTCGCGCTCGACGAAACGCGGGCCACGCCGGCCGAGCGGCTCGATGACGGCCGCGACTTCGTGCCGACCAACAAGTGGATCGTCTTCGGGCACCACTTCGCCGCCATCGCCGGCCCGGGCCCGCTCGTCGGCCCCACCCTCGCGGCGCAGTTCGGCTTCCTCCCCGGCGCGCTCTGGATCCTCGTGGGCGTCGTCCTGGGCGGCGCCGTGCAGGACTTCGTGATCCTCTGCGCTTCCATCCGGCGCGACGGCAAGTCGCTCGGCCAGATGGCCAAGGAGGAGATCGGGACCGTGGCCGGCGCCACCGCCCTCATCGCCGTGCTCGGGATCATGATCATCCTGATCTCCGTGCTCGCGCTGGTGGTGGTCAACGCGCTCCGCGACAGCCCGTGGGGAACCGTGACCATTGGCCTCACGATCCCCATTGCGCTCTTCATGGGGCTCTACATGCGGTATCTGCGCCCGGGCGCCGTGCTGGAGACCACCGCCATTGGCCTCGTGCTCCTTGGCGTCTCGCTCTGGGCCGGCAAGTGGGTGGCCGACTCGCCCACCTGGGCCCCGGTGTTCACGCTGAGCGGGACGACGCTGTCGCTCGCGATCATGGTGTACGGGTTCGCGGCCTCGGTGCTCCCCGTGTGGCTGCTGCTCGCCCCGCGCGATTACCTCTCCGCCTTTGTGAAGATCGGCGTGGTGCTGGCGCTGGCCGTGGGGATCCTGATCGTGCTCCCGCCGCTCGAGATGCCCGCCGTCACCAAGTTCATCGACGGGACCGGCCCGGTCTTCTCCGGCAAGCTGTTCCCGTTCGTGTTCGTGACGATCGCCTGCGGGGCCATCTCCGGCTTCCACGCCCTCGTCTCCTCGGGCACCACTCCCAAGCTGATCCGGCGCGAGACCGATGCCCGCTTCGTGGGCTACGGCTCGATGCTCACCGAGTCCCTCGTAGCCACGATGGCGCTCATCGCGGCCTGCGTGCTCACGCCGGGGATCTACTTCGCCATCAACTCGCCGGCCGGCGTGATCGGGACCACCGCCGCCAACGCCGCCGACGTCATCAACAACTGGGCGCTCTTCGCCCCCATCACGGCGGCGGATCTCGAGACGCTGGCGCGGCAGGTGGGGGAGAACTCCCTGCTCTCCCGCACGGGCGGCGCGCCGTCGCTGGCCGTGGGCATGGCGCACCTCTTCTCCCAGGCCATGGGCGGCGAGAGTGCGATGGCGCTCTGGTACCACTTCGCCATCATGTTCGAGGCGCTCTTCATCCTCACCACGCTCGATGCCGGCACCCGCGTGGGCCGCTTCATGCTGCAGGACATGCTCGG
>Ga0068872_10003446_pt1 | contig 12058 bp, 11 predicted proteins | sample NOAtaG_7_FD_66441 | JGI IMG/M metagenome (GOLD analysis project Ga0068872, IMG submission 66441) | Freshwater lake microbial communities from Lake Erie, under a cyanobacterial bloom - NOAA_Erie_Diel1S_2200h metaG | ecosystem: Environmental > Aquatic > Freshwater > Lake | place: USA: Ohio, Lake...
CACTTCAGGCTTAGATTGGAATGCAACCCAGATGAATGAAAACTTCAGCCATTCGCGTTTACTGCCGAGTTTAATCGAGAATTTCTTGAAAAAACTTCCAGGCAATTCAGCCGGCACGGAGAAGTGACACCAGTCGCGGCCTTCCGCGAGTGGGCATTTTCCTTCGTGCAAACATGGGCCCCAGAGACGATGAGGCATGATTTCATTTCTAATCTGACTGATGCGTTGAGATGCGGATTTGAATGCAGGCTCGAGCATCAGCACTCCGGCACCGGTTACTTTTTTCAAAAATGGAACGAGTCCGCTTAAATAAATTCTCGGATCATCTCCACTTTCATTCAAAACATTTCCGAACAACACGATGGAGGATTCAAAGTTAAATCCTTTTGGATGTTTCCACCAAGCGCGTGCTTGTTTTTCAAGACCAATATTTCCTTCGAACTCAGGAAATTGTTCAAACAACATTCCGAGCATGATTTCACCATCTCTGAGAATGGTTTCATTGTGATCGATCCACACGAGTTGAATATCAAATGGAAGTTTTACTTTTCCTGGAGCTTTGTTTTTTTGAAGAGGACCCGCGATTTTTTCCAGCACATGAACCAAGAATGCAATCGAAGCAGTCCCTGGGCCTGAACCCACATCAATGATTCGGAGTGTTCCGGTTTCTTCCGCATGAGCGATGGCCGCTTCCACCGCTGCAGGGTAACGATCAAAAAGTGTCAAAAATTTTGCACCCTGAAGAGCGAAGAAATACAGAAAGTAACTGGAGCGAAACTTCGCGGTGGTGAAGTAATTTGGAAGTTTTGCCTTCTCGCGGTCTTCGGTGAAGAAGTCAGAGAGTTCCAGCAAGCCTTTGGAGAAAAAAGCGACATCATCTTGACTGAAGGGTTTGTCCTTCCAGGCTGCGTTTGGAGAAAAACGGCTTTTCACGAACTTAGGAATGAGTTCGTCGAGCAAGATGGTCCATCGGGTAGGGAACTGAGGTTTTTGTGCAAGGGAATGTAAATCGAGCTCGTTTTTCATGAAGGCTTTGGTATACTCTTAGTTGGGCGAAATTGAAAAGGAGTTTCAATGCAAGCCAATGCAAGCATCTACAAAAAAATAGAAGAATCGGGTTTTAAATTTTACTGCGTCGGCTGTAATCGCGAACGCCGTATTCATCCACCAGCTAAAATTGGTTCAGCACTCTTTTATCTTCAAATCCTCATCACCACGGCAGCGCTGACAGTGGTCACTTATCCTTGGTTTGGCTTCAAGGGCTTTGCCTTTTATGTCATCCCTGTTGGGATCGCGTTTGAGTCATTTTATCGAATGAAAATGCGGGCAGCAGTGGTTTGTCCGGATTGTGATTTTGATCCCATTCTTTATCTGGTGGACCGTAAAAAAGCAGCGCACCAAGTCGAGAAGGTGTGGAGAAAAAAATTCGAACAACGCGGGCTCCCTTATCCGGAGAAAAATCATAGAAAACCAACACTTCCTGCGACTCCTCCTGTAGCCACTCCAGTGGAGAATGGCAATCAGACTTGACGGACTAGGCTCGAGGTCGTACACCATGGGGCATGTCAGTAAATAAAGTGATTTTGGTGGGGCATTTGGGGCAAAATCCGGAGTTGAAATACACTCCATCCGGACAAGCTGTCACAAATTTGAGTATTGCAACAAACGAGTCTTGGACTGGTAAAGACGGTCAAAAACAAGAGAAAACAGAATGGCACCGTTTAGTGCTTTTTGGAAAATTGGCTGAGCTTGCTGGTCAATACCTTCAAAAAGGACGTCAGGTTTACATTGAAGGTAAACTTCAAACCCGTTCTTGGCAGGATAAAGACGGCCAAACTCGTTATACTACAGAAGTAGTAGGACAAACCATGCAGTTCCTAGGTGGAAATGCTGGTGCCGGTGCGGGCGCAGGTGCTCCTGCAGGTCGCTCCAATGGTGCTTACGAAAGTGCGCCACAGTATTCTGCTCCAGCTAATAACAATAGCAACTATGCGAATACTTCTTTTCAAACTGAACCAACCTTTACAGAAGAAGACGTTCCGTTTTAACATTAGTGAATGACACCTCGTTCACTCATTGTTATTCCGACTTATAACGAAATTGAAAATTTAACACCGATTACGGATGCGGTCTTGGGAGTCACTCCCGAGACCGTTCACGTTTTAGTCGTTGATGATGGATCTCCAGATGGCACCGGCAAAATGGCTGATGAACTGGCGAAAAAGAATCCACGTCTTCATGTGCTTCATCGCACACAAAAACAGGGCCTCGGGCCCGCATACATCGCTGGCTTTCGCTGGGGATTTCAAAATAACTTTGATCAAATTGTAGAGATGGATGCGGATTTTTCACACAATCCTAAATATCTTCCCACCATGCTCGATCTTTTAAATAAACACGATTACGTTCTAGGCTCCCGCAACGTACCAGGTGGTGGAACGGTGAATTGGGGAATTTTGCGTAAAATCATCAGCCGCGGTGGTAGTTTTTATGCCCGCACCATTTTGGGTGTGCCTGTGCGTGACTTCACCGGTGGGTTCAATGGTTGGAATCGCAAAGTTTTGGAAGACATCAACCTCGACACCATGGAATCTGGCGGATATTCCTTCCAGATTGAACTCAAATATCGTGCATATCGTAAAGGGTATCGCTTCATCGAGTTTCCAATCATTTTTGAAGATCGCCGCGTCGGAAAATCCAAAATGAGCTCCAAAATCGTAGTGGAAGCCCTCAGTATGGTTCCAAAATTACGGTTTAAAAATTAGGCTTTCGAGCTTAAACTTTTAGAGTGGCAATCCTATCAAGCTTGATCGCGATTTTAATCGGTGTGAGTCCTTCTTGGGCTTCTTCGCGTTCATCCCATGAGTCGCATCTGCACACCTTGATTCTCGTGGATAAAAAAACCAATCTTTTGCATCTGGCTCATTACGAGAATGATGATTCCTATAAAGTTTTGAAAACCTTTCACACGACCACGGGAAAAGTGAAGGGTGACAAGGAAGAAGAAGGAGATTTGAAAACTCCGGAAGGTGTTTATCAATTCACCAATAAACTTTTTCCACCAGCGCTCCCTGCGAAGTTCGGGAAGATGGCATTTTATGTGAACTATCCAAATGCTTATGATCAGATTGCTGGTTGTACCGGTAACAGCATCATGCTTCACTCCACGGATACGCCTGAGCGATTGAAGAAGGACTTTGATAGCGAAGGTTGTGTAGTGGTTCAAAATGAAGATCTCTTGGAACTTCAAAAAGCAATTCAACTGCGCCTCACGCCAGTGATGATTTTTGATGACCTTCAACCTCAATACAAAAATGGCGGACGGGATGAAAAGCTCCATCGCTTTTTTGATTCCTGGATCAAGGATTGGGAATCGCGTGACGTGGAAAAATACATGAGTCATTACCACACGGATTTTGCGTCTCCCATCAAGGGAAAAACGTTTGATCGCGGAATGTGGAAAGCTTACAAGGGTGTGTTGACGAATAAGTATTCCAAGATTTCCGTGAATGCGAGCGACCCTTATTTTTTCCGTCATCCAAAATACACGATGATGATGTTTACCCAAGATTATGTTTCCACCCTTAAAAATGGAGGAAAAGGGCTCATTTCTCGTGGAACGAAGATCCTCTACATCGCCGAAGAAAAAGGCGAGCCGAAGATTATTTCCGAAAACTTTTCTGAAATGATGTGGTGATGGCAATGGCTTCACAAAAGTTCAAAACTGATTATCTGATTGTGGGTGCGGGCTTGATTGGAAGCGCGATTGCGATGGGACTGGCACGCTTAGGTGTGGACCGAGTGATGGTCGTGGATCTGGATCTCACCGGTGAGTGGAGTTCGAGCGAACTCAATGCGGGTGGGGTGCGTGCAACGTGGTCCCAAAAAGTGAATCTTCTCACTTCAAAATTATCGATTGAGTACTTTGCTGAGCACGCAGCCGAAGTGGGTTACAAGGATTCAGGTTATCTGTGGCTTCATCGGAAAGAGTCTTGGGAAGCGGCACTGCGCGCGCGTGAAATGCATGTGGCAAACGGTTGGCCAGTTGATGTTCTAGACATTCCTGCATTGAAATCGAAAGTTCCGTTTATCGATAAAACCGATGATCTCGTGGGCGCGATTTACGGAGTCAAAGATGGCTTGGTGAATCCGAATCGATTGAAAGAGCATTATCGCGAAAAGGCGCACGCAAAAGGTGCCCAGTTTCATCACAATGTTTGGGTAACCGAGAGTGATGGAAATAAAGTGAAGGCTTTCCAGTTTTCTTCCCAGCTTTCAGCGGAACAAAAAAGAAAACTACTTTGTGAAAATCCGACCACTTTTGCTGAAGGCTCGGAAACAGGTGAGTGGATTGAGATTGAAGCCAAGCACATCGTGAATGCAGCGGGTGCGTGGGCTCCTCATCTGGCAAAAATTTTAGGATACACCTCTCCTTCGGAGCCGGTTCGTCGCCAGATTTCCTTATTCCAATCCCGTGATGTGGATCTCACTCATTACGGAATGATCATTGATCCAAGCGGAGTTTATTTTCATCCGGAATCCATTTATGGGCTAAGCGGTTTTGCCGTCCCGAATGAACCGGCGGGATTCAATTTCAATTATGATGCCGATGCTTTTTTTGAAGAAAACATCTGGGCTCACTTGCACGAGCGATCGACTGCGTTTGAAAGTTTGAAACACGTGAGTGGTTGGGCGGGCTTGTACGAAAATTCTCCGGATCATCATGCCATCATTGGCCGTGCATTAGCGGGCACGAAAAACGGAAATATTTTTGAAGCTCATTCCTTCTCCGGTCATGGGGCTATGCAAAGTTATGCGGTGGGAATTGCACTGGCGGAACTCATGGTAAAGGGTAAATACGAAACTTTGGATCTATCTGAATTATCCGGTGATCGATTTAAAAATGGTCACACGATTGCGAGCGAAACGTGGGTCATTTAGGTGTCCGACACCTTTTTTGGAATTTGGCATGAAAATTGATGAATTATTAGATTACGCAGTAAAGATTCAAATCAGCTCCGGCATTGCTGCAGCTTGGGGATCGCTCGATGATCTTACGCAAGGAAAATTTCAATCCGTATTTGCAGGAACAGAAAGCCATTATTCTGAAGAAAAAATTACTGCGAATACGATCTTCGACTTGGCTTCACTCACCAAAATTTTAGCCACTACCTCTTTGTTCATGCGATTGCATGAAAGAGGATTAGTGGATCTGGACGCAAAATATCCTGGTAAACCCTTCACTTTTCATCAGTTGCTCACGCATTCTTCTGGTCTTCCGGCTTGGAAACCTTTTTATGAAGAGATGATTGCGAAATTTGGTGGGGCGGATGAATTGAGTAAGCTCACCATCGGCGAACGTAAAAATTACTTATATGAACTCGTGAATGCGGTTCCACTCGAAAATCAGCCGGGTGAAAAAATTGTTTATTCGGATCTAGGGTTTTTGTTGCTCAGTGAATTCGTAGAAAATCTTGAAAATGGAAAGTATTTCTGTGATTGGGTGAAGGAAGAAGTGTGGAGCCGGATCAAAGGATGCGGACTTCAATATCGCCCCTTATCCACGCGTGATTCAAAAACTGGAATTGCGGCTACTGAATTTTGCCCTTGGAGAGGAATGCTTCAAGGAGAAGTGCATGATGATAACTGCTGGAGTATGGGCGGAGTAGCTGGGCATGCGGGAGTGTTTGGTTCATTGAATGATGTTGTGGCTTGGACTCGTGCACTCACGCAAGGAAAGATCGTATCTTTTGCAACGCTTGAAAAGTTTTCTAAAATCACCAGTGATTCAACGGGCGCACGCCGTGCAATTGGCTTTGATGTTCCGGCGCTAGATGGATCCGGCTCAACGGCGAATGTGTTTTCACCGAATGGCACGATCGGGCATTTGGGGTTTACTGGTACATCGGTTTGGATTGATCTCGATGCCGGCCGATTTGCGATTTTACTCACCAATCGAGTGCACCCATCGCGGGACGATAACCGCATTCGGTCCCTTCGCCCCATGTTCCATAGGGTTGCCTTTTAGGTAACTCATCGGTTACTCTATTCGACGGAGATCCCACACATGATATCAATTAAAGAAACGCTATTTCTTCGCGCCTTTTCATTTTATAAGATTCCACTTTTGTTTTTTGTGAATCCATCTGTAGTGAAAATGACTGAAGAAGAAGTGGTGATTTCAATCCCATTTCATCGTCGCAATAAAAATCATTTGGGTTCGATGTATTTTGGGGTTCTTTGTATTGGTGCGGATGCGGCTGGCGGGTTCATTGCAGCTCGCGCACTCCAAAAAGTGAAGGGGAAAGGGTCCCTCATTTTTAAGGATTTCAAAGCAAATTTTTTAAAACGCCCGGAAGGGAAGACTCTCTTCACTTGCAAAGACGGACTCGCGATCAAAGAAGCCGTGAAACGAGCGGAAGAGAGTGGTGAGCGCGTGGAATTACCTGTCACCATCATTGCAACTGTTCCGGAAAAATTCAAAGATGAACCGGTCGCAGAATTTGTACTCACTCTTTCATTGAAGGTAAAAAGATAATGGCAACTAAAGTAAATAAAACACCGACATTGGCCCGTAAGAAAAAATCAAAGAAACCCTCACACGATTCTTTCAATAAATATCTTTATTATGAAAACTCGGTTCAAACTCCCGAAGAACACGTAAAAATTTACGGAAACATGTTCCGTGAAATTCGTAAAAAAGAACCGATGAGTTTACGTGAAGATTTTTGCGGAACATTTCTGATTTCCTGTGAATGGGTGAAATCTCACAAGGGTAGAACTTCTTTTGGAATGGATCTCGATCCTGAGCCAGTAGATTACGGAAGAAAGAACGGCTTCCAGACTCTTTCCAAGGAACAAAAGAAAAGGGTAGAAATTGTTCTTCAGGATGTTTGTTATCCCACCAAACAAAAATTTGATGTGATTGGTGCGGGTAACTTTTCCTTCAATATTTTCAAAGAACGCGCTCAATTGAAAAAATATTTCAAGGCAGCTTATCAATCCTTGAACAAGGATGGGATTTTCAATTTGGAGTTGGCTGGTGGGCCGGGCTTTATTGGGAAGGCCAAGGAGCAAAAGTCCTACACGGTGAAAGAAATCGGCGGACGCTACACCTACTACTGGGACCAACAAACTTTTGACCCTATTACCAACCATGGCTTGTATGCGATTCACTTTAAAACGCCCAAAGGGGTGATGCATAAAAACGCATTCGTTTATGATTGGCGTGTTTGGTCGATTACGGAGTTGCGTGAACTCATGATGGAATGCGGTTTTAAGGACACAGTGGTTTACTGGGAGTCTTGCGATAAAAATGGCGATGGAACGGGTGAATACGTGATGACCAAAAATGGTGATAACGCACACTCTTGGATCGCTTTTGTGGTTGGCATCAAATAATTAAAACCCCTATAATCATGGAATGAAACCTTTTCGCCATGTTCATATTCTGGGAGTTTGTGGAACCTTGATGGGTGCGTTTGCATCTTATTTGAAGCGTTCTGGTGTTCGGGTGACCGGTAGCGATCAAAATGTTTATCCTCCCATGAGCGATGTGCTTCAAAATGCAGGGATCGAACTTTTTTCCCCTTATTCGGCTGAAAATCTTCAAAAAATTTCTAATCAAGGCCAATTTCCTGATCTTTTCGTGATCGGAAATGTGATCAGTAAAGGCAATGTTGAGATGACGGCAATTGAGCAAAGTGGTGTGCCTTATGTTTCCTTGCCTGAATTCATGGAAAAGCATTTGCTCCCCGAAACACGCAATCTCGTCGTGGCTGGAACGCACGGTAAAACCACGACTTCCAGCTTACTGGCTCATACTCTAGACAGTTGTGAGATGAATCCTTCCTATTTCATTGGTGGTGTTTCTCATAGTCTGCCGCATAGTTTTCATGTTCCTGCTGATTCTAAATATTTTGTGCTCGAAGGGGACGAGTACGACACCGCATTTTGGGATAAGGTTCCAAAATTCAATCACTACCTTCCCAATGATGTGATTCTCACCTCGGTTGAATTTGATCATGCCGACATTTACGCCGATCTAGCTGCGGTAAAGAAAGCATTTGCTGGTTTGATTTCTCGCATTCGTTCACCAGGTAGACTCATTGCCTGCATTGAAACTGCAAACGTGCGTGAATTGATCCGTGAGGCAAAAACAACCTTGATCACTTACTCTAGAAATGAAGCGGATCAAGCGGATTACACTTTTAAAAACATGCTCACCAACGGTGAAACCACTAGTTTTGACTTGTATTTCAAAGGTTCAAAAAAAGATCATGTGCACATCAATCTTTGTGGTGAGCATAATGTGTTGAATGCTTTGGCTGTTTATGTGGAATGCTCGGAGCTTGGAATTCCAGCAGAAAAAATCAAAACAGGACTAGCCAGTTTCAAAGGAATTAAGCGCAGACAAGAAGAGCGCGGAGAGGTGAATGGCGTTTTGGTGATTGATGATTTCGCTCATCATCCGACTGCAGTGAGAGAAACACTGAATGCGCTTAAGCTGAAATATCCATCTCGTCGGTTAGTGGCAGTGTTTGAACCCAGAAGTGCGACTTCTCGCAGAAAAGTTTTTCAAAAAGAATACACCGAAGCCTTTGATCAAGCGGGTGCGGTATTTGTGGCCATTGCATTTGATCAAAGCAAGATTCCTCAGGATCAACAATTTTCAAGTCAGGAACTCGTTCAAGGAGTGAATGATCGTGGAATTCACGCGGCCAGTTTTCTAGAGGTGGATGAAGGTGTCAAGAATGTGGCTTCTTACGCTAAAAAAGGGGATCTGATCGCTGTTCTTTCTAACGGCGGTTTTGGCGGATTCATTCCTAAGCTTCTTTCACAACTTTAAACTTCAGGATCATCCTGGCCGGAAAATTTTGCCGATTTTTTCAATCCTGATTTTCGCTTATTCTATCAGTGATGGCTTCGGTAAGTAATACACGATCAAGCGATTCCTATGATGCTGAATGGGCGAATGTCCAGGAACGGCATGAACGCAATTTGGCAAAGCAAAAAGAAGATGAAGAGAGTGCTCTTGCAGAAGCCAAAGCCGAGTATCAGCAAAAATTAAAAGATCTTCGCCAAGAGGCTAATGAAAACGTTCGTAAATTGAAAGAAGATACTTACGATTCCCATGGTCGCCGTTTTGCAAATATGGAGCGCGAACACCTGGAAGAAAAACACAGAATCACCAACGCTTATCAGACTTCTCTCAATAAAGAAGAACAGAATAGGCAAGAGCAGGTCAGACTTTATGAAGCTAAAGTGGATCAGGCCCTTTCAGAAGCCAATGAACGAACCACTTCTCAGGTAAAAACTCAGAAAAATGAATTTGTGAAACTCGCTGAAGCAAAACGCGAGGAAGCGGATCAGGCAAAGAAATACTATGAATCTGAGATCGCCAAAGAGAGAGTGAAAAGCCAAAAAAGTACGGAACAGATTGTAAAAGAAAACAGTGTTGAAACTGAAAAAGCGATGAGTGTGAATAACGAAAAAGTGAGGGAATACCTTCAGGAAAATCGCAATCGCAATCAAGAAGCTTTAGCTGAAAAAGATCAGGAATTGAATGAACTGAAAAATAATGCTGATCCGAACAAGGTTGCACCGGAAGCCAGAAGAAAGATTGAAGACGTTTATAATAAGCGTTTTGAGAAACAAGTATCTGAGGAAAGAAAATCCAATGCTGCCAATTTAGCGGCCATGAGAAATCAAAATCAAGATGTCCAACAGAAGGTTCGTGATCAATATTCTCAAAAATTCAATGAACTGAATAAGGACCTTCGAGAAAAGTATAATGTTGAAAAGCAAGTTTTGGTGAGTGGTTATCGTGATCTGGAAGCTCACTCCGAAACATTGCAAAAAAACCTTCAGGATAAACAATCTAATCAAGCTCTTCGCACCTCACAAAAGCAAGCCTTGGAGATGGATCTTCAGGAAAGAAGAAATCAGGAACGGTTGACTGCCCAACGTGAAAACATGGTCGAAGAACGTCATAATGATCAGATGGAGTCTGAATCGAAGCAGCGAAATGTGGAGCGCGAGATGGGCTATAAGCTCAGTGACATCCGTCGAGACTACGAAAAGAAAATTGTAGATATCAAAGATGAGCATGAGCGGGAAAAGCAGTATTCCAAGTTCGAATTTGACAAGAAGTATCAAGAACAACAAAGAGAGTCAAAACGCATCCTAGATGATCGAATTAAGGCATATGAGGCTCAACTCAAGCAACAAGAGGTCGTTCATAAAGAGAGAGATCGACTTTTAACCGAGCATTATGAAGAAGAACTTGATAAGATGAAACGTACAAATGCACGTATCACCCAAGCGAAAAGTTAAAATTGTTGGAACCCTAGGCCCTGCGAGTAATACCCAGGAAAAAATCGAAGCCCTCATCCGAGCAGGACTAGACACCGCACGACTGAATTTCAGTCACGGCACTCATGATGTTCATCGTGCTTTATTCAAAGCAGTGAGGGATGCATCTGCCAGTTGTGGCAAACACATTGCGATCCTGCAAGACCTTCAAGGACCAAAACTCAGATTAGGAAAATTGCCTCCTGAAGGAATCACTCTAAAGGATGGTGATGAAGTTTTATTGTATCCAGAAGGAACGACTCCTCGTTCATCCATCGTGGGTAGAATTCCAATGCCGATCTCGGCTGAAATTGCAGGACCACTTTCCAAAGATTTGAAAAAAGGCGCTCGCGTTTTATTTGATGACGGAAAAGTTGCCAGTGAGGTGAAAGAAGTTCATGCGCCTGAGATCGTGATCACGATTTCTGTGGGCGGTAAACTCACCAGCAATAAAGGGATGAATCTTCCTGGTTCTCCGCTTTCTTTGCCAGGCTGTACTGATAAAGACTTACTGGATTTAAAACTCGGATTAGAGCTCGGTGTGGATGCAGTGGCTCTTTCTTTTGTAAGAACTCCACAAGACATCACTTTCGTGAAAGATCTCATCCGTAAAACCAGTAATCACAAACCTTTAATTGTTTCTAAGATCGAACGTGAAGAAGCGGTTTATGCTCCAGAAGGAATTTTGGAAGTGACCGACAGTATTCTCATTGCTCGTGGTGACATGGCAGTAGAGCTCGGTGCTCAAAAAGTTCCAGTGATTCAAAAAATGTTAATCCGGATGTCTAATGAATTGGGTGTTCCGGTGATCACTGCAACTCAGATGCTCGAGAGTATGATTTCTTGTCCTACACCAACTCGTGCGGAAGCATCCGATGTGGCAAATGCCGTATTTGATGGAACCGATGCAGTGATGCTTTCTGCTGAATCTGCTTCTGGTGAATATCCGGTAGTATCGGTGGAAACGATGGCAAAAATCATTGTAGAAGCGGAAAGTGAAGCGGATCGTTACTCAGTTCATAAACCACTCACTCCGATCCACGGTTCTGTGGTGGATTCCATCGAGTATAGTGCTTCCAAAATTGCTGCCCATGTAGGTGCTTCAGCGATTGCATGTTTGACTCACTCTGGAACAGCAGCAAGATCTTTGGCAAAATATCGTCCGCAAAATCCTATCGTGGCAATCATGGATAATCCGGCATCTCTTCGCAAACTTGCATTTGTTTGGGGTGTAGATGGTGTATTGATTCCAGACATCGTAGGAACGGATGATTTGTTCGGAATGGTGAGCAAGGTATTAGTGGATAATCATCGCGCTCAAGATGGTGACACGATCGTGGTAACGGCCGGTGTTCCATCACTTCGTCGCGGAACCACAAACATGATTAAAGTTCACGAGATCAAACTCAAATCATGAAAAGTGCAATTTTGAGTGAAGTGTTTGCAGAGATCTGTGAAACACAAACACACTTTGATAGTTTACTTTCTAAAGTTCACCCTTTGCAGCGTGCAAAAGTGGCAGTGTATTTAGGTGCTTTTTTGCGACGCCCATTAACCTTGGCCAATCACTTCAAAGTGAAAGTTGCGGAAAGCCCGGAAGATTTTTGGGAAATGAGTTTCATTCGTTTGAAAAAAAACGAAGGGATTCATCAGTTGTTTAAAAAAATCTGGGAATCCGGTGGGGACTTTCCCAATCAAGGTTCTG
>Ga0068872_10003456_pt1 | contig 12043 bp, 9 predicted proteins | sample NOAtaG_7_FD_66441 | JGI IMG/M metagenome (GOLD analysis project Ga0068872, IMG submission 66441) | Freshwater lake microbial communities from Lake Erie, under a cyanobacterial bloom - NOAA_Erie_Diel1S_2200h metaG | ecosystem: Environmental > Aquatic > Freshwater > Lake | place: USA: Ohio, Lake...
ATTTTGAGCGCGTGCGTCTCGAGGCGCGAGTCCGTAATGGATCCTTGCAAATCGATATCGCGCCGCTTGGGCGCGCGATTGTCGATGCGAATTCCACGTTGATTTCATATACCAGCCCGATGCCAGGGCTCGAGCGGATAGCGTCTGGCACAACATCCTACAAAGGTGCGGGATGGTCAAAACGCACCAATATTGCCCGCGGTGCAGCCATGATTGATGGTACGATTGTGGCACCAGGGGACGAGTTTTCGTTCCTTGAGAGTAGTAATTTTATCGATACTGATTTTGTGGTTGGGTACGGTATTAATGGTGGGGAACTCGTAACGGTGGTTGCAGGTGGTATTTGTCAGGTATCAACGACGGTCTTCCGGGCGGCATCGAATGGTGGATTCGAGATTACCAACCGTATTCCACACACCTTTGTGGTGACGACATACGAGGATATTTTGGGGTTTGATGCGACTGTGATGTCGCCGACAACCGACTTCCGCTTCCGCAATGATACGCAAGGCCCCTTGTTATTGGTCGTGCGCAATGAGTTTGATGCACAACGGTTGACGATTGAGTTCTGGGGTATCCCTGATGGACGCACAGTGCAGTACGAAGGCCCGTATATCACTAATGTGACACAGCCATATGCGCCAATTTGGCAGTATGATGCCAGCTTAGCGAGTGGACAGACGCGTCAATTGGTTTATGGACGTGGCGGTATGAGTGTCAGCTATAAGCGCACAGTGCTCAATGCCGATGGCTCGCTCTTGCGAGTGGATGATTACCGTACATCCTATGCGCCATGGTATGACTTTGTGCTCTATGGTCCGGGTGTCCAACCACCAGCCGGCGTTCGACTCCGCTAATCAGCGGATCGTGACAGCGCTAGCCTGCAACTGCAGGCTAGCGCTGTTGGTGTTTATGAGCAGATGCTCATCTTGAATGTCTGTGAAACATTTCGCAATATGGTATGCTTTTTTAAGAAAAAGTGTGGAAACCGCAACAACAAAGGCCATATCATGCAAGGTATCGTCCAGCTCAACAACGTTACGAAGTGGTATGACGAGGGAAGCATTCGTCGGCAGGTATTGCACGGCGTCAACATGCATATCAATGCGGGTGAACGCGTGGCATTAGTCGGCAAAAGCGGGTCTGGTAAAAGTTCGCTGCTCAACATTATCAGCGGCATCGATTATGCCAATGGTGGCGATGTCATTATCGGTGGTCGTGACATAAATGCACTCAATGAGACGCAACGCACGCAGTTTCGTCGCACATCAATCGGCTTTGTCTTCCAGTTTTTCAATCTGGTACCGACATTGACTGTCATCGAAAATGTATTGTTACCGCTCGAGTTGAACGGAATTGTAGGATCACAAGCGCATCAACGTGCACTTGCCATGCTCGACGAGGTTGGGCTGGCAGATCGCGCCAACACTGCCCCTGATCGTCTCTCGGGTGGTGAGCAGCAGCGTGTGGCAGTGGCCCGCGCCTTGGTGCACGACCCGATTCTCGTCTTGGCCGATGAGCCGACCGGCAACCTTGATAGCGACACAGGCGACCAAATTTTGCAACTGTTGACCAACCTAACCGGCATGCGTGGGCGTGCCTTGTTGATGGTGACACATAGTCGTGAGGTGGCGGCTAGTGCTGACCGCGTCGTGCGTATCCACGCCGGCCAACTTGTCGACGATGTCGCAGGGAGCTTGGCATGATGCGTGTACTGTGGAAGAGTACATTGCGCTGGCCGCTTCAACGTCCGTGGCAGGCCCTGCTCGCCTTGATCGGCGTGGCAATGGGGGTAGCGGTGGTAATCGCCATTGACATCGCCAATGACAGTGCACGTCGGGCGTTTTTGTTGTCGACGGCCACGGTAACGGGGCGCGCCACTGACCAACTCATCGGTGGTCCGAACGGCATCGATGAGACCTTTTTTGCGCAGTTGCGCGTCACACAGGGCATTCGTACGAGTGCGCCGGTGGTGGAGGGCTTTGCGACGACGACTACGACGCCTACGCGGACGCTGACGGTGCTCGGGATTGATCCATTCAGTGAAGCGCCGTTCCGTCCCGAGTTGACGCCGGGCGGCGGTGCTGTTGGTGGCAATCTTGTGAATCTGCTGACGGTGCCGAATGCGGTTCTCATGAGCAAAACCACCGCAGATGCCTTGGGTCTGACGCTGGATACAGAGTTTACCGTGCAAATCGCCGGCCAACCGCAGACGATGACGCTGGTCGGTATTCTCGAGCCGGGTGACCCGAGTACTCAGCGAGCGCTCACTGATTTGCTGATTACCGACATCTCGGTCGCCCAAACGTGGTTCAACAAAATTGGACGCATTGACCGCATCGACTTGATTCTTGATGATGCACAACGTACCGCGGTGCAGGCCGCCCTACCCGACGGTATTCGCTTGATTACTCCTGAGCAACGCGCCCAAAGTACCACCGAGATGACGGCCTCGTTCGAGATTAACTTGAATGCCTTGAGCTTGTTGGCGCTGGTAGTCGGCATGTTCTTGATCTACAACACCATGACGTTTGCCGTGGTGCAACGCCGACAATTGCTTGGTACGTTGCGCTGTTTAGGCGTCTCACAAGGTGAAATCGCGCGCCTGATGCTTGTCGAAGGAGCCGTGATTGGCATTCTTGGCACCGCCCTTGGTGTGGGGATTGGCATCGGGTTAGCCCAACTGTTGTTGAGCTTGGTATCGCGCACGATTAACGACATTTATTACGTGGTTTCGGTGAGTACGATCCAGCTGTCGTTCTGGCCTCTCTTCAAAGGTGTGGTACTCGGTCTGCTTGCGTCATTTGTGGCCTTGGCCATCCCCACGTGGGAAGCAGCACGCACGCCGCCACGCACCGTGTTGCGTCGTTCATCGTACGAGGAACAAACCAAACGCATGGTGCCGATTCTCGGGATGGCGGGTGCGGCGCTGGTCATCGTCGGATCCGTGATAATGTGGCTCGGCCCCAACATTTTCTTTAGTTATGCCGGATTGCTAGCCTTGACGCTTGGCGCCGCTATGGTGACACCGATTTGTACGGTATGGCTGATGCACCTCATCCGCCCACTGGCAGTGCGCTTGTTTGGGCTTGTGGCCGGCATGGCAGTGCGCGACGTGGTGACCTCGTTGAGTCGCACCGCCGTTGCGGTGGCAGCCTTGATGATTGCTGTGGCGGTGACGATTGCGGTGGGCCTGATGGTATCGAGCTTTCGACTGACGGTGGTGGACTGGCTGAGTACGACTATCCGCGCTGACGTGTTTGTCTCGGCTCCGTCTATTACGGCAAACCGACTGGATACGCCACTGCCGGCAGGCGTCACAGAGCGCGTCGCCGCGATTGAGGGTGTCGAGCGCATTCGGCGGTATCGCAGTGTGCTTATCCCCACCGACCAAACGCCGGTATTGCAGATTGCACTTGATGTGACACCTGCTGATTACGAGACCTTTATTTGGGCCGAGGGTGACCCAAATGTCATTTGGCCAGCATTTGCCCGCGACGAGATTATCATCTCCGAGCCGTTGGCGCTTAAGCGCGATTTGCATGTGGGCGACACGTTTGTGTTGCAAACCGATCGCGGCGATGTGCCGATGCGGATTGCTGGTGTCTTTTATGATTACGGCACCGAATTAGGCGTGGTTATGATGCCCATCGAGCGCTACTGGCAACTCTACGATGATCAACAGGTGTCATCGCTCGGTGTCTATCTTGACGCGGGTGTTGATAGTGAGGCGATGGTCGAGCGGGTGCGGATGGAGTTCCCCGATCAGGCGCTCAACGTCCGTTCGAACCGCACCCTGCGCGAGACGTCGATTGAGATCCTTGATCGGACCTTTGCGATTACCAATGTCTTGCAACTGTTGGCGACAATCGTGGCGTTTGTGGGGATTTTGGCGGCGCTGACGGCGATGCAACTCGAGCGCTTGCGCGAGTTCGGCATGTTGCGGGCGATTGGGCTTGATCCACGGCAGTTATGGCAGTTGGTGCTGAGCGAGACTGGGCTGATGGGTGTGGTGGCTGGTCTGGTTGCCATGCCAGTCGGTACGGCGATGGCCATGGCGCTGATTTTTGTGATAAACCGCATCTCGTTCGGCTGGACGTTGCAGTTTGCCTTTGAGCCGGCGATTTATGCCCAAGCCTTGGTGACTGCCGTGATTGCAGCCTTGCTGGCCGGCATCGTGCCGGCATGGCGTATCTCGCGGGTGGCACCAGCGTTGGCCTTGCGTGAGGAGTAAGTCGATGAAGATATATGCCATTCCATTATTGTTCATCCTGCTATTGACTGCATGTGGTGCGCCGGTTGTGCCGACACTACAAACGCAATTGACGGTCGCCGAGAGTATGAATCGGACCGATACGAGTGGATTCAAGAAGGCGATTGAACCGCGTACGTTTTCTTTTCCGGCAGATCATGGGCCGCACGATGGCTATGCAGTTGAGTGGTGGTACTTTACGGGTAATCTGACCGCTAGCGACGGCCGTGAATTGGGCTATCAGTTCACCTTATTCCGCTCGGCGATTGTGCCGCCGACAGCAGATACCAAGGATCCCTCGGCGTGGCGGAGCGATGCGGCCTTCATGGGGCACTTGGCGATGACCGATGTAACCGGCGAGCGGTTTTTTGCCTATGAGCGCTTTAGTCGTGAGGCGATTGGTTTGGCTGGGGCGCAAGCGGCACCTTTCCGTGTGTGGCTCGATGATTGGCAGGTGACTAGTGACGACCCAGCGGTCCAAACGATGCGCTTGATGGCCAGCGAGGGTGAGATTGCCCTCGACTTGACACTCGACAGTAGCCAGCCGCCGTTGTTGCAGGGCGATGCCGGACTCAGTCAAAAGTCTGCCGGCGCCGGCAATGCCTCGTACTACTACTCGATGACGCGCATGCCGACCACTGGCCAGATGACGATTGCTGGTGAGCGCTACACGGTCACCGGTAATAGCTGGATGGACCGTGAGTGGAGCACGAGTGCGCTCGCCGACGACCAAGAGGGCTGGGATTGGTTTGCCCTCCACTTCGCCGATGGCAGTGATATGATGATATATCACCTGCGTCGTACGGATGGTACAAGTGACCCCTATAGTGCCGGTATTTATCGGCGCGCCGATGGTAGTGTGACGCACCTCAAAAGCGCTGACATCATGTTTGTGCCACAGGGGAGCTGGCAAAGCCCTCACACCGGTGGTGTCTACCCGGCAGCCTGGCAAATTCAAATACCGCCACTCGACCTGACGATGACGGTGACGCCGGCAATCGCCGACCAAGAGTTACAGGTCACGGTACGCTACTGGGAGGGGGCCGTGCGGGTGCAGGGTGAGATGGCAGGTACGCCCGTCACGGGTGTTGGTTATCTTGAGATGACGGGTTATGCGGATCGTCGTGTGTCTGCGACTGGGGAGTAAATGTTGGTTACACAGCGGTTGATGGGCATTGGCGTGTGGGTCATCATCATCGGTGCGTGGATAAGCATGTACCTGTTGTATGCATTAATGACTCCTACGCATTATGCATTGCAGAGCGCTAGCCCCCACATACAGCCGCTTTTACAACACATGTACCTCCCCGAAGAAGCTGCCGACGGCACCCGATATCGCTGGACTCAGCCCGAATCCGCGGTTGAATGGGCTGGTTTGCCGGTCGGCACCCCGGTGATTGCCACTGTCCAACTTGCTGATGTTGGTGCGCCACGTGAACTCCGCGTGAATAATCTCCAAACGTTGATTCAAGGACGCCGCACGATTCAATTATTGCTGGCGGACACCCCCCTTGATAGCCAGCAGACAGTAACAATATCTGCACCCGAGTTTACCGTACCTGGTGATACACGTGTGCTTGGCGTCCGTCTTTTGGCTGTCGGGGTGGCACTGGTTGGTCCACAGACGTTGCCATTCATGACCATCATCAGTGGCATATGGTTGGCGGGTGTGCTCGCATTATCGTTGGGTCTGTTAAGGCGTTCATGGTGGTTTGTGGGTGTCATCGCTGCACCAATCATTGTCATCGTTTTGACCTCATTGAATCCGCTGCATGCCGCGCAATGGATGCGTGGGCTGGCTGGTGTGAGCACCATTATCCCGGTGGTCATCTTTGTTGGGCGCCGTTGGATACCGACCAGCCTACTCGTGGTGACCAGTGGGGTATTTGCGGTGCGCGTGTGGGGCATCATGTACCCACCGTTTGCTGGTCATGATTATGCCATCCATTTGCGGCGGTTGATGCGCTTTCATGATGGTGCCGCAGTATTGACGGACAATCCCTACGAATTCGGGCAACGTGTCTCAATTATTTTGCCGTACTACTATCATTTTGCCGACGCACTCAGTACGCTTGTTGGCCATCATCTTGCCCTACACGGCGTGATGATTACGAGTGAAACCGCACTTGGTGTCGTGGTGTGGTTGCTGGTACGTCGAGCCGGTGTGTCAGAGCGCACTGCCCAACTTGCCGGCATTCTGACCCTGTTGTGGCCCATGTCATCTGCGGTATTGTGGTGGTCATTTATGCCACAAATCACTGCACACCTGCTGGCGATTATGGTGGCGTATGCCGCGATACGACAGGATCGGCGCGGAGCATATCTTGCGGCTGTGTGTCTCGCACTGATTGCTACGCTCCATGTTGGTGAGTTTATGGTGGCAGCGGTGTGGTATGGTCTGTTGCGTATCAGCGAGCAAGACGTGTTCCGCCGTGCGTGGTGGCAACGCACGCTCCCCGTATTGGCTGTAGTGCCGATACCCGTCGTATTGTATTGGTCAATTGTGCAATCATTTGGCGGCGCAAATACTGACACGACTGGCAGTTTGTCGATTATGACCCACCTCAACGACGTGCTGCCACGTATGCTCACCGCAGCCACTGTGGCCTGGCAGCCAATTCCTGTGTGGGCCGCCCCGATTGTCATCGGCATGGCAGTTTGGGGACTCAACCGCCTCGGCTGGGCGTGGCTCGGCGTTGGCGTCACGTTCTGGTTGGTTGAGTTGATTACTCAGGCCCAGGTGCGCTATCTCTATACCATCACGCCACTGCTTGCCAGCGGATTTGCCATCAGTATGATGCCCATCTGGCGCAAAGGATATGCCGGCCGATTGTTCGTTCTGTGTCTGGTCGGATTTGTGGCGTGGGTCAGCGTGGCGCTGTGGATTGACGGCGTGATGGGCTGGCAAAAGCCGCGCGTCGATGGTTTGACCCACTAATTACTCAGGACGTTCGAGGGCGCGGCGCATGGCGGCGGCCAACGGGCTTTCGCCGCTATCATCAGCCTCGTCGTGGGAGTGATAGGTGGTTTTTGGTGGGGGTTCGACCGGCTCGTCGTCCTCTTCGAGCTCGTCGCTCCAATCGAGGTGGAGTGTCTCAGCGGCATCGCCCGCGAGTGCTACGACATCGGCAATCTCAAAACGCACCACATGAATCGTGGATGATTGCGGTGTGAACTCAGCTGGGGCGATAATCGGTGTCTGTGGGTGGTCGCGCATAAAATCGTCGAGTGTCACTGGTGCATGTGTGGGCGCATCCGTCGCAGCCATTATAGTTGTAACCTCGGTTGGTGTAATGATGCCGGTATCAACGAGTAACAGGGTACTGTGGATGGTACCCATAATCGACTGCAATATGGCAGTTGTTTCACTAAGTTGACGTAATCCACGGTTAATACTGCGAACTTGGCTGGTGGCTTTTATTTCAAATAGATGTACGTGGCGCTGACCATACTCAAATACGGCGTCTATCTCACGGTACTTCCGTACGAGTTGTCGTCCGCTCCGCTCGTCATACTCCACAAAGCGTCGATCGCTGAGTGGGTGGAATTGGGTAAGCCACTGGCGTAACAGCACCTCAACCTCGCCGCCAAAAATGGAGCGATTGCTGGCAGGGCGAGTGGCCTTGTGGTTGTTCCGGCTCATCATGATGCTGGCCAAATAGGCACGATAGCGCGGATCGCTTTGTTCGTGGAGACGGACGCGTTGATAGCGCATGGTGGTCCTTTATGCCGCGGTGAACGATTGGCCGTAATTGACGATGCTGATAGTATGGTGAAAATCTGACATTGTCGATGCTTTTTGCATCACTACAATCACGATTATAACCAACGCATCAGTATTCTATCATATAACCTACCATCATATGCTGTGCTACAATTTATACGAAGAGGCACCGTTGTAATCGTTAAAAAAGGAGTTAAGTGTCTTATGGTGCGTAGTTCTCTGCGAAGCTTCATCCTACTCATCTTACTATCGCTGGTTTTGGCCGCCTGTAGCAGCCCAGAGGCTGTTGTGCCAACCGCTGAAGTCGTCTCAACCGAAACACCCGCACAGGCTACGGCCACTCCTATGCCAACAGCAGTGCCATCACCAACCATCGAGGTCAGTCCAACAGCGATTACGTTGCCCGAGGATTTGACGGTCATCCCGTTGGTGCGCGGGCAAGTTATACTGCGTCCATTTGCGGTGATGGTCGACAATCATCCTGATGCCTACCCGCAATCAGGCTTGAATCGTGCCTCAATTGTCATCGAGGCCTTGGCAGAATACGGCATCACCCGCTACTTGGCCATCTTCCCCGGCAACGTGACTGCCGATGAGCGTGTACTCGGTCCTGTCCGTAGTGCCCGCGACTACTACGTGCAATGGGCCATGGGCTTTGGCGCGTTCTACTTGCATGCAGGTGGGTCACCAACTGGCCTGGCCTTGGCCGAGAGCTCGCCTGCGGTTATCAACGTTGATGCGTTGCGCGCCGACAGTGAAGCAAACTTCTTCCGCATCGAAACCGCCACGCGCTTTGCACCTCACAATCTTTATACCACCGGCAAAATTCTGCGTGCCCTTGGTAGCACGGATACGGGCTACAATCGCTCAGACGTCGGCTATCAATACGCCTTGCCGATGGGGGTTGAGCAGCGCGGTCCTGCCAGTTCATTCACCTACTACTTCGAGTATGCTGATCAGCCAGTAGGTTGGACGTATGATCCCATGAGTAACAACTATTTGCGCACGCGCTTCGGCAAACCTGCCGTCGACGAAGTATCACAAGTCCAGCTTGCGACCCAAAACGTCGTCATCATCGAGGTAACTGAGGCTACTATTGAAGGTGATGATAAAGGCCGTATCGAGCAACAGATTATCGGCAGTGGCAAAGGGGTGTTCTATCATGATGGTATCCGTGAGGAAATTACCTGGCAGAAGAATAGCGCCGAGGCACAGTTGAACTTCTACGGCAAAGACGGCAAAGAAGTCTACTTCACTGCCGGGCAAATCTGGATTTCGGCGATCCCATCACTCGACCATATCACCGAGTAGTATGTGTGGTGATACAAACGCGGGAGCCCAATCGGGCTCCCGCGTTGTGTTGTCTGGCATAAGCGATGCGCGCTTATAGGTCACGCCGCCCTTCAAGCGCTGACGTGAGGGTATGCACATCGGCCCATTCGAGGTCGCCACCAGTTGGCAAACCGCGGGCGAGGCGGGTGACTCGGGCACCAAGCGGGGCAATTTCGCGCTGGAGGTAGGCGGCAGTCGCCTCACCCTCGAGGTTCGGATTGGTGGCAACAATTACTTCGCTGATGTGTTCGGCACGAATGCGATCAAGCAAATCATCGAAGTAGATATCCTCGCGGCCCATGCCCTCGAGTGGTGCGATCCGCCCATGCAGCACGTGATAGCGCCCGCGAAAGATGCCGGTACGCTCGATGGCAAGCGCATCGAGTGGCTCCTCGACCACACAAATCGTCGGTCCCTGACGGTTGGGATTGCGGCAAATCACGCATAGCTCTTGGTCGCTGATATAGTGACAGCGGGCACAGTGGCGTACCTGTTGCTTGGCAGCAATCAGCGCCTCAGCGAGGGCGGCAATCCGCGCCTCAGGGGTGCGCAAAATATGAAAAGCCAAGCGTGAGGCGCTTTTCGGGCCAATTCCCGGCAAGCGCCCGAGCTCTTCGATCAGGCGCGTGACGGGCTCGATTAAGAGCGGCGTATCGCTCATAGGCTTACATCAATCCTGGGATCTTCATGCCGCCGGTGATGGCGCCCATCCGTGACTCCGACAAATTCTTGGCCTTGGTGGTGGCATCTTGCACGGCCGTCAGCACCAAATCCTGCAGGGTGTCGATGTCGTTGGGGTCAACAATCTCAGGGGCAATCTTGATAGATAATACTTCGCCGTGGCCATTGACCGTGACGGTGACGTAGCTACCGGCGCTTCCCACCACCTCGGTCTCCTTGAGCTCTTCTTGGATTTTGGCCATTTGGCGTTGCATCTGCATGGCCATCTGTTGCATTTGACGTGGGTTCATGATTCTGCTCCTTGATCGGGGGTTTCGATCCCGATAATATCGGCGTCAAAGACATTCATTGCGGCTTTGACGATTGGATTATTTGAGGTATCGCGCATCTGCTCGCGCTTCGCGCTCCCACTCTCCCGCCGTTGGGCATCGGCCACACAGCGAATACGGTATTTGGTCCCCGTGTGACGTTCGAGTACTTGCTCGATGAGCACAATGTTTGCTTGCTCTTGCATGCGTTTGAGCAACCACTCATTGTCCGCTTTGAGCAGCACCACATTGCCCTCAATATCAATCGGGTTAATCCCTGTCTTGATGAGCGCCTCGAGGTTGCGGTTCTTGACGCGAATATCGCGGACAATCGCCGGCCAACGCTCAATCAGATCGGTCACGTCGCCGAGAGGGGCTCGCTCCCCGAGTGGTACCTGAGGTGTGGCGGCCTCGGCGCGTGGGGCCGTGCGTGGTTCTGGGTCGTGCCCGCTATCAACTACTGGTGTTTGCGCTGATACTGGTGGTGGGGTGTGACGCACCGGTGGAGGTGCGGGTTGTGCTGCTGTCGCCTCAACTGGTGGCGTCTGACGCACTGGTGGTGCTTGCGGTGTCTGTATGGCAGGGCGTTGGGGTGGCATCGGGCGTGCCTGAGGGCCAGGGGCATGCTCCGCAGGTGCAGTCACTGGTGGACCCGCAATCGCCTCGACGACGGCCAACTCGAGTGGTAGCTGTCCGTATGGACTTGTACGTAACTCTTGATCGAGTTCACTCAAACGGCGCAGCCAGAAGACTAATCCGGCCAGATTGGACCGTTGCGCTTGATCGCGGATGGCGTCAGCCTCGCTCTCCGCTGCCTCGATGGTGGTCCCTTGCGGATCCGCTTTGACGAGCATAACGAGGCGCAAGTGTTGCACCACATCACGGCTAAACTGACGAATATCAGCGCCTTGGGCGGCGATACGCGCAACCACTTGTAGGGCACTTGCCACGTCACTACGCAACAGCGCCTCGGTCAACCCGATCACCTCTTGGGCCGAGGTGACGCCGAGTAGCCCCTGTACTTGGGCCATGCTGATGTGTCCGCCACCGTATGACATCAACTGATCAAAGATGCTCAGGGCGTCGCGCATACTGCCAGTGGCCGCCCGGGCAATCGCCTCGGCGACACCTGGCTCAAGCGTAAAACCCTCGTGTTGGGCGATTTGATGCAGATGATAGACGGTGTCGCCCACGTTGTGGCGATTGAATGTATAGCGCTGACAGCGCGACAAAATGGTCGCCGGCACTTTGTGGATTTCGGTCGTGGCCAGAATAAACATGGCATGATCGGGCGGCTCCTCGAGTGTCTTGAGGAGGGCATTAAATGCCGCCGTCGAGAGCATGTGCACTTCGTCGATGATGTAGACTTTGAATCGACCAATCGCCGGTCTGAACTGCACGCGTTCGATGATTTCACGCGCATCATCGACACTGGTATGCGATGCGGCGTCCATCTCGATGACGTCGACCGCACTGCCGTCAGCAATCGCCGTACACATAGCGCATGTGCCACATGGGCGCTCTTGGGGGGCCGCAAAACAGTTTACGGCCTTGGCGAGCAAGCGCGCTACGGCGGTTTTGCCGACACCACGTGGCCCCGTAAAGAGATATGCATGCCCGATGCGCCCGTCAATGATGGCATTGCGGAGCGTGCGCACAATATGCTCTTGACCGACAAGTTCTGTAAATGTTTGCGATCGGTAACGGCGGTAAAGTGCTTGCGTGGCCATGTTTAATCCTCCAATG
>Ga0068872_10003458_pt1 | contig 12041 bp, 11 predicted proteins | sample NOAtaG_7_FD_66441 | JGI IMG/M metagenome (GOLD analysis project Ga0068872, IMG submission 66441) | Freshwater lake microbial communities from Lake Erie, under a cyanobacterial bloom - NOAA_Erie_Diel1S_2200h metaG | ecosystem: Environmental > Aquatic > Freshwater > Lake | place: USA: Ohio, Lake...
TAAACATAATCTCCAAGAATGCAAAAAAAATAAAAATAAAAATACACAAACACAATATTACTCACACAAATTACATTCGCTTAATTCACTATACAAACAATATACACATCAACTAACACACTTTACCACTGAACTAAATAATATTATAAATTTCTATGAACAACTACCTAATACACAAATATCCTAAAATATTACTTATAACCATATAAGATAATCATCCGTATTTCAATTGTTTTAACCAAAACCGATTTACTTTTTTTTCATAAAATTGAAATTTTTTATTTGTATTTATAATTTCATAAAAACATTCGTCAAATGTTAAATAACCTTCCAATGCAACTTCAAAAATACATATCACTTAAGCATCCTGAAATCGCTTGTCTATGTATTTCCGATATATACATGAAAGATTTACCTATTAAAACTTTACTTCATATGAAAAAATACGAATATCTAATAGAAAAATTAAAAAACACTGGCATAATTGAAACATATGCCCCTGATATCATTTTAAAACATATCCTAGAACATGATGATGGTAATCTATATATTATGCTATCAAAATACTTCATAAATATGTTTAGAGATGTTGATCATCTACTTGATGTACTTTTAGAAATTGAACCTAGTTATACCCCCAAACTTTTACAATATCTATTTACACATACTAATATATTTGATAATTTATCTCCGGAAAATTTGTATGTATCTTTTATTACATTTTTAGATACATATAATTACGAATCAACTTTATGTCTTCTATCAAAATATCCTAATTATTCTTTAGAACTCTTTAAATGGCTTTTTATACAATCTCAATTAGGTTATGATATATGTTTAAGTGATACTTATAATACATATCTAGAAAAATGGTTTAATCTTCATCCATCCCTACGATCACTTGAATCCTTATCATTCACCAACCACACTGACCTAAAAATATTCATAGAAAATATTTTCCCAGGTGGTACTCGTATCTATTCTATACCGTATCATACTATGTCATCCGGATTAGGTCTTTTAGAACTTCCATATAATAATTTAAAAAATACATCAGATAATATTGATTATGATATCTTATTCTCCTATATAGATTATTATAGAATTTATCATTACACTATTAACAAAAATAATACATGTGATACATTATGCACCGCCCTTGCAAATACCGCTAATATTTTTGCTGATAATATAACACATTCGTATATTTATGATACTTACCTGTTTTTTACCCGTTTTATTCGTTATTCATATCCATTATTAATTGATTCATATAAACTACATACCACACCCCTTAATTCAATTCCCATTAAACATTTCATAAAACTACTCACATCACACCTTAAAACTATCCCTAAACATTTAAAAACACAACGATATATATCAGAATCCATTATTAAATATTATACTGAATGTGAATCTAAATCTGAATCTAAATAAAGAAAAGAGTTTTTAGTTTACGTATTAAGTCTGTCATATGCTACTAATGCACCTGTTATACCCAATATTAATAAACCATTGGCATTTCCATTATCTGATTCATTAAATATATAATGCTTTCTCATTTGTAAATCCATTAAAAAATACACTATTGTAGCTGATATTATTATAATAGAATAATCAAATACTACCTTTTTTTTACCCTTTAACTCCTCTGAGAATGTCTTTATTTTTTTCATATTCGTTAAATATACCAATAGTTTATAACTCAAAAACAATAACATCGTACTTGATACCAACCATTTTAATAATAACACACTGAAAAAATTACGACCACCCATAAATACAAAATTTTGTGCTGTATATGCTATTACTGTTCCAACAACCTCAAACACTAATAATGCCATTATTTTACTATTTGATACATATAAAGTTAATATAGTTAATAATTGTGATATTGTCCCAGTCAATAATGACACCACAAATGATTTAAACGCCACTGACATTTATTTTATTTATTTACCTTTATTTACCTTTATAATATAAAAAAAATTTTAATTTTTTTATTAATTAATTACTTTTACACTCGCTCTTTCACTCATTCACTCAAGTTCTCGCACACATCAGAAACTTGATCATCACTTGACACAAAGACTTCACACACTCATGTGTTCCACGCTCATCCATCTTCAACTCATCATCAGATGTTTGAATGTTCTTCCCGAAATACATCAAAATTGACTTCAAACAACTCTGATACTCCTTCCACACATCAGCAAATGAGTCATCAAACTGTCTCTTGTAATCCTCTTGTGGATTCTCCAATGAACTCACTTCATTCTTGATCTTCTTCATGCACAACCCCATGCCCTCAAAATGAGGCGTCAAAAACGATTCCAGAAAATCATGCATCTTTCCACTCATGTTTGGATGTCCCATCATTGTTCCCCAGAAACGACCCTTCTGATCATTCAACGCCGATTGTGTCAAGTTGCCAGGAACCTTCTGATTCTCTGGTTCCATTGAGATCCGAACTTCGACGAGAGCCTTCACACTTTCAAACTCTTGCAATTCACACATCTGACCATGTAGAGTTTGAATCATCTTTCCGCAATGTTCATCTGTCAAACGACTGAACTTGACCACTCGCGCAAATGACCCAAAAACATGCACACTGAAACAATTCTTCTTTGCTGATTCCAAAATTTGTGGAATTGCCTTTGTTGCATGCTTGTGTGCTTGATAGTATGCATCCAACTTCACCTTTACATATTCCCATACTCCACACGCATGCCCAAAGACACAAAACCCTTCCCATGAAATCAGATTGTCCATTGGATGCTCTTGACGACCCATGAAATACAGTCTGAACTCCTGGTAAAATGCATCACTGAATCGCACTGCCGTTTCGTAGTAAGAATCATTGATGATAGGAAGATTCAGTTGTTCATTCAGATACTGGATCATCTTGTCAATCACCCCTCCATTTGGCACCTTCAACGCACACGGTTGCGGAATCTTCAACTCCAGAAGATCCGTATAAATCTCAGTGTGTGGTAGAAATGCACCATACTGTTGTTCCTCAAGTGATCCCAACTCCGTAGGATACCACATCCCAAAAAGATAAGATGCACCTTCTGGATACACCATCGTCAACTCACGATGTGTCATCAACCCACACCAGTCCGTCAAATTTGGCACACAGTCCTCAAACATCAAACCAAATGTGTTTTCATCCAACATCTTTCGATTTGCCAAAAAGCCCTTCAGCAAAAGAACATTCAGCACACTCAGTCCTGTCCGCATCAAATACGGAATCGCCTTCAACAAAAGAGTTTGGGGGGAATCCTTTCCATTGTATGTCTCATGACGTGAAAGAATTGCTGTTGCGTGATACGCCATTTGCTCCTCATTCAAAATCACAAGTTGCCCTGATGTTCCCGGAAGAACAATAAACTCATAATTGTTTTCCTCCGCATGTGCAAGCAACGCCTTCCCAAATCCACCTGGAACACGCATCAAAAGATCTACAATCGCCTTGAAAGACGGATGCGTTCTCTTGATGAACGTTGCATACAAAGTTGATCCATCGTGCTTGTTTGAAACATACGCACAATCAACCTTTGATGTCATTTCTTGCACAAAAGCCGTCAGCTCCCTCAAAGAAGGATCCAGAGGCATCTTGTCATCCACACCTCGATCCGTTGTTTCCAACTTCTTGACAATCTGACGTTGTGAAAGAGCCTCGAAACTATGCGGAATACCACGCCTATCCACTTTCATCTTAGATGCATCGGGATCATCAAAATTCGGAATCAGATAAAACACCGGATAACGAGACATTCGAGCACCCGCCCGGTAGTCGTTGTTGATGTCCTTGTAATTGATTTGAAACAAGAGACCCCAATGCTCTGAGTCGTAATCTGACACAGAGTAAATGTAATCCCACGCACACACACGAAGATGATTCGATGGTCCGATGTCTTGCGGACACAAAGAAGGCTTCAGAAAATTGTTAATCCAGATCAGTCTCTCTTCCTTACTCAATCCCTCCCCATAAGGACGGATCGACAAGGTCTTCAAAAAGGCAATGAATGCCATCAAAATAGTTTGAGCGATGTTCCACTCAGTTGCAGTTGCACGTGAACTTGAATTCATTTTAGATACTCTCAATAAAATTGATTTGACAAAATCAATTTTTAAACAATGTATAGATCTAATATGTCTAAATTATCCATTCAAATTGTCTCTGATTTACACACTGAATTTAGTAAAATTGCAGGGACATTCCTTAAACCACTCGTTAAACCACTCGCAAAATATCTTTTTATAGCAGGAGATATAGGAAATCTTTCAACACCTATAACATCCCATAATATTGACATGTTTTTTAACCATGTTTCTAAAGGTTGGGAACAAGCTTTTTATATCACCGGAAATCACGAATATTATCATTCAACTAAAACAAAATCACAACTTGATCTCGATTACCAAAATTTACTCAAAATATACCCTAATATTCATTTCCTAAATACCTTTGATCAACCTCTACACATTAAACTTCAAGATCAACCAGTTAAAATAATAGGACGCACTTTATGGTCTCAACCAATCGATATTCCTTTTTCCAGTATATCAGATTTTAATCTTATCCACACAGATACTGATCAACCCGTTTCACCATATGAATTTCACCAATGGTGTAATGATGATATTGACTTTCTTACCACAGAACTCACCAAACCAAAAGATTCATACACCAAAACTATTGTTATGACACACTTTTTACCCTTAACTAGCATGGATATACCAAATTCTAAATACGGAAACAAATATGATAAATTCCAATATTACTTTGGCAACAATCTACATGACATCTTCTATAATGCTGATATATGGATTTCTGGACATACCCACGAAAGCTTTGATCTTACTAAAACTTATAATGGTAATACTACTAGATGGATATGTAATCCTGGAGGATATCCCAGTGAAAATCTAGATACTGATCTTGATACCGTATTTCATATAGAATTATAATAGACAAAAATTGAATTCCATTTTGCAGTTTTATATTTAATATATATCAATATGGAAAACCCGAACGTTTCTTATAAAAACATTTTGCAAGAATATTTTCAAGCAAAACACCTCAAAATACCTCAATATGAAACTATTACTGTTAATACTACACAACCTTTCCTATTTCGATCAACCGTAGTATTACCATCTACATATGGATCATACACTGGAGGATCATATACACAAAAAAAAATGGCTGAATTATCTTCGGCTCAAACCGCATTGATCGCTCTTAATATTATGCCTAAAGACACTTCTAGTAATTCAGATAAATCTTTAGCTCAAGAACAGACTTCAGATGAGGAGGTCGAAAAATATCCTCTTAATCAATTATTTGTATTTGATTGGACAATACATAATCCAATCATTATCCTTAATGATAATGAAAATGTAAATAAACTCTCTTATCTTGAATCTTTTATCACAAATTATCAACTTGATAATGTAAAACTCATTAAAATCTCTTCTCATCTCAGCAATTCCAAAAAAAATGCTAATTACGTAATCGATTCATCCAATAAAGATGTCGCTGATCATTTTATAACTTATCTTGTCGGACTATTAACTGGAACTGTTATGGTTCCCTTCAAAATTATCGTTCTAACTGGTGATCACTTCGGAGGAGCACTCGAAGACATCATGAAATATAACCCAAATGTTTATCTTAAACATACCACGTGTCAAGATGATTGTATTAAACTACTACAAACTCTAATACCTGATCTACATCTATAATATTACACATTCTAATTTTACTACTATTAAATTATTACTTTTTTTTTTATTCCCTATAGAATTCAACATGAATTTCTAATACTTTTTAATTTCCTTATACTAGATCACAAAATGATTTTTTGTATTACATTTACGTATCATTTCCTTTGACTAAAGACATTTATATATCATATTAAAATCATTTATAGTGCTTTAAGTGATTCTAGTGTTTTTAAGTGTTTCTAGTGTTTTAAGTTATTAAACAATATTATTAAAAAAAGTGTCTCTAAGAAATTCAACATGAATTTCTAATACTTTTTAATTTCCTTATACTAGATCATAAAATGATTTTTTGTATTACATTTATGTATCATTTCCTTTGACTAAAGACATTTATGTATCATCTTAAAATCATTTCAAGTGCTTTAAGTGTTTCTAATGTTTTTAAGTGATTAAACAAAACTATAAAAAATGTGTCTCTAAGGAATTCAACATGAATTTCTAATACTTTTTAATTTCCTTATACTAGATCACAAAATGATTTTTTGTATTACATTTATGTATCATTTCCTTTGTCTAAAGACATTTATGTATCATCTTAAAATCATTTCAAGTGCTTTAAGTGTTTCTAATGTTTTTAAGTGATTAAACAATATTATAAAAAAATGTGTGTCTAAGAAATTCAACATGAATTTCTAATACTTTTTAATTTCCTTACACTAGATCACAAAATGATTTTTTGTATTACATTTATGTATCATTTCCTTTGACTAAATGCATTTATATATCATCTTAAAATCATTTCAAGTGCTTTAAGTGTTTTTAAGTGATTAAACAAAATTATAAAAAAATGTGTGTCTAAGGAATTCAACTTAATTCTCTAATGCTTTTTAATTTCCTTACTCTGTATCACAAAATGAATTTTTGTATTACATTTAAGTATCATTTTCTTTGTAGAAATACTTTTAATGCTCTCTTAATTTATAATGAAGGTTTTGTTGATGATTCTTGATTCACCCAAGACCATAATAAATAACTTTTGAGAAAACTCTCTAAATGCTTTATAGTTAAACCATAAATACCATACGCTATTCTTTCATTTCCTTGTGGATATGATTCATAGAAGTTGTCCCTAAATTCAACTGAATTTATAGGATACTTATTATCGACTAAATATTTCGTATATTTATCATTTGGAAACTTACCATATGGTATAACCTTGCACCAAAACTTATGATTAACATGATTCTTTAAATTTTCTAATATGTGCAACTGAATAACAGATTGACCTTCTAAAATACCATCTACATATGATCCACCAATACTATACTTACCTCCTAAATCATTTTTCAAAATATCCTCAAAATAACCCTCTACAAATATATCTATTGCAAGAGGCATCGTTAGTTTATACTCATTCAACTGAACTAATAAATTATCATTAAAGATTTTCATACTATCTGTTATAGATTTAATACGATTCACTTCAGTGTTAATAGAATTTCCTTCTTCTTTACATGTTATATTAAACACTTTAATAAATGTATTTACTTTTTCAATAAATTCTAAATTTTTGTTATATAATACTCTCGTTTTATTATAAACATTACTCAATTCTTCCAACATATCATAATTAAATACACCTAGACTTAATACAGGTTTGTTCTTAACCATTGTTTCACACTCTGATACCAATTTACGACCTTCTTCTGATAATTTTATATAACGATTTTGCATTTTACCATTTAGTTCCTTGAAATATGGCGGAAACACTGATACACCACTAATACTTAATGTATTCATCAATTTAGGGGTTTCTACATCACGATTATACACCTCTCTCACACATCTAATCTTAGTAATGGCTTTTCTCATCCTGTTATTTTTATTAGATTCTATTATAGGTAATTCTACTTTAGTAGTATGTGGTTCATAATGTTTTTTCATTATTCTTAAAAAACATTAATAGTAATAAATAACATCAATTTTATTCGTGTCGCTTATCATCCAACATCTTTACTGATTTGTTTATCGGCTTGTTGTTCATTTTTTTTTCTATTTTTCCCATCGCATCAACATATGATGATTTTCTTAAAATTGCATTTGCAATCATATGACTTTCATATGGTGTCATTGGTATTATTTCCTTATGATGTTTATAAATATGATCATTTGATATTATAATTAACTTTTTAATTTTATCAATATTATTTGTTCTTTTCCAACCATCTTTATGTTTTTCAAAATGTGATCTCAACGCTGAATCTGAACATACAAATGGTAATATTACGTCTTGTGATTGTTCTAAATTCTTTTCTATTCCCATATCTTTCATTTGATCCAAATAATTATCCTGTAAATATGAAAAAAACCCTGGGACACACGCCCTCACACCAGCCATTTGATAGTTTTCCAATAATATTTTAGTTTGATGATAATTTAATGGATATTTAGTTTTATAATTCTCTATAAATGTATCCATATCTAATACATCTGAACAATGATTATCTAAATTTTTACATTTATTATTTGTTAGTAATAAAGCATTATTCTGTATATTATTTTGATTTTGAATATTGTTCTGTGTATTGTTCTCTATATTATTTTGTTTTTGAATATTGTTCTGTGTATTGTTCTGTGTATTATTCTGTGTATTATTATGAGTGTTATTCTCTATATTATTCTCTATTGCATTATTGTTTAACGTAGAAATGTTCTCTGTTATATTGTTGTTCTCTGTTATATTGTTCTGTGCATTAGTGTTATTACTATTAACCATATGCTGATGCCCTATTACCGTTATAGGAGCAACCTTAATTTGTGTTTGTAATACCTCTATTAATTGTTTCTGACATTTATATTTTTCAGATGCTTTTCCCAATTTTGTCTGATACTTCATCTCAATTTTTAATTTCTCATTTTCATGTTCTAACTCAATTATTCTATTTTGAGCATTCACAGATATACTAAGCTCTCTATCTACTTGGCTTTTTACATCACAACGATATTTTCGATGACGGTAATAATTATTATTGTGCTCGAAAGATTTACCGCAATACTCGCAAATTTTTACGGAAGAATTCTTAAGGCTTAACTTATCTACAACTCTTTTATGACGATGTCCTGAAAAATGATCCGCAAATTTTACCCCAGAATCACTCTCGAAATTACATAGTTCACATTTTTTTATGTTTTTTAATGGCATTACCCAGATATTTTTATATTTATTTAGATATATTTTAAATTCTTTTTGCGCAATTATTTATCTCAAAAATACATTTTTATCCACTTTTTTTACTTTTTTTTATCCTTTCAACAATACTTTTTTTACCTTCATTTAGATATAAAAACTACTTTTATAAGCACCTCATAAATTACCCCTATGTCAATGCTATATAAGTTTTTTTCAGGAGCATATACATGATTTTTATAACGAATATAGCCTGGATTACACGGTTTGACATTTTTTAAACAAAAAATCATCTTTTTTGACAATTTTTTAAAAATTTTTTAAAACACTGTCAAAGTGCAGAGTTTAAAAAAATCATAAAAGTCTGTCGAAGTGGCTTTGCACCTGATCAAATTCATGTGTTAGCTTACAAAATGATGGTGTTTTAGGAGACAACACATGATTTAATCCTGTGGTGTCGCACTTTGACAGAGATTTTAACTTTTTGATAATCTGGATATTCTTAAAATCTCTGTCAAAGTGATTGAACATTTGTAAGATACATCAGATGGTTTTGTATCGAAAATTGAATATCCATTTTTTCATTGTTTTTTTATATAAAAGCTAGATGGTTAGCTACAAAAAACTCTAATTACTTTTTGTAAATACATAAAAATATCCAATTTACATTTTTGTTTTTTTGCTTTATTGTCATGTATTTTTACCTTTAATTACAGTATATATATTTATAATCATACTATTTTGGGAGTTGTTCTGCATATATTGTTATAAAAATAAAGCATTGTGAGGTAATTTTTCAACAAAATCAAAAACATGTATTGGTTTATATCGAATTTTATAATACTCATATGGTTTAAATCTAGTTCTGATTTGCCTTTATGCATATCCAGATTGCATTTTTAGAAGAAATTATGAGATTTCAGGGTGAATTTATGTATTACATCAGTTTTGCATACATTTAAATCTCTGTCAAAGTGCGATCGTGAAGGATGAAATCAAGCTTACGGCTATCCTATTTTTAAAAATCATGATTTTATGCTGTTTTAGGAGCTTCATGCATACTTTCGTAAGATAATTATGCATTAAAATTTACTGGATACTACCTGGATACTATCAAAAATCTCTGTCGAAGTGCGATCATGTAGAATGAATTTTATAGTTCGGCTATGTATATGATAAAGTAGTGTAAAACTATATCAAATCTAGATAGCACCGGGATGAAAATGTTTACTACATGTTGTTGGATACTATCCCTCTTACTTTTTTTTCCGCATTGGAACAGGTTTAATCAAAGCCCTACGCCATTGAGACCCATTTTTAACATCAAAAAATCTAGTCAGGAGCTACATCGATTAACCCATAACAACTTAATGTATTACAATTTCTAAAAATCACTTTTACAGCATAGGGGTGTTTTGTAAGCTTTCTGTATGGTTTTGTATCTAACTCAAGCCCTATTTCATCATTTTTGACTCAGGAGCTCATTGCGTTAGTCAGGGATAAGAGGGGTATCTTTGACAATTTTTGACCACTTTTGCACCACTTTTGCAAATCAAAATTGATGGAAAAAAACTAAAAAAAACTTTTTAATGCAGGATTGTCCCTGAGATTTGATTTTTTTTTAGTTTCAAATGTTTTTTTATTTTAAAATTCTTTGACACAAAGGGGTTCTGTGTCAAAGAGTTATACTTTGTGAGTCAAACTTTTTTAATTTAGGGTATCAGGATTTCCCCTGAGGTGATGCAGGATCTCCCAAAATCTATATCCGAATGCTAGAGTTAAACCCAAATAGGGCTAAAAAGTTTTTTTCAATTTCAGGACGAGGGCTTGAGTTAGACCTGGTGCAATACTAAAAATTTTTAAAAATTCATAAATTTCCTCTTTTTGTTCTCTTTTTGTTCTCTATTTTTTCTAAAATTTCAGGAGCTACCCTAGAATAGTTTATAATTAATTTCATAGCTAATTAACTTTTTTTATGATTTTACTAAATTTTATTAAATTTTTTTATTAATTTTTTAGGAGCACTAAAGATGGTTTTATAACTATTTTATTACCTACACCATTTTTTTGATTTTTTTCAATTTTTTTTACATTTTTTAAAAAATAATTAAAAATATTTTTTTATAAGATCTTTAGAAGGTTTTATAACCAATTTATTAACTACTCTATTTTTTCATAACTTTTACTAAAATTTTTATTATAATATTTAGGATGCATTCATGATTTTTTATAATAAACCATTAAATTTTATGATTTTTTATATTTTATTTAAAATTTTCAAAAAAAAAATTAGTAATATTTTAGGAGCATTAATAATAGATTTATATTTATTTTATTGTAATTAACTGAAAATGTTATAATTAATTGATTTTGTGTGAATGTTGGAATGTTTTTTTTTATCTAATATTTATTAAACACTAAATGAATCATACTATCACGAATGATGTCAAATGTGCAATATGTGGCATTTCTAGATCACATCACACCTATAATATACTTCATAATTTTCAGGAACATATATTAGATAAACACGTATCAGCGGAAGAATTTAGAAGTAATATTATACCTAATACGAATGTTCAAATTATTAATTCAAACCCATGTAGAGTTTGTGGATTATTACCAAATTATCATATGTGTAATCATGCATATCAACCAACATTTCAAGGAGTCTTTCTACCTCATATTAACCATCAATCATATTCTCCTCAAAAAGAATATCAGGGAATTATATCAAAATCATATTACAAAAATTATGAAAATTTAATAGAAACAAAAACTCAAAAACATTTATGATAAACTTTTTTGAAAAAAGTTTGAACAAAAACATTTAGGATTACTAGATTTTTTTTACTTTTTCACTAGAAAGGATTTTAAAAACCATTTTCTAGATGTAATAAAAATTTTGATTGAACTAGAATGACTAGATTTTTTTACTTTAAAGACTTAGAAAGGATTTTAAAAACCATTTTCTAGATACATTAAAAAATTTGATTGAACTAGAACAACTAGAATTTTTACTTTAAAGACTTAGAAAGAATTTTAAAAACCATTTTCTAGATACATTAAAAATTTTATGATAACTAGAACAACTAGAATTTTTACTTTAAAGACT
>Ga0068872_10003459_pt1 | contig 12038 bp, 7 predicted proteins | sample NOAtaG_7_FD_66441 | JGI IMG/M metagenome (GOLD analysis project Ga0068872, IMG submission 66441) | Freshwater lake microbial communities from Lake Erie, under a cyanobacterial bloom - NOAA_Erie_Diel1S_2200h metaG | ecosystem: Environmental > Aquatic > Freshwater > Lake | place: USA: Ohio, Lake...
CTACTCGCATTTTTTTCTCCTTTATACAATTTATTTTTTTAATATGTTTGTTTTGTAAAATAGTATCAATAATAACTATTTTTTTTGTATCATTATCATTTATATAATTAGTAGTATTTTCTATATTCATATATTATTCATATATAGAAAAAGAAATTATGTAAAAACCATATAGAAATTAAATATCATATTAAAGTTTAATATTATATATAAAAATGAGTTAAAATCTATTTAACAAATAATAGTATAAATGGATAAAGAAATTCAACAATCCACTTGTAATGAGTTGAAAACATTAAAATATAAAAGTATGATTTTAAATGGTGTCGCGTGGCCTGAAAATAAATCATCTACTGACCTTGCTAACTTGGATATATTTCTTGAAAGTGAAAAAATAACCAATTCTAATGAACCTTGGAGTAAATTAGATAAAACCGCTAAAATTAAAAAGTTATTTGTTTTTTCTGAAAATTATAAAAATAATAATAATTTATCCGAAGAAGAACATCAACAATTAAATTCGTTTTTTAGAGATTGTTTGGATAAAAAAAAATTACAAAGAGTAAAAGATGTTAATTATAATAAAGATACAGGAGAAATCAAAGATATACCTGCGTTATATTTTAATAAACCTACTAATCATTTTACATTAAAAAATCTAGATAAGCGCGTTTCTACATTAAGAGGCTTAACTCCTAAGAAAAAACAAGGGACTATAAAAAATGTCAAAACAAATGATTCTGATTCGGAAAATGACTAAATAAAAAATTGATTATTATAATAGATATAAAAACAATAATATATATTATATAACATAATGTCGTCTGAATTAATAGATATAACACATTTAATTGTTCCTGATGAAGAAGAATTATTCTTTAATGAAGAAGAAGCACTTGAAATATATCAAACATGTGTTTATTTAATGGAGGAATTTGTTAAAGAACATCCAAAACTAATTACAGAACCAGATTTTGATGATATTTTTGATGAAAATATTACAGAATTAATGCATTCTCATTTTGATTATGATATATTTTACACAGAAGACGCTCAAGATGAAATGGAAGAAATTATAGAACACGCTAAAAAAGATTTCTTTAAAGACCATATTCCTCCTAGGTCTTATCCCGATACTATTATTTTAACAGAACCAAATCACGAATATATTAAACAACAACTTGAACTTTTAAAAAATAAACCACAACCAGTTCAAAGAACAAAGGAATGGTATGAATTTCGTCATAATTTAATAACCGCTTCAAATGTGTGGAAAGCATTTGAAAACTTATCCACACAAAATCAACTGATATATGAAAAATGCCAACCAATTAATAATGCTTTTTATGATAATGATAATGATAAAAATGATAATGATATAAACGATAATGATATAAATAATAATGATATAAATGATATAAATAACAATGAGAATAATTGTAATTCTATTAAGAATATAAAAGAAGTGGTAATGGTAAATACGAACACTACATTACATTGGGGACAAAAATTTGAACCATTATCCGTTAATATTTATGAACATATATATGATACAAAAATAGGGGACTTTGGTTGCATAGAACACGATACATATTCGTTTCTTGGGGCTTCACCAGACGGTATTAACATTGACCCTCTGTCTAAACGATATGGTCGTATGTTAGAAATAAAAAATATTGTGAATCGTGAAATTGACGGTATTCCTAAAAAAGAATATTGGATACAAATGCAGTTACAAATGGAAGTATGTAATCTTGATGAATGTGACTTTTTAGAAACAAAATTTACAGAATATCCTGATTACATATCATACTCATACGATACATTAGATGAATTTTATGAAGATGAAGATGGTGTAGAATTTCAAAATATATGTTTATCTAAAGATAATAAAATGAAGGGAGCTATTATTTACTTTCATACGAAAACAGGAAACCCATTTTATATATATAGACCATTAGATTTAATTCATCCTCACGATATTAATGAATGGCACGACAATAATGTTGATTATTATCAAAATAACCCTGAATTTAATTATACCTATATGAAAACTATTTATTGGAAATTAGAATTAATTAGTTGTGTGTTAGTTTGTAGAAATAAACAATGGTTTAAAGATAATATACACGTATTACAAACACTTTGGGATACTATTGAAAGGGAAAGAGTTAGCGGTTATGAACATAGAGCCCCTAATCGCAAACAAAAAAAAGAAATAGTTGAATTTTCCACTAAACCAAGTGGAGGTTGTTTATTAAAATTTAACAAAGAAACTGGAAAAATCAACGTTATAAAACAAGATGATACTATAAAAAAAGATACAGAGATTGCCCTAATAAATGAATTAGAATTAAATATTTGATTATAAATACGTTTAGTATAATATATTTTCATTTGTAGGAATAGAAAAAAATAATTGGTTTGGTTCTGTTCTAAAATATCCTACTCGTGCACCTTCACCTTCTTCTGCTGGAGGCAACGGGTTGACTTCATTAGATTTATTTTTTATATTATGATATAATGCTCCACAAAACTCTGGTCTTGAACAAGTGCCATCATCAGGATTATATCTATAACGTAAATTGTTAGTTTGTTGTTTAAATGATGGTAATGAAAATATAGGATAATGCCACCACATAGTACTGGCACTATCATTTGAAACTGAATTTTTTCCTATAAGAGGATAATCGTCTAATATTGCTTGGTTCACTGATATAGGATATTTACCTTCAATAAATCCTTCTTTAAAGGGTCTTATTAAAGGAGCTAAATAAAAAGATAGTGCTATTATTACTATTAAGAATAGAACACTTTTCATAAAAGTATTTGAAATAAAAGTATTTGAAATAAAAGTATTTGACATAATATAATATAACACAATATAATTTGTTTATAATTTGTAAAAAATATTGTATTATAATATATTATGTCAAATACTTCTTATGGAGATTTTGCCCTGAATAATAACACTGGAATTCAAAACTCTGGTTTTGGTGTATCGACTATTCAAAATGGTTCAGGAGATTATAATACAGGAATTGGAGCATTTTCTTTAGCAAATAATGGTAGTGGAACTAGTGATACCGCAGTAGGAACAAACGCATTATTAAGAAATACAACTGGGTCATATAATACCGCCATAGGAACCGCAGCAATGTGTTTTAATACTACAGGGTCTTCAAATACAGCAGTGGGTTCAAATTCTTTAGAAACTAATACTACTGGAACCAACAATACCGCATTAGGGGTTCAAGCATTATTTTCTAATATTTCAGGACATGAAAATGTGGCTATAGGTAATGGTACAATGTATGCTAATACTACTGGTTATAATAATGTAGGAATTGGAACTCTTGCATTGAATTCTAATACAATGGGAATTGAAAATATAGCCATTGGGAAAAGAAGTTTACAAAACAATACGACAGGACAATGGAATGTAGCTGTTGGTGGTTTTGATACATTATGGACAAATACAACAGGGGTGAGCAATATAGGAATTGGCCAACGCGCATTATATTCTAATACTACTGGGTCTTATAATGTAGCCATAGATGATGAGGCATTATATTCTAATACGACAGGGATTAACAATATTGCTATAGGATTGCAATCAATCTATAAAAATGAAACAGGGTCTGATAATATTGCTATAGGAAGAGAGGCATTATATAATAATATTGATAAGTCTAACACCGTTGCTATAGGAACAAAGGCATTATATTATAATACTGGAGAGTATAACACTGCGGTAGGACATAATGTGTTGTTTTCTAATACTACTGGTTCTTATAACACCGCTGTGGGAACAGCAGCGTTATACACTAATACTATTGGATATTCTAACACCGCATTAGGAACAAGCTCGTTGTCTTCTAATACTACTGGTTCAGTTAACACCGCTGTGGGACATAATGCGTTAAATGCTAATACAACTGGGCTATCTAACACCGCTGTAGGTGTAAATGCATTAAAATACAATACCATTGGAAGTTATAACACTGCTATGGGTAGTGGTGCTTTAACATCTAATGGAATTGGAGCAACTACTAGTACCACTGAAGCTTGTAACAACACCGCTGTAGGAGGTTTTGCATTAAATGCTAATACAACTGGTTATTATAATGTAGCACTAGGGCCTAATTGTTTGTTATACAATACAACAGGTTATAATAATATAGCTATAGGTGCTAGTTCAGGAACAAATATAACAACTCAAAGTAATTGTATAGTAATTGGTACTAATCCTAGTACAATAAGTTCAAATGATATGATATTAGGTACTTCTGGTAATAATTTAATTATACCAGGAATAAATAAAAGTATAACACCTGGTTCAACTGGAACAGCTGGTCAAATAATTTTTAATACAGACGAAATGGGTTCTGGATATTTATATATATGCGATTCCAATGGAAATTATTGGCAAAGTTTAATGTTTAGTCAATTATTGTAATAATAATTTTTACACCCTGAAACAAATATATGGTATATTATACATTTTCGCACACCATTTACTAAACCCACTTCCGTGTTCATATACTGAAAAACTATAAATATGTTTTGAATAAGACATTGTATAAAAATCAAGTAATGTGTTTATTAATGAATCGTCATTATTTAATTTTGATTCTCCAATATGAGATATTTCTTTAAAAATCGTTTTTATTTTTGGTAATTTTTGTAAAATATAGTTTTTAACAACATTATTACTGGATATTAAAAATAGTTCTTCATCTCTGTTTTTTTTAATAGAATTAATTATATTAATAATATAATTTATTTGTTCATTTTTAAAATTAATATAGTCTCCATTAAAACTACTATCATTCATTCTTATATGTATAATTATATATTTGTATTTAATTAAATTTATACTTGATAAACTATTATCTATCATCATCTGTAACTCTAAAGTAGGTTCAAATAATTCACGTATTTTGTTCTTATGTTGTTCTGTTATAAAACGTTCATTAGGATGATTTATTAAATATAAATACTTATTTTTATTATATGAAGGTGTTTGTTTAATTACATTTAATAATTCTTTATCGACATCACTATATATATAATTAATTACATTATTTTTCGTAAAATAATGGCAATTTTCTTTTTGAAAAAATAAAATATCTTTTGAAACTGTGTTTATGATATCTTCTTTAAGATAAAAATAGTTTAAATATTTTTTTAATGAATGATTATAAATATTAAAATCAAAATATATATTATATTTTTCTGAAAATTGCATTATATAAAAGCACCCCCTTATAAAATCACCAAACCCAGTGACTTGTGTGTTATGTTTATACTTATATTGATAAATAAAATAAATAGTTGGTATATTTGTTATAGATGTAATATTATCATTTTTATTTTCTGTTATTGTAATTTGTTGCTTTATTTGCGTCTTTGTTTGTTCCATTTGCGTCTTTGTTTGTTCCAATTGTGTCTTTGTTTGTTCCAATTGTGTCTTTGTTTGTTCCAATTGTGTCTTTGTTTGTTCCCATTGTGTCTTTGTTAGTTCCCATTGTTGTTTATAACTATTTTTTTCTTCAATGGTTTTCTCTAATTGTGACTTTGTTTGTTCCAATTGTGACTTTGTTTGTTCCAATTGTGACTTTGTTTGTTCCAATTGTGACTTTGTTTGTTCCAATTGTGACTTTGTTTGTTCCAATTGTTGTTTATAACTATTTTTTTCTTCAATGGTTTTCTCTAATTGTGACTTTGTTTGTTCTAATTGTGACTTTGTTTGTTCCAATTGTGACTTTGTTAGTTCCCAGTGTTGCTTATAACCATTTTTTTCTTCAATAGTTTGCATTAATTGTGTCTTTGTTAGTTCCCATTGTTGTTTATAACCATTTTTTTCTATTTCTATTTCTTGTAATTTATTTTTTAAAGTATGTATTAACTCATCGTATTTTTTCATCGCACTTATTTTTTCTTGATATTCATTTATTTGTTCTTTTGTTTCTTTAAGTTCAACTTCTAAAGTTTTTATTTTATCAATAAGGTATTTAGTAAATTGTTGTCTTTTTGTTTCATCTTTATGATTTATTTCTTGTTCCAATGTTTCTCCTAATTGTACATGTTTTTGTTTTTGTAATTGATTTTCTTTTTTTAAATTATTTATTGTATTTAATTTATATTCTTTTTTTTTATTTTTTTGCGTATCAAAAAAATTAGTTATCATTTATTATAGTGATTAATAAATTAATAATTAAATGAACTTAAAATTAATCTAACATTATTAAATATATAATGGAATCGAATGATATGCGAGTAATTAAAAGAAGTGGTGAAATAGAGGAGGTTGCATTTGATAAAATTCTTACAAGAATAAAAAAGTTAGGCCGTGAATCAGGAATTCATATAAATTATCAACAATTAGCGATGAAGGTAATCGATCAATTATATGACAAAATATCTACTACTAAAATTGATGAATTAGCTGCCGAACAATGTGCCGTAATGTCTACATTAAACCCCGATTATGGCACACTTTCTGGACGAATTATTATATCTAACCATCAAAAAAATACAGAAGCTGATTTTTCAATTGTAATGAAGCAATTATACCAATTTATAAATATAATGGGTGAAAATATACCACTAGTTTCTCAAACTTTATGGGATTTTACACAATTCTATTCTAAAGAATTAAATGAAATGATAGTTCACGATCGTGATTATTTAATAGATTATTTTGGTTTCAAAACATTGGAAAAATCTTATCTTTTTAAAATTAATAATATTGTCGTAGAAAGAATACAACATATGTGGATGCGAGTAGCGGTAGGTATTCATGGGGATCTTAAAAATAATAAATCATTAGAATTAATTAAAGAAACATATGATTTAATGTCTATGAAGTTTTTTACTCACGCTACACCTACATTATTTAATGCTGGAACATTAAGACCTCAATTAAGTTCGTGTTTTTTATTAGCAATGGAAGAAGATAGCATTGATGGAATATTTAATACATTAAAGGATTGTGCAAATATTTCAAAATGGGCTGGTGGGATTGGATTACATATCCATAATATTAGAGCTAAGGGAAGTCATATTCAAGGAACAAATGGGGTCTCAAATGGATTAGTTCCAATGTTACGTGTATTTAATAATGCAGCTCTTTATGTCGATCAGTGTGTTAAACCAGAAACTATTATTTATACAACAGGAGGTCCTATACAAATTCAACATTGTTCATTTGGAGAAACACAAATATATAATTTAAGTGGGGGTATCGAAACCATTGAAAATGTTCTTGAACATCCATATGATGGTGAACTATTTAATATTGAAACCATGCATTCTATTGATGGTTTGCAAATTACACCAGAGCATCCCGTTTATGTTTTACGAAATCAGCCTACAGAAATAAATGATACAATTATTAAAAATAGTATCGACAACCATATTACTGATTTTGAATGGATTGAAGCCAAAAATTTAGAACTAAATGATATGCTTGTTTATAGAATTCCTAAATTTAATATTGATATATATAATATTTCTTCTAAAGATGATTGTTTTATGTATGGAATACTACTTGGCTATGGTTGTATGAACAATGACGAGCAAAATGATTATATTTCTTTACATACGTTTAATCAAAATCATATATTCAAATTTGCAACCAGTTATTTTGATAATAAATATGTTCCGTTTAAAGTTGATATAAATGATGATATAACTAGAATAATATGGAATAAAAATATTAATATACCATTTAGATATAGTGATTTATATGATATTAATAAAGAAAAACGACTTCATCCAAAATGGTTAGACTTACCTGTTTATAAAAGTAAAAATATATTAAGGGGATTATTAGAAACTGATAAATGCAATGATGAAGAATTAGTGTTTAACAATACTTCGAGAAATTTAATTGAATGTGTACGATTTATTTGTCTTAAACTTGGTGTTTTAACTAGCGGAACTATTCTCGATGGAGACAAAAATTATTGCTTGAGAATTCCTAAAACACCAGAAATATGTGAAGTAATGAATATACCATATAATGATAAACAATGTTATACATTTTTTAAATATGGTAATTATTTACTAACACGTATTAAAAGTATTCATAAAACAAGTTATACTGGAACGTTATATGATTTACAAATGAAAAAAGAACATAATTATTTGCTACATAATGGAATCGTTCATAATGGAGGCGGAAAGCGTAGTGGTTCGTTTGCAATCTATTTAGAACCGTGGCACGCTGATATTTTTGACTTTTTAGAAATGCGTAAAAATCACGGAGATGAAGAATCAAAGGGGCGTACTTTATTTTACGCGTTATGGATTTCAGATTTATTTATGAAACGAGTTAAAGAAAAAAATGGTAAGTGGTCTTTATTTTGCCCTCACGAGTGTCCTGGTTTAAGTGACGTATATGGAGAACAATTTAAAGAATTATATGAAAAATATGAACAAGATGGAAAAGCGAGAAAAACGATTAATGCAAGAGATTTATGGTTTGCAATTTTAGATGCTCAAATGGAAACAGGTACTCCATATTTAGTTTATAAAGATGCTGCAAATATAAAATCAAACCAAAAAAATCTTGGAACTATTAAATCGTCTAATTTATGTGTTGCTCCAGAAACGTTAATTTTAACAGATAAAGGACATATAGAAATTCAAACGTTAGTTGATCAAAATATAAATATATGGAATGGGAAAGAATGGAGTTTAATAACTGTTAAAAAAACTGGAGAAGACCAAGAACTTATAGATATTTATACAGACGATGGTTCTAAATTAACATGTACACTATATCATAAGTTTTATATTCAAAATGATTATTCATCTACTTCAATTAAACAAGTTCATGCAATGGCTTTAAAACCAAATGATAAAATAATGAAATGTGAATTTCCTGTAATTGATGGATGTGATACAATGAATTATGCTTATACGCATGGATTTTTTTGTGGAGATGGAACATATGGAAATAAAAGTGATGAACCAGAAAGATGTTGCAAATTTAAGGCATTACCAAAGCATTATTTTTGTAAAAGACACTTAGCATATGAAACCGAATATTATTTACTTGATAAAGATTGTGTATTAGAGGATGAATATTTAGAATGTCAAGCAAAATCATATGTTAAAAAGCCAATGGTTTATTTATATGGAGATAAGAAAAAATTATTAGATTTTATAGATAAGTGTAGTTATACTGAATCTCAAAATAGAATAAATATATCTCTTCCAGTTGATTTAAATGAAAAATTTGATACACCTTCATATAATTGTTCTATTAAGGATAAATTAGATTGGTTTGCAGGATATTCTGATGCTGACGGAACAATATCCAGAAATGGAGAAAATGAACAATTACAAGTTTCATCAATCAATAAAGAATTTTTAGAGAGAATAAAATTATTATTACAAACGTGTGGAATAAATCCAAAAATTAAACTCAGTCAAAACAGAACAGAAAGTTATTTACCTGATGGAAAAGGTGGTTATAAATTTTTTGAAGTTAACCCTCTTTACAGATTATTAATTACATCGTGTGATTTATATAAATTATATACTTTAGGATTTAACCCTAAACGATTAATAATTACAGGAAATGAACCTACAAGAGACGCGAAAAAATTTATTAAAATATTAAAGGTTGAAAATAATAATAGAATTGATGATACGTATTGTTTCAGTGAACCAAAAAGACATATGGGAATATTTAATGGAATAATTACAGGACAATGCTCAGAAATCATCGAATATTCTGATAATAAAGAAACCGCTGTATGTAATTTAGCTTCTATTGCTTTACCAGCGTTTGTTAATCCTATTACTAAACAATTTGATTATGAAAATCTATATCAAGTAACAAAAGTAGTAACTAACAATTTAAATAAAGTAATTGATATAAACTATTATCCAACGGAAAAAACAAGACGCAGTAATATGAGACACAGACCTATCGGTATTGGGGTTCAAGGATTAGCCGATGCGTTTATTTTAATGGATATTCCTTTTCATTCAGAGGATGCTAAAGAAGTCAATAAATTAATATTTGAAACGATTTATTATGCCGCGTTAAAAAAAAGTAATGAAATGGCTTTAGAACGTACTATTCATATAAAACAATTAATGAAAGGTTTTAGAAATGAATTATTAGAGTTTGTAGATGAAAATGAATATTCTATATTTAAACGAGAAAATACACAGTTATTAGGGGCGTATAGTTCATTTGAAGGATCACCAGCTTCACAAGGTATTTTTCAATTTGATATGTGGTCTGTAACACCTTCAGGTCGTTATGATTGGATTGCTCTTAAAGAAAGTGTAAAAAAGAATGGACTAAGAAATTCATTGTTAGTTGCTCCAATGCCTACTGCATCAACATCGCAAATTCTTGGTTATAATGAATGTTTCGAACCATTTACAAGTAATTTATATAGTCGTCGCACTCTTGCTGGTGAATTTATAGTTGTTAATAAATATTTAATGAGGGAGTTAATAAATTTAGGATTATGGAATGAGCAAATTAAAAATAATATTATTTTGAATAAAGGTTCAGTTCAACAACTTAATATATTACCAGAACACATTCGTAATAAATATAAAATTGTTTGGGAAATTCCAATGAAACATATTATTGATATGGCAGCAGATAGAGGTGCGTTTATATGCCAAAGTCAAAGTCTTAATTTATGGATGGAAGAACCAGTTTATAGCAAACTAACATCTATGCACTTTTATTCATGGGAAAAAGGATTAAAAACAGGTATTTATTATTTAAGACGCAAAGCAAAACATCAGGCTCAACAATTTACAATTGAGCCAGATGCAAAAGAAGAAGAACAAGAGGAAATATGTGAAATGTGTTCTGCTTAGAATTACGCAAATTCCTTACAAATTCCAAAGGTCTTACGATGCCATTTAGTAATCCCGTGTTGTTTTATTCCATCCATATGTTTTTTAGATCCATATCCTTTATTTGAATCAATCCCGTAATATTCTATTAATTCAGGATTTGAAATACATAGTTCTTCAATATAATTATCTCTTTCTACTTTTGCTAATATAGATGCCGCTGCGATAGATGTATATTTATTATCGCCTCCTTCAATCATTTGATATTTAATAATATCCAATTTTGTTTTTGTTTTATTTAATATTGAGAATGGCTTAAAATAATTACCATCAACTAACAATAGTATTTTATCGTGGTGTAAGTCTGTTAAGTTTTCTAATTTGGCCATTATAGTTTTAATCCCTTTATGCATTGCTGATTGTGTTGCTTGTAAAATATTAATTTCATCAATCGTTTGTTCGTCTTCATACTCTACAGCCCAAGCAATTGCATTTTCTTTTATATATTCCGCTACTTGTTCAATCTTTTTTTTACTATGGAATTTTTTACTATCTTTCATAAGAGAATGGTCAAAACTATCATCTTTAGGTAAAACAACAACTCCTGCATATACTCTACCAAACATAGGACCTCTACCTGCTTCATCTATCCCAATTTCAATTATACTGGTATTTTCATCTATATATTTTTGCAAGGGTTGTTGAATAATTCTCTTCCTTTTTGGTTTAACATTAACCTCTTCTATTTTTATTTCTGTATCAAATACTTCTTTTATATCTTTATTATTATGACTAGTATCGTGACTAGTATCGTCACTATTATCGTCAATAATAACCGCACTAACCCAGTTATCGTTTTTATTTCCAGACATGTAATGTTATCCTTTATCTTAAAATAATAATAATTATTATTAAATCAATTTTTTTCACAATATAAATTATACAATGAAAGGCGAATTATTAATACTTTTTATAATTTTATTATTAGGATTAATTTTATGTTCCTTTTTAGGCGGTAGAGGAATTATAGAAGGTATGGAAAATGGACAAATATATTATGGACCTAACGGTGCTTCTGCTCAAGTTCAAACGGATTCAAATGGACAAAATGCTTTAGTTGTTACAACCAGTGACGGAACAAGCACTACATATACTTCTACTAGCACATCCTCAGACACATATAGTGGACCAAA
>Ga0068872_10003460_pt1 | contig 12036 bp, 8 predicted proteins | sample NOAtaG_7_FD_66441 | JGI IMG/M metagenome (GOLD analysis project Ga0068872, IMG submission 66441) | Freshwater lake microbial communities from Lake Erie, under a cyanobacterial bloom - NOAA_Erie_Diel1S_2200h metaG | ecosystem: Environmental > Aquatic > Freshwater > Lake | place: USA: Ohio, Lake...
GAACCGGCATGGCGCCGAGGTTCAGCCGTTCGGTCAGCATGCGCAGCGTGACCGGTTCACCAGGCAGGAATAAACCCGAGAGCACCGAGTCGCGCAACGCGAGGTAAGCGCGCTGCTGCACCGTGGTGGCGTCGTCAATCGGGGGCGGCGTGCCGGCCAGGGAGCGGGGTGCGGCCGATTTTCGCGAGGTTTTCATGCCGCGAATGATGCACCCACGGGGCTAGGCCGTTAAAGGGTGCATCAAATAGTGCAAAGTTGATCCACTTACTATTTTATGATCTTATCTTTCCAGAGGTTCGATTGAACCAACCTGCCACCGTTTGCGTATTCGGAGGGAACGATGAAGAACTATTTCCCGGTCGTGGTCCTGGCTACCGCTGCAGCTGCCACCGCAGGATGGGCGGCGGGTGAAGCGACCCTCGAAGAGGTCGTCGTGACCGCCGCGAAACGCGAGCAGCGTCTGATCGACGTGTCTGCCTCGGTGACCGCCGTCAGCGGCGACACCATCCGCGAATTCGGTGTCGCGGATCTCAGCACCCTCGCCCGCCAAATTCCGGGCCTTCAGGTGCAGGAATATGACCTCTTTCCGGCGTTCTTCATCCGCGGCGTCGGCGTGGTGACCGAAACCAATGACTTGAACGATCAGCCGGTCGGGAACTACATCGACGAGGTCTATCTCGGCAGCCCGAGCCTCTCGCGCGGCCAGCTGTTCGATGTGGCGCGACTGGAGGTACTGCGCGGACCGCAAGGCACGCTGTTCGGCCGTAACACCAGCGCCGGTGTCGTCCACTACATTACGCGCGGCCCCACCGAGACGCGCGACGGCTACTTCCAGGTTGGCGCCGGGTCGTATGGCCTGAAAACCGTGGAGGGCGCCGTCGGTGGTGCCCTCAGTGACCGAGTCCGCTATCGCGTGTCTGGCCGCTATTCCGATGACAACGGCTGGCAAAAGGACATCGTCACCGGCCAGCGCTTTGCCCAGGCGGAGCTCGGCGCCCTGCGCGCGCAGTTGGCATTCGACGTCACCGAGCGGCTCGAACTCGGCGTAAAACTCGAATACGCCAAACAAGACTCTACTGGCGCGCGGTACGGTTTCTCCGGTCTGCAGGACCCCACCAACACGCGGGTTGCTTGCGACCCCGCGCGCGTTAACGCGCAGCAGTGCGTCGGTGCCAACGGCTACAAGATGGATCCGTTGACACCCGAGCGCATCGCCACAGACGATCCGCCGTTGAACGACCTTGAGTCGAATGCCGTGACGGTAAAAGCCGTGTACACCGGCGAATCCGTCACGTTGACCTCAATTACCGGCTGGCGTGATCTCAAGCGTAACTGGATCGCCGATGGCGACGGCACGCCCGCAGCGTTCTTCAATGGCGCGATCCGTTTTCGCACCGTACGCAACACGGACGCAGAGCAACTCTCGCAGGAATTGCGTTTAAGCGCCGACAACGCCACGGCCGCCTGGGTCGTGGGCGCGTATTACTACGACGATGAGCGCAAGTTCGATACCGCATTCCCGCAAGTATTCGCGGGCAACCGTACGGACTCGGTGCTGAAGACCCGCTCGACCGCCTTGTTCGGTCAGGTGGACTACCGTGTCGCTCCGAAGTGGACTCTGGTCGCGGGGGTACGCTGGTCGGACGAGTCTCGCAGCATCTCGCAGGTGCTTACCCCCGCCCTGAATAACCCCGCCAACACCGTCAAGGACACCGAATCCGGTGATACCTCGAAAGTTACCGGCCGCGCCGCCATCGAATACCGTCCGCGTGAAGGGATGATGGCGTACGCGAGTTATGCCACCGGCTTCAAGAGCGGCGCGTTCGCCCAGTCTCTCAACGCCACTCGCGGCGTTGACGTGGTCGCACCGGAGAAGGCGCGCACCGCGGAGATCGGCTTCAAGAGCGAGTTCTGGAACAAGCGCGCGCGTTTTTCGGCTTCGCTGTTCGACAACCGCTACGAAGATTTCCAGGCCACTGGCTCCGAGGTCAATCCGACGACCGGCGTACAGTTCAATCGCTTGCGCAATGTCGGCGAGATGACCGCTCGCGGGCTCGAGGCCGAGACGAGTATTGCAGCGACTGAGCGGCTGCAACTGTCGCTGGCTGCCACGTTCATCGACACCGAGATCTCCTCCACCCAAAACAGCGGTGAAGCGGATCCGCAAACCGGCAAGATCCTGCTTTACGATGGTAACGAGGCGCCGAGTTCGCCGAAGCAGCGCTACACCGGCACCATTCGCTACATGCTGCCGCAGTCAGCAAGCGCCGGTACCTTCGGTATCGCCACGGCGTTTAACTGGCAGAGTCGGGTGAACCTCAGCGCCAACAACAACCGCTACAACATTCAGGAGTCCTACGGCACGGTCGACGTCACCGCGCTTTGGGAGTCGTCGTCGGGCGACTACTTCGGTCAGCTCTACGTGAATAATGCGACCGATGAACAGGTGGCTGGCTGGCGCTTCCTGATCGGCTTTGTTGGCGTGCGCTCCACGGCCTGGGGCCTGCAGCCGCGCAACTACGGCGTGCGCTTTGGCGTGAACCTGAACTGATCTTCGCGCAGGCAGTTGAACATGGATGCAGATCGCGCAGCATGGACCGCGCCACATCGCGCCCGTCCGGTCGGATCATTGGTTGATCCGTGGAGCTACCGTGACGTTGCTGCACGCCTGATCGGCGAGGCACTCGTCGACCGGACGGCGTGGGACAAGCTCGCCTACCTCGGCGATGCCTTCGGGCACCGCATGAACGGTACGCCCGGTCAGCAGTTGTCGATCGATTGGGCGCTTGAGGCCATGCAGCGCGAGGGCTTGGAGAACGTTCGTGCCGAGCCGGTGTCGGTACCGAACTGGATCCGTGGCAAGGAGCAGGTCACGCTACTCGACCCGTATCCCCGCGAGCTCGTCATGGTGGGCTATGGCAATAGCGTGGGTACCGGCCCTGAAGGCATCACCGCCGATGCAATCGTCGTCCGCAGTTTCGAGGAACTGGAATCCCGTCGCGCCGAAGTCCCGGGAAAGATCGTCGTGTTCAGCCCCCCATGGCAGCACTTCGCCCACGATGAGTCCTGGGAAAACTATCTCGCCCTTCGGCACTTTCGGATATCCGGGCACGCCCGGGCCGCCGAGTTTGGCGCGGTCGCCGTTTTGCTGCGAAGCATCTACAAGCCTCATGCGCGGCAGGCGCATACAGGTTCGCTCAAATACATTGACGGCATTCGCCGCATTCCTTCTGCAGCCTTGGCTCCCGAAGACGCGCTGATGCTCGAGCGTATTCACGCGCGCGGTGGTAAGACACGGCTGCATCTCGTCATGAACGCCGTGGACGGCGGCTGGGTTGATTCCGCGAACGTCGTTGGCGAAATCGTCGGTCGTGAGCGTCCCGAGGAAGTCATCGTACTTGGGTGCCAGTATGACTCCTGGGATAACGGCACAAGCTCGCTCGACGACGGCTGCGGTGCCATTGTCGTCTGGGAATCCCTGCGCTTGATATCAAAACTTGGTTTGCGACCGCGTCGTACGATCCGTACCGTGCTGTTCACCAACGAGGAGAACGGCTGTACCGGGGGCATGGGGTATCGCGATCGTCATGCCGCCGAATTGGTTAATCACGTGGCGATGCTCGAAGCCGATAGCGGTGTGCTGCCGCCATTGCAATTCCGCGTATCCGGAACTCCGCAGACGATCTCCACGGTGACGGCCATAGCGGAACTTGCGGAGACTATCGGCTACGCGCCCATTGGTACACCGGTACGAATTGGCACGGCCGAGGACATTCATCCGTCGGTTGAAGCGGGTGACATCGCTTCGCTCACGCTGCAAGGTAACAACGAGCCATACAGCGTCTACCACCACGCTGCCGGTGACATGGTCGAGGCTGTACCGCCGACCGAGCTGGCTCGCGGTGTGGCAGGTGTTGCCGTCATGGCCTATGTGCTTGCCGAGATGCCGCAGCGTTTGCCGCGTGGCAAGGGTGAGGGCGCTCGCGGCACATCGGACGGCTGACCAGAGCATGAACGCGCGTCGCGAATTGCTGGCCAGCGATACTCGTGGCGACTTCGAAATCGCGAAGCGTTGGGCGTTTCTCGACAACGCGTTTATCGGTCCCTTGCCGTCGGCCGTCAAGGACGCTGGCATTCGCTGGATGACGAACCGCGCCGATGACGAAACCGACGTTTTCGCATTGCTTGCCACCGTGGATCGGGTACGCGGCAAATTCGCCGGACTGATCGGCGCCACGGCAGATGAAATCGGCTTTCTGTATACGACGAGTGAAGCCGAAAACGTCGTGACTCGCGCGTTGCAGCTGCAGCCCGGCGACAACATCGTTACCAGCGATCTCGCCTACCCGCATACCCTGATTCTCGGCTCTCACTTGCAGGAGACCTTGGGTGTCGAGTTGCGGGTCGCACGTCATGCGGCCGGTCGATTGTCCATGGAGGACTTCGCGCCGCTTATCGATGCCCGAACGCGTCTCGTCACGGTTCCTTGGGTATCCAACATCAACGCACTGCGGCATCCTGTACGCGAGCTTGCCGCAGCCGCCCATCGCGTCGGTGCGCTGCTACTCGTCGATGCAGTGCAGATCGTAGGCACGCAGCCGCTGGATGTGGTGGCCGAGGACATCGACCTTCTCTGCACGGGCTGCTACAAGTGGCTGATGGCAGGGTTTGGCGTAGCACCCTTTTATGTGCGCGCTTCGCTGCTGGATCGTATCCTGCCGGATCGATACGGTTGGCAGACCGCGTTGCGCTCAAGAGCTGCGGACGGGGGGCTTCGTCATCGCAGCACGGCCGCGAAATTTGAGTATGCAACGCCGGCTTTCGATACGTTCCCGCTCGTCGAGGCTGCCATCGACTACCTTCAAGCAACAGGGCTCGAACGCATTCACCGACATTCACGGAGCTGGTTGACGATGGCACGAGACGAGCTCGAGCGCGCTGGGTTTTCGATTTTTACTCCCTCGGGCAATGACGCGCCGGCGATGGCCTTTTGGGTGGGTGAGGCACAGTCGGCCGTTGACGCAAAGTTCCGAGCGGCCGGGGTGCGTATCGGCTTTGCCAGTGGCTCCAGAATCAACGAAACCTACGGCGCTAACGAGCTGTGCTGTCGGGTGAGGATTTCGCCCGCGCACTACAATGATGGCGACGATCTGCAGCGATTCCTGGCCATCGCCAGTCAGCTCGCCCGGTACGAGCCGCAGCCATGAGTTTCCGTATGCGCCCGATCCTTGCGATGCTGACTGCTGCGGCAGTGACACTCTGTGCAAGTTCGGCCCTTGTCGCAGAGACGACCGGGCGTACAGTGCCCGAGACGGTCATTCTTGCCGCGGGTCTTCTCGATCCTGCCAGCGGAACCTTGACGCGCAACGTGCGCATCGTGGTCCGTGATCGTCGGATCGCCGCGATCGAGCCGCAGAGAGGCGGCGAGTCTGTCGGTAAAGACGTGATCGACTATCGTCAGTCGATCGTCATGCCGGGACTCATGGATACGCACGTTCATCTCGGCCTCGCGACGATTCCTGAGGAAAAACAGGCTGAATCGGACGCGTGGATCGTCATGCGAGCGCAGCGTCTCGCGGGCGAGATGCTGCGCGCAGGGTTCACCACTGTTCGCGACCTGGGGAACGAGCGCAACTACCTGCTTACCGATTTGCGGCGCGCAATCGATCAGGGATGGATCGTCGGACCGACCATCATCAACGCCGGGCGAGTCATTGCGCCCTTTGGCGGCCAGTCGGGACGATCTTTTCCGGTGCCGTCGGCTGAGGGTCCAACATGGCTCAAGGAGTACACCGATTCCGACGGGCCACAAGCCATCGTTCGCGCGGTTCGCGAAAATATCTACTACGGGGCACAGGTCATCAAGCTCGTTGCGGATCAGAAGCCGTACTACTACTCCGAGACGGAAGTCCGTGCCGCAGTCGATGAGGCACATCGAGCCGGGCGCAAGGTGGCCGTGCATGTCGCCGGCGGGCCGGCAGCGCGCAACGTCATCAATGCCGGCGCCGACTCCATCGAGCATGGGTTTGATTTGACGACGCAGGACCTCGAACTCATGCGCGAACGGGGCACCTACCTGTCGACGACCGACTTCGCGTATCCCCAACTGCTCATCATTTTTCGTGGGAACGAACCGATTGCACGGAGCTGGGCTGATCGCATCCGCAATCGCTTGGAGCGAGCCGACAAGATCGGCGTCAAGCTGGCTTTCGGTACGGATGCGATCTGGGTGGATCCGAAACGCACTCGCGGCGAAGTGATGATCGACTTCATCGAGGCTTACAAGGCCGCAGGCGTCAGCAATCTGAAAACAGTGCAAGCGATGACCGTCAACGCGGCGCAATTGCTGGGTGTGGCGGCCGATCGAGGTCGACTGACTGTTGGCACTTATGCGGATCTCGTGATTGTGCCCTCCAATCCGCTTCAGGACCTCGATGCATTGCGAACGCCGTTACTCGTGATGAAGGAGGGTGCGGTCGTGTTCGAGCGCGATGCCGCAATCCAGGCCGCCCGTTCGTCAGCGGTTCGATGACGGACGAGATCGCCAGACCCAACGAGTTCGTTGCCGGCTGGAAGCCGTTACTGGCTGCAGCAATAGCCACGTCTTTTGCCACGACCACCCTGCCGTTCAACATCCTCGGCGCGGTGATCGTACCGCTGCAGCAGGAGTTCGGCTGGGGTCGGGGTGACATCACGCTGTGCTATTTTTTCTTCACGGTAGTGAGCGCACTGTCGTTCCTGCTGATTGGCCGCGTTATCGATCGGTACGGCGCGCGAGCGCTCGCACTGGTCGGCATTCCCGCGTCGGCTTTAGGTCTATCGCTGATTTCCTTGAGCGGTGACTCGCTGGCGAGTTTTTACGCCCTGTGGTCATTGCTCGGAGTTTTGGGCGCGGCGGCATCGCCTGTGACTTACACGCGAGTCGTCAACGAATGGTTCAGCCGACAACGAGGCTTGGCCTTGGCGCTCTGTTTGAGCCTCGGGGGGGTTGTGCTGACCTTCCAGCAGGTTGCCTCCACGCTGCTCGTGGAGCGTTATGGGTGGCGCACCATGTTCGTGTTGATGGCCATCGTTCTGCTGGTTGTGTGCTGGCCGCCTGTTTACCTGTACTTTCGTTCCCCATCGTCACATGCGGGTCAGGGTCCAAGATCACCGAGCACTGGCGGTCTTAGTCTCGGGCAGACGTTGCGGGGATATCGATTCCATGCACTGGCGCTGGGCGTCGTGCTCGTCACGCTCGGGATTTCGGGGGTGATGATCAACTTCAAGCCGATCCTCGGCGATGCCGGCATCAGTCCCGAGCAGGCCGCGTGGATCGCCGGGGCCATCGGCCTTGCGGTAATCACGGGACGATTGCTGACCGGGTTTCTCGTCGATCGCTATTGGGCTCCTGCAATTGCCGCGAGTCTTTTGGTGCTTCCCGCGCTGTCATGCTGGTTATTGCTGCCCGGGGAATTGACCGTCGTTATGGCGCTGATGGCAGGCTTGTTGATTGGCTTGGCGACCGGTGCGGAAGGAGATCTCATGCCTTTCCTGACGGTCAAGTACTTTGGTCTGCGCCACTACGGGCGGATCTACGCCGTTCTGCTCGCGATTTTCTTTACCGCTTCGGGCATCGCGCCGTTCTTGATGGGACGAGTCTTTGACGCCTTCGGCAGCTATCGACCGGCACTGATCACCGCCGCGGCGATGTTTGTGGCCGGCGCATTGCTGTTTCTGGCTCTTGGTCGATACCCGAACACAGGGACTTACGAGACGGCCGAGAAAGAGGCGCATCGATGACCACCCTGACAATGCTGTCCGCCGCAAGTATGCAGCGGCTGGCTTTGAAGCTCGATTTGCCCGAAATTCTGCGGTCCGCAATGACGGCGGTTAGTCGCGGCGAGACCGAGTTGCCGTTGCGCTGGGCACTGCGGCTACCGCAGTCCAGAGGAATGCTCGGCATGATGCCTGGGTACTACGGGCCGACCGATGCAGCTGGAATCAAGCTTGTGAGTCTGGTGCCTCCGAGTTTGCGCGACGGTCGGTCAAGCCACCTCGGTTTGATGATTCTCTACGATGCAAACGGACTCGTGCCGCGGGCGATATTGTGCGGTGCGACGCTGACCAATCTGCGTACAGCCGCGGCGACTGCACTCGCAACCGATGTGCTCGCGCGTACGGATGCGCAGCGCTTGGCGGTTCTGGGCACTGGTGAACAGGCGGATGCACATCTGTCAGCGCTCGCTGCCGTGCGCCGGTTTGACGAAGTACTAATCTGGGGTCGTCAGCCGAGTGCTGCCCGGGCGCTTGCGGAAAGGCATAGCGAGCGGTTCCGACGCGTGACAGTCTGTGCCTCAGCGGATGAAGCGGTTGCCGGCGCTGATGTGGTGTGCACCGTAACGGCATCATCTACACCGATATTCAGCGGTGCGAGTCTGCAGCCGGGTACACACCTCAATCTGGTCGGATCGAGCACGCCCGACAAACGCGAGTGCGATACCGAGGCTGTTCGCCGCAGCCGATATTTTGTGGATTACCGCGCCTCCGCTTTTGCTCAGGCTGGCGAGCTACTGACGGCGATTAGCGAGGGCGTGGTGACGGAGCAGCACGTGGTTGCAGAGATCGGCGAGGTCATTTCGGGCCGCGCCGAGGGTCGACGAGGCGCGGCGGACATTACGGCGTACAAGTCGCTCGGGGTCGCCGCGCAAGATCTTGCCGTCGCGAGCGCACTCCTGGCAGCGGCGCGTTTGTCTGGCGACGGCGTCAAGGTGGAGATCTAGCACCGCCACAGACCAAACTATATTAGTTGTAAACTATTTAGCTCTGTACTATGGTATGCCAGTCGATGGTCTTTCGGCTGGTGGTGTCGTGAAGCGCATACTTTGTATTGGCGGCGGTCCCGCAGGTCTCTACGCCGCTATCCTGTTTCGTCAGGCTCTGCCCTCGGTGGCGGTCGAGGTCATCGAGCGCAACCGCCCTGATGACACATTCGGTTGGGGCGTCGTCTTCTCCGACCAGACCATGGCTGGGTTTCGAGCCCTCGACCCGCCCTCGCACGACGCCATCGTCGGTAGTTTCCGCCATTGGGACGACATTGATGTGTACCACCGGGGTGAACGCATCCGCTCCACCGGCCACGGCTTTTGCGGTATTGGGCGACGCCGTCTGCTTAACATCCTTCAGGAACGCGCCGCCGAGCTTGGCGTGACGCAGCGGTTTGAAACCGAAGTGGATCCAGAGCAACTCTCCGCAGAGGCGGATTTGGTTATTGCCGCCGACGGCGTCAACAGTCGGTTGCGCAAGCGCTATGCGGCGACGTTCAAACCCGATATTGAGGTCGGTCGGTGCCGGTATATCTGGCTCGGAACAACTAAATTATTCGAGGCGTTTACCTTCGCCTTTGCAAAGACGGAGCACGGTTGGTTCCAGATCCACGCGTATCAGTTCAGTGACGAATTGTCGACCGTTATCGTCGAAACACGCGAGGAGACCTGGCTTGCGCATGGCCTTGATCGCAGCTCGACGGCGGAGTCCATCGAGTTTTGCGAGCGGTTATTCGCCGAATACCTCGACGGGCATCGCTTGATGAGCAATGCGGCGCATTTGCGCGGCTCCGCGTGGCTAAATTTCAATCGCGTACTGTGCGATCGCTGGTATCACGACAACCTCGTGCTCATCGGTGATGCTGCTCACACCGCGCATTTTTCCATCGGATCGGGGACCAAACTCGCCATGGAGGACGCAGCGTCGCTCGTTCGCCACGTTGCGGGTTCCGCCAGTGTTGCCGAGGGCCTTGCTCGCTACCAGGCCGAGCGCTCCGTTGAGGCGCTGAAGTTGCAAAACGCGGCTCGAAACCGCATGCAGTGGTTTGAAGACGCTGCACGTCACGCTGAACTTGAGCCGTGGCAGTTCACCTACAGTCTGCTGACCGGCAGTCAGCGCATCGGTCATGCCAACCTCGCGGTGCGCGATCCGCGGTACGTTGCCGACGTGGAGCGTCGACTGTCGAGCGCCTTCGACGTACCGGAGCCTCGTCCGCCAATGTTCTTGCCGCTGCAGTTGCGCGGCGTGACGCTCGCCAATCGCGTCGTCGTGTCGCCGATGGCGCAGTACTCCGCCGCCGACGGAATACCTGACGATTGGCATTTGATGCACTACGGCTCACGGGCGGTCGGTGGCGCCGGGCTGGTGCTCACCGAAATGACCTGCATATCCCCCGATGGCCGCATCACGCCCGGATGCACCGGGTTGTGGAATACGACGCAGCGGGATGCATGGCGCCGCATCGTGGAGTTCGTCCATACCAACTCAACAGCACACATTGGCGTTCAGATCGGTCACGCTGGTCGCAAAGGCTCCACGCAATTGGGTTGGGAGCGCATGGATCACCCGCTCGAATCAGGCAACTGGCCGCTCGTGGCTCCAAGCGCTTTGCCTTACCTCGACGGTATCAGTGCCTTGCCGAGAGCCATGACGCGCGACGACATGCAGCAGATCACGCAGCAGTTTGTGCAGGCTACGCAACTCGCCGCGCAAGCCGGCTTTGATCTTCTCGAATTGCACATGGCGCACGGCTATCTGCTCGCGTCGTTCATCTCGCCGCTCACCAACCATCGAACCGATGAATATGGTGGCTCCATCGATGGACGCGCTCGTTTTCCACTCGAGGTGCTCAGGGCGGTTCGCGCGGCATGGCCACACGAGCGACCACTTTCAGTGCGACTCTCGGCTTGTGATTGGGCTGACGGCGGTCTCGGCGAGAGCGATCTGCTCCGCTTTGCGGTTCAATTGCGCGATGCTGGGGTCGATCTGCTCGATGTGTCGACGGGACAAACGGTCCCATGGCAGAAGCCGGTCTATGGCCGGATGTGGCAGACGCCATTCGCGGATCTGCTGCGCGGCGTCACCGGCTTGCGGGTGATCGCCGTGGGCAACATCCATGAGGCCGATCAAGTGAATACGATCGTTGCTGCCGGTCGTGCGGATCTGTGTGCCATCGGTCGTCCGCACCTCGTCGATGCCGCGTGGACCCAGAGGGCTGCAGCGGAACAACGCTACGCGGCTCAGCACTGGCCGGTGCAGTATCGTTCGGGTCGACATCAATTTGAACGCAACATCGAGCGGGCCGGACAACCCGCAGGTCCCGCATGATTCGCCACGCCATCGTCACGGGAGGCTCTCGGGGCATTGGTCTGGCCATCGCCCGCCGTTTGCAGAATGACGGCATCACCGTCTCATTGGTCGCACGCGACTCGGTACAACTGGCGGCTGCAGCCGCGCAGCTTGGCGGTGATGTCAGGGTTGAGGCGCTTGATATTTCAGATGCAGCAGCCGTAGCTCGTGGCTTCGCTCGACTCATCGATGCTCGCGGTGGCTTGTCGATATTGGTGAACAACGCCGGTGCTGCGGAGAGTGCACCGTTGCAGCGAACCGACGCTGCCTTGTGGCAGCGCATGCTCGATATCAATCTCACGGGCACGTTTCATTGCATTCAGGCGGCTGCCGAAAGTTTGCTGGCCATGCCTGAAGCGCGCCTCATCAACATCGCGAGTACTGCCGGACAAACCGGTTATCCGTACGTCGCTGCATATTGCGCTGCCAAGCACGGCGTTGTCGGACTGACCCGTGCGCTGGCGCGTGAGTGGGCGACACGATCGATCACCGTCAACGCCGTTTGTCCGGGTTTCACCGACACCGACCTGACTCGTGCATCAATCGATCGGATTGTTCGACTGACCGGTCGATCCGACGACGAGGCCATGAGCTCGCTGACTTCCACCAATCCCCAGCGACGACTGATTCGGCCGGACGAAGTGGCCACTGCAGTGGCGTGGCTGTGCGCCCCCGGTAGCGGTAGCGTCACCGGTCAGTGCATTTCGGTCGCGGGCGGTGAGGTCACATGAAAGTCGCTCCGCGCCCGCCGCGACCTGACTCAGAGACCCGGGCTGAGCAAGGTGACCATGAGGCGCTACGTCTTTGGTTGCGCTTGCTGGCGTCCACCCACTCGGTGGAGGCAGTCGTACGGCGGCGGCTCCATGCGGAGTTCGGTACCAG
>Ga0068872_10003465_pt1 | contig 12026 bp, 7 predicted proteins | sample NOAtaG_7_FD_66441 | JGI IMG/M metagenome (GOLD analysis project Ga0068872, IMG submission 66441) | Freshwater lake microbial communities from Lake Erie, under a cyanobacterial bloom - NOAA_Erie_Diel1S_2200h metaG | ecosystem: Environmental > Aquatic > Freshwater > Lake | place: USA: Ohio, Lake...
ATATAATTACCGACAACAAAACGGTTTTAGCTCGTATATTCAACCAATTTAGAAAACTGATTGAAAAATAAGTTTCGACCTTTCTATTTTACCAAAACTTTACAATTTGCATTTACCAAAATTGTTAATATCTTCAATTTAGCGAATTAAATCGTAGCACTATGCGAAAGCATAATAAACTGTATGAAAATCTGTATGTATATAAATAAAAAATACCTTAAATATTTGTATTACAGCGCTTTAAAATCTTTAAAATCCTAGATCTCTCGGGGTTTATAACAGTTTCTTTAAAGTGTTCCGCGTTTGGCTTGTTCTCTTTCTATTGATTCGAACAGCGCTTTAAAGTTTCCGGCTCCAAATCCTTTAGCTCCCATTCTTTGGATAATCTCAAAGAACAAGGTTGGACGATCTTCTACAGGTTTTGTAAAGATCTGTAATAAATATCCTTCCTCATCAGCATCCACTAATATGGATAACTTTTGAAGTTCTTTAATATCTTCTTTCATCATATCACGATGAACACCTAAACGATTTGGGATGTCATCGTAATAAGCCTGAGGTGGCGGGGGTAAAAATTCTACGCCACGGGCTTTTAACTCTCCTACCGTTTTGATGATGTCATCTGTAGCTACCGCAATATGCTGTACACCGGGGCCTTCATAAAAATCGAGGTATTCTTCAATTTGAGATTTCTTCTTTCCTTCTGCAGGTTCGTTAATCGGGAATTTAATACGTCCGTTTCCATTGCTCATTACTTTACTCATTAGTGCAGAGTACTCGGTAGTAATTTGTTTATCATCAAAGGTTAAGAAATTTACAAATCCCATTACTTCTTCGTACCATTTTACCCAAACATTCATCTCTCCCCAACCAACGTTTCCTACCATGTGGTCTACAAATTTAAATCCTACCGGGCTTGGATTATATTCACTCTCCCACTTTTGGTAACCGGGTAAAAATAATCCGTTGTAATTTTTTCGTTCAACAAACATATGAACGGTTTCGCCGTATGTATAGATGCCCGAACGAACAACTTCGCCGTGAGCATCTTTTTCTAACGTAGGCTCCATAAAAGGTTTAGCCCCTCTTTTTACAGTTTCTTCAAACGATTTGCGTGCATCTTCTACCCACAATGCTACCACTTTTACTCCATCGCCATGTTTTTTAACATGCTCTCCAATAGGAGAATCGCTATTTAAAGCTGTAGTTAATACTAAACGAATTTTTCCTTGCTGAAGAACATAAGAGGCTCTATCCTTAATACCGGTCTCTAATCCGGCATATGCAAGGGATTGAAAGCCGAATGCAGTTTTATAAAAATGAGCGGCTTGCTTCGCATTACCTACGTAAAATTCTACGTAATCTGTTCCTAATAATGGAAGGAAATCTTGTGCTCCTTCAAAAATTTTTTCTAATCCGTACTCTACGCTTTTTACTTCTTTTGCCATAACTTATTTTTTATGAGCTGATTAGCGAATTGGCTAATTAGCTTATGTTTGATTAATTATATTGTTTTTTAAATTTTTGAACTACTTATTATTTTAGTAAGTACTTAAATAATACAAACTAATTTACGAGATAATTTTAATGTTTCAAGGTGATTTTTTCAAATCATCTCATTAGCTAATAAGTGCTACCATTGTGCCATTTGCAAAGTCAAAATAATAATTCTTTTCATTTACTCAACCCAGCTTTTGTAATATTTACCGTCGTCTATTCTTAAAGCGTTTTCTGTTACCATTAATGGTCTGAAGGTATCCACCATAACCGCCAACTCTGGCGTCTCCTTTTGCCCAATACTTCTCTCGTAAGCTCCTGGTGCCGGACCATGAGGGATGCCTTTAGGATGCAACGTGATATGGCCTTGCTTTATATCGTTTCTGCTCATAAAATCTCCATCAACATAATACAAAACCTCATCACTATCAATATTACTGTGATTGTAAGGGGCAGGAATTGACTGTGGATGATAGTCGTATAAACGAGGAACAAAAGAACAAATAACGAAAGCATTGGTTTCAAAAGTTTGATGTATTGGAGGCGGCATGTGAACTCTTCCGGTTATCGGTTCAAAATTATGAATAGAGAATGCCCACGGAAAGTTATAACCATCCCAACCAATTACATCAAAAGGATGAGTTGCATAAATTACTTCGTGCATAAAACCTTCACGCTTTATTTTTATCAGGAAATCTCCTTTTTCATCGTGTGTTTCAATTTCGGTTGGCAATTTAAAATCACGTTCGCAAAATGGGGAATGTTCTAAATGTTGACCATGTGAATTTTTATAACGTTTTGGTGTGTAAATAGGTGAGTGAGACTCCACGTAAAAAATACGGTTATCTTCGGTATCAAAGTTTATTTGATAAATGATACCGCGAGGAATTACCAGATAATCACCATACTCAAAAGGAATATTACCCATAAATGTTCTTAACGTACCTTTTCCTTTATGGATAAATAAAACCTCATCCGAATCTGCATTCTTGTAGAAATAATTTTTTAAGGATTTACGAGGAGCGGCCAATCCTATAACACAGTCGCCATTTACCAGTAAGTCTTTTCTGCTATCTAAAAAATCATCTTCCGATTGAACATTAAAACCTTCCAGTAATCGAGGTGTAATGTTTTTAGAATCGGCAATTTTTGCACGCACATCGTATGATTTTATAATTTCTTTAATTTGAGTAGGACGATGAACCTGGTATAATAAAGATGAAAACCCACTAAATCCTTCGGTACCAAATAGCTGCTCATAATAAAGGCTTTTGCCGTTGGGCTTATAAAAAGTTACATGTCGTTTACTTGGAAATTTTCCTAATTTGTGATATAAAGGCATACTTTAAAAGTTTATTTGTTTATTAGTTGTGTTTTTTTCGTCATTGCGGCCTCAGAGTCGTAATCTTTGTGAGCAATAGATTCCGAGCCAAGCCCGGAATGACAATTTGGTATTTGTTTATTCTCACTGATCAAAATCTATTTCTCTACTTTTATTTTAAATTAAATAAGACAAAAGGTCGGGTTTTTCGTTCAAATAATCAAATCCAAAACCGGTAGATTTTAGTCTGTTTAGCAACGGAATTATATGATTCTTATCATGCAATTCTACCCCGATAAGGGCTGGTCCTTTTTCTTTTGCCGTTTTCTTCTGATATTCAAATAAAACGATATCATCGTTAGGACCTAACACTTCGTTTAAGAATTGGCGCAGGGCACCGGCTCTTTGAGGAAATTTAATTAAAAAATAATGTTTTAAACCTTCGTAAAGAAGAGAACGTTCGCGTATTTCTTCAGTACGGGTAATATCGTTATTACTTCCGCTTACAATGCATACTATAGTTTTTCCAACAAGTTCATTTTTGTGGAGGTCTAAAGCCGATAATGTAAGAGCTCCAGCGGGTTCCACTACAATGGCCTCTTCGTTATATAAACGAAGGATTTCGCTACAAACTTTTCCTTCGGGAACCAGCCAAACATCCTCGAGGGCATCCTTACAAATTTCAAAATTCAAATCTCCCACTCTTTTTACAGCTGCGCCGTCTACAAATTTATCAATTTTAGAAAGTGTTGTGTTTTTTCCGCTCTGGATAGACGAAAGCATAGAAGGCGCGCCTAAAGGTTCAACACCAATAATTTTGGTATGAGGAAGCAGTTCTTTAGCTGCCGTAACAATACCCGAAACCAAGCCTCCGCCGCCAACCGGTGCTAAAATAAAATCGATTTTATCCTTTAATTCGGTGGCTATTTCGAGCCCAACAGTACCTTGTCCCTCAATAACTTTCTCGTCATCAAAAGGATGAATAAAAACAGCATGATGATCGTTACAATATTTAGTAGCCTCTGAGTAGGCATCATCAAAGGTATCTCCAATTAATTTAACATCAATGTATTCCTTGCCAAACATTATTACCTGCTTAACCTTTTGCGCAGGCGTGGTTGCAGGCATAAAAATTACACCTTTTGCTTTTAACTTATTACAAGCATAGGCAACACCCTGTGCATGATTTCCGGCACTGGCGCAAACCACTCCTTTTTGCAATTGATCATTGGACAAAGAAGCCATTTTATTATAGGCTCCCCTGATTTTGTAAGATCTTACCGGCTGCAAATCTTCACGCTTAAGCCAAACATGGCAACCGTATCGGTTTGACAATAAGGAGTTGTAAATGAGGGGACTTTTTATGGCCACACCCTCAAGTACTTTTGAAGCTTCCACTATTCCTTTAAAACTGATCATATTATAAAATTGCCGTTCTAAATTAACTGAAAAACAAAAGCCGGGAAAATAAATGATTACAATTATTCTACCGGCCTGTTAAATTAGATTTTGGGACGAAGCTGACGGACCGTTGCTCCGGCCTGCCATAATTCCGATTCGCGTATTTCTTTTAACTCTTCTTCCAAATTTGCCCTGTATTCGGGTTTACGGCCCTCAGATATTACGCGGGCGGCTTCTTTTCCGGAGGCCACACTATCATACAATTCATTAAAAACCGGAGTTGCAGCATCACGAAATTTACCTTTCCAATCTAAAGCACCACGCTGCGCCGTTACGGAGGTATTTGCAAACATCCAATCCATTCCGTTTTCGGCAACCAACGGCATTAAACTTTGAGTTAATTCTTCAACGGTTTCATTAAATGCTTCCGAAGGAGAATGCCCCTTAGCCCTTAAAACATTATACTGTGCCTCAAATAGTCCGGCTAAAGCACCCATTAAAATTCCGCGCTCGCCCGTTAAATCAGAGTATACTTCTTTCTTAAAATCTGTTTCGAATAAATAACCCGAGCCAACACCAATACCCAAAGACAATACTCTTTCTTTTGCTCTTCCGGTAGCATCCTGATAAATAGCATAACTGGAATTTAAACCTTGTCCGGCTAAAAATAATCTTCTTAAAGAAGTACCTGAGCCTTTAGGAGCTACTAAAATTACATCTACATCTTTAGGAGGAACAATACCTGTTTGCTCATGAAAGGTTACCCCGAAACCGTGAGAAAAATATAAAGCCTTACCAGGTGTTAAATATTTCTTAATAGTAGGCCATGAATCAATTTGACCAGCATCAGATAATAAATATTGTATAACCGTTGCACGATTACAAGCTTCTTCAATTTCAAATAAGTCTTTTCCTTCTATCCAACCATCAGAAATTGCTTTATCCCAGCTTTTTCCGCCTTTACGCTGACCTACAATAACGTTAAATCCATTATCTTTTAAATTTAAAGACTGACCCGGCCCTTGAACCCCATAACCAATAATGGATATAGTTTCGTTTTTCATTATTTCTCTTGCTTTTTCTAAAGGAAATTCATCACGTGTTACTACTTCTTCTATAGTTCCACCAAAATTTAATTTTGCCATACTTTTTTAGTTTATTTGTTTATTAGTTCTATTGATTATTTAGTTTTTCAAGGCCTTTTTCAATTGCTCCTCTTTTTCTTCTAACATTCTACCCTTCTTCAAACTCCGGGTGACATCAATTGTTTTTCTTACAATCCACTTCTCGATACTCCTCCTTAAGTCGGTTACTAATTAGTGACAGTTTGGTTATTTATTTCGTTTTGTACTATTCACTAGTTACTAGTATCTATTTACTATTAAGTCTTTGTTCTTTTTCTATCTAACCATTCAGCATCTCCATTTCTTCCAAATATTGAGATAATTCTTTCATGGGTTTAGTTACAGCAACTCTTCCTGATCGGCCAAACTCCAACACATGAAACTTTTTGAGAATACCATACAGTCCCTGCGTTTCAGTCTGGTGGCCTGTTTTTTCGATTACAATATATTCGGGCGTTACAGACAATATACGAGCATGATTGTCCCTAACCACCTTTTCCAATTCACCATCATTTTTTAGGTTTGAAGTTGCTATTTTATACAATGCTATTTCCTGATAAACGGTTTCGTGTTCTTCATGCATGAATGCTTTAAGCACCTCTACCAATTTTTCAATCTGATTAACCACTTTTATTGCTTTCTCTCTGGTACATCTAATTACGATAGTGTACCGATAAACGCCCTCCACTTCACTTTCTGAAGCTGTTATGCTCTCTATATTTACATGCCGGCGGGTAAATATAATGGTAATACGATTTAATAATCCTATTTTATTTTCTGTAAAAATGGACAGTGTATATTCTTTAGGTAAAGAATGATCGGTATTTTCGCTATATAAAGATTTTGTACTCATATTTTTTATTCTAAAATTACTTCACTTACAGAAGCACCTGTAGCTACCATTGGGAAAACGTTGTCTTCTTTCTCTACCACAACCTCGAGTAAATAGGGCCCATCGTGTTTAAGCATCCGGTCTATTGCATCCGACAAACCCTTACGTTCTTGTTCTTTATGAGTTGCTATGCCATATGCCTGTGCTAATTTTTGAAAATCGGGATTATTCATCTCGGTAAACGAATATCTTTTTTCGAAGAACAGCTGTTGCCACTGACGAACCATTCCAAGGAAATTATTATTGAGTATTAATATCTTAACAGCTGCGCCTGTCTGCATGATGGCACCTAATTCCTGACAGGTCATTTGAAATCCACCGTCTCCTACAATCACAATAACCTCTTTTTGAGGTGCACCCAATTTTGCCCCTAATCCGGCCGGCAACCCAAAACCCATCGTGCCCAATCCACCGCTTGTTATATTATGATGAGGCGTTTGAAATTTATAGTATCTACTAGTAACCATTTGGTGCTGACCTACGTCGGTAACAACTACAGCTTTACCATTGGTTTTTTCGGAAAGCATATGCACAACCTCTGCCATACGTAACTGATTACCCTTATGAAAAATATCTTTACTAATTACCTTATCGTACTCAATTTTATCCGCCTCTTTAAATTCATTCAACCAATCGTTATGGCTATTATTATGGATGTGATGCAGTAACTCTTTTAAAGTTTCTTTTGCATCGCCCAGAACAGCCACATCAGCTTTTATGATTTTATTTACTTCTGCGGGATCTATTTCAAAATGAATAACTTTAGCCTGTTTAGCATAACGTTTTACATCTCCTGTTACACGGTCGTCAAACCTCATACCAACTGCAATTAGCACATCGCATTCGTTAGTTTTGATGTTGGGCCCATAATTTCCGTGCATACCCAAATAACCCACATATAGTGGATGATTAGCCGGAAAGGCAGACAAGCCCAATAAAGTGCTTGCAACCGGTATTCCTGCCTTTTCTGCTAATTGAAGAAGTTCATTGCCTGCATTACCCAACAAAACCCCTTGTCCAACAAGCAAATATGGTTTCTTTGCATTATTTATTAATTCGGCTGCTTGTTTAACAGACTCGGTATCGGTTTTAGGAACTGGAACATAACTTCTTAACTTATTGCATTTTTCGTATTCAAAATCAATAATTGAAAACTGAGCATCCTTAGTGATATCGATTAATACAGGACCAGGTCTTCCGCTTTGCGCTATAAAAAAAGCTTTTGCGATAGCGGGTGCAATTTCTTCTGCCTTAGTAACCTGAAAATTCCATTTGGTAACCGGCATGGAAATGCCCATTACATCGGTTTCCTGAAAAGCATCTGTTCCTAAAAGGTGAGAAGCCACCTGACCGGTTATGCAAACCAGAGGCGTTGAATCTATCTGTGCGTCGGCAATTCCGGTTATCAGGTTTGTTGCACCCGGTCCGGAGGTAGCCAATACCACCCCGCATTTTCGGGACACACGGGCATAACCCTGTGCAGCATGAATAGCGCCTTGTTCGTGGCGAGTTAAAATATGATTTAATTCTTCTTTAAAGTCATATAAGGCATCGTAAACAGGCATAATTGCTCCCCCGGGATAACCAAATATAGTATCCACCCCTTCGTTTAATAAACTCAACACCACAGCCTCTGCGCCCCTAACGCCTTTTCTTTTTTTAAAATCCTTCATTATTTCTTTTTCTTTCACTAACATAGTTCAAATTTAAAGATAAAATAAAAAACCCCTTCCAGTATCCTGAAAGGGGTAGTAACTTAACAAATTACCCTGTCAGGAAATCCCGAATGTTTCGCTAATGACAGAGATAATTATGTTAAAAGATGTATTCATTACTTAACTGCGGTGTAAAATTACAATTGATTGACTACAGATAAAATTTATTTTCTCAAAAAATTAGTAAGTCTAAGCTAATTAAAAAATTGCTTAAACGCTCCCTAAAGCTTGTTAGAGATCAGTAACACACCCTTTTGAAGCAGATGAAACTTGCTTTGCATATTTGTATAGCACTCCGCTTTTTACTTTGAGGGGAGGCGCTTGCCAAGATTTTCTTCTCAACTCAATCTCCTCATCTGTTAAATGCACATCGATGCGATTATTAATTGCGTCAATTGTTATTAAATCTCCATCTTTTATTAAAGCAATGGTGCCACCTTGCTGAGCCTCCGGACTTACATGCCCCACCACAAAACCATGAGATCCACCGGAAAAACGACCATCTGTAATTAAGGCCACCTCTTTCCCTAATCCGGCCCCCATAATAGCAGAAGTAGGCTTTAACATTTCGGGCATTCCGGGCCCACCTTTTGGTCCTTCGTAACGAATCACCACCACATTTCCTTTTTGAACTTTCCCCGACTGGATTCCTTTTATAGCATCGAACTCATCCTCAAAAACTACCGCTGTACCTTCAAAACGTTCGCCTTCTTTACCCGTAATTTTGGCAACACTACCTTCTGTGGCCAGATTTCCGTATAGTATTCTAATGTGTCCATCTTTTTTAATTGGCTTATCAATGGGTAATAACAAGTCCTGACCAAGAGGCAGATCTTTTGCCTCAGCTAAATTCTCTGCTAACGTTTTACCAGTAACCGTTAAACAATCTCCATGCAATAAACCAACTGACAATAAATATTTCATTACAGAAGGTATTCCGCCCATATTATGAAGATCTTCCATCAGGTACTTTCCACTTGGCTTTAAATCGGCCAGTAAAGGGGTAGTATTACTAATTCGCTGGAAATCATCAATAGTTAGATTTACATCCACCGATTTTGCAATAGCCAAGAGATGCATTACGGCATTAGTAGATCCGCCAAGCGCAATAATTAATCGGATTGCATTCTCAAAGGCTTTAAACGTCATGATATCACGAGGTTTAATGTCTTTTTCCAAAAGGTTTCTAATCGCTTTACCTAACTTATCACATTCGGCCCTCTTATCAATACTGGTTGCCGGATTAGAAGAGCTATACGGTAAACTCATTCCTAAAGCTTCTGCGGCTGATGCCATAGTATTAGCGGTATACATACCGCCACAAGCACCTGCGCCCGGGCAAGCATTTTTAATTACTCCTTTATAGTCTTCATCACTTATAGAATTACTAAATTTTTTTCCAAGGGCCTCAAAAGCTGAAACAATATTTAAAGTTTCTCCTTTATAACAACCCGAACGTATAGTACCGCCATAAACCATAATAGATGGCCTGTTTAATCTGCCCATTGCAATTAGCGAACCCGGCATATTTTTATCACAACCTACTACCGCAATTAGGGCATCATACCAATGGCCCCCAACAACAGTTTCCATACTATCTGCAATAATATCACGAGACACCAGGGAATAACGCATGCCTTCGGTACCATTACTAATCCCATCGCTTACTCCAATCGTATGAAAAATCAGCCCAACCAAATCATTTCCACAAACGGATGCTTTGATATCTTTAGCTAAATCATTTAAATGCATATTACAAGTATTCCCTTCAAATCCTGTACTTGCAATACCTACCTGGGCTTTTGCCATGTCTTCTTCAGTTAGACCTATTCCATATAACATAGCCTGCGATGCAGGTTGAGTAGGGTCTTGGGTTAATCGCCAACTGTATTTATTAATTCTATTATCCATCTGATTATCTTATTAAGTTTACGGTTCCGCTAATTTCTTTTCGTGCCGGCGAATCCATTTTCTCATACAACACTACTTTATAAGCATAAACATCAACAGGCGCATCTTCATTATTAATTCTACCATCCCACCCATCATTAATGTTGTGCCATTCTTTAACAAGTGATCCCCAGCGATTGTAAATATAAACATCTATTTTCTGATATCCATTTACCACTACTTTGAATTTCTCATTTTTAATGTCGTCATCCGGAGTAAATGCATTTGGAATGTAAACTGTTTTAATATCCTTAATATAAATCTCACGGCTAAGGGTATCTTTACATCCATTTAACTCTGCATATTGAGTTATCTTAACCCAACCTGTATCGTTCGATGTAAATGTTGGATTTAAAATATCTAAAATAAGGGAGTCTTTAATTTCCCAAGCAATAGATGTATAGGGATTAGTTAAGTTAACTAATTGAACATTGGAAAAAATTTCATTCTCAAAATCCAATGTAATAAAATCAGGAGCCGGCAGAGGTTTTACAATTATGGTAACTGTATCGGAGATCTGACAAATATCATTTGATATAGCTGTATATATTGTTGTAGATTGTGGACTTGCTACCGGATTATTTGCTGTATAGTTGCTAAGAGTGTTTGATGGTGTCCAGCTGTATGAAGTTGAAGTTCCATTTACAAGCAATACAGAAGATTCTCCCGGACAAATCTTTCGCACACTGGGTAAACCAACATTAATAGAATGGATAAGGATATTTAATGTATTAGGATTTGTTATGCCACATAAGTTGTTTTGACTAATTGTTACGCTTCCAGGATTTGAAGATGACCAGTTAACCAAAATGGAATTGGTATTGTTACCTGAAACTATAGTTCCATTGGTTACCGTCCAATTATAAGTAGACCCATAAACGTTACTCACCGAATATTGAACGGATGTCTGACCAGGGCAAACCGAATCTGGTCCAACAATTATCGGATTAGTAGGCAATGGCAATACCACTATTGGTTGCTGAGCTAAAGCTCCATTACCACAAACTGAAACTTCAGTAACCGTTACCGAACCCGTAGAATTTTGATTACCCCAATTTACCGTAATTGCATTAGTTCCCTGACCCGAAGTAATTGTAGCGCCTACAGGTACAGTCCACAGATAGTTAGATGTTGGATTATTTATTACACTATAAGTTTGATTAGGAGTAAAACTACAGATTGTATCATTTGAAAATATAATAAGGGGGCTTACCGGAGGATTACTAATTATACAGGTCAAAGTATCCGGTCCTTGCTTACCGCACACTGTATTTTCTACAACCGATAGAGTTGCCGTTCCTATGTTCCCCCAATCAACCACTACACTGGAAGTTCCGTTACCCGAAACGATGGTTCCTCCGTTGATAGTCCAGCTAAAAGTAGAACCCGGGTTAGGATTATTAACTGTATAATTTAAGTTACCGGTAAACGGGCAAACCGATAAAGTTCCTGTTATAGGAGAAAGAGGCACTATCGTTTGAACATTAACAATAAAGGTATCTTGAGGCGATGTTCCGCAGTTACTGGATTCAACACAATAGATTTGTCCGGAGGCAGAGCCCCAGTTAACGGTTAGCGAGTTGGTACCTTGCCCGCTAACAATTGAAACACCAGTGGGTACGTTCCAAGTATAAGTTGAACCATTGTTAAATTGTACAGTATAGTTTAAATTACTATCGTTTACACATACCAGGTTATTACCACCTATTGTTGGTTGTGGTACACTTCCGGTAACCGTGATATTTAAATTAGCTGAACCAGAACAAGCATTAGCACCCGTTAATCCATTATTCCATGAATAGGTAATGATATGATTTCCAAGTCCCAGAAGAGAGGGATTTAAAACAGCCTCCCCACTCCCGTGGTTAATGCCATCAGCTATTCCTGCACCATAAGGAACACCATCAACTGACCACACCACTGTTCCGCTGGTTGAACACAAATTACTTTTAACTACAGTACCTCCAGCTGTAAATGTTATATGTCCCCAGGCCAGAACTTTTCCTGTACCATACTCCATAACGCGATAAAAATAATCCGAGTTACCCGTTGGGTCAGAAATAGAAATTCCAAATGGGTCTGTAGGATCCCACCAATATAAATCTGCTGCGTAATATTGATTGGTT
>Ga0068872_10003467_pt1 | contig 12025 bp, 12 predicted proteins | sample NOAtaG_7_FD_66441 | JGI IMG/M metagenome (GOLD analysis project Ga0068872, IMG submission 66441) | Freshwater lake microbial communities from Lake Erie, under a cyanobacterial bloom - NOAA_Erie_Diel1S_2200h metaG | ecosystem: Environmental > Aquatic > Freshwater > Lake | place: USA: Ohio, Lake...
CCAGTGTTTTATATTGTCCTTGGTTATCGTTTGGCAACTTCCCTAAGCTGGCTTGAAAAATCTCCCGGCTCATGCATTTACTTTGGCTACTGATTAATACAACAACAAAATTTTTTTTTACACCAAAGGTTGATTTGGTCCAGTACACTTTTCTTGGTATACTAAGCAGGGGTAGTCTTTTAAGCAAGGTGCTTTTATCAGACTCATTCAATGATATATCCGTAGAGGATGAAAATGCCCGAAAAAAGTTGATACGCAATACAAGTGTAAGAAATCCCGACATATTTCACTGTAAAGCAAAAGTATGTAATTACATGCTGGTAAAGGGCTTTATTATTTTGGAACTGACTGCTTAATAACACCTGCATACCAGCGAAGCAGTATCAGAAAAAAGGAAAGCAGGAGAGGTCCGAAAATGATTCCAGCCAGGCCGAAGGATTTTATACCGATAATCAGTCCGAGCACGGTAACGATGGGATGTACATCGGCGATGCGCTTCTGCATCACAAAACGAAATACATTATCAACCGTGGAAATAACTATCAGTCCAAATGCCAGCAGACCAATACCCTTGTATAAATGCTGTTCGGAAATAAGCCATAAACCGGCAGGAATCCATATGAGCGCAGAACCCACCGTGGGGAGAAAACTCATCATTCCTGTGGCAATACCATAGAAGAATGGATCAGGAAGTCCTACGAGTGCATAACCACCGGTGGCCACAAGGCCTTGCAGGAGCGCAAGCACGGGAGCGCCGAGCACATTGGAAAACACCTGGGTTTCCATTTCATTCCCCAGCTTTTCGGTGATTTCTTGTTCGATGGGAAGATATGAGTGAATCAGTTGTTCGATGCGGCCTGTGTAGAGCAGCATAAAAAAGAGGAAAAAGCAAAGCAGGGCAATGTTTCCAAGCATCGCAAATGACATGGATACAATATTTGTGAAAAGACCGGCGATATGGATTTCCAGACTTTTGATATTTTCGGGGGTGAAGATGGTAAAACGGAGATACTTTTCGCTGATGGCATCCAGGGAAGCAGTGATTTTATTTATTTCATCTTGGCTCATGTAAATCGACAACTTTTGATAAAACACCAACACGGTGTAATAAGCAGGAATCAATACCAAAGCGAGTGTTACAAGAATAAGAACAAGTGAAGCCAGCCATCCCTTTACATGAAGTTTTGTGGTAAACAACGAATAGGCGGGTTTCAACAACACATAAAGAATGAGCGTTCCCAGCAACACATCCATCAGAGGAATCAATTGCCAGGAGATGAGCAGGGCAAGGAGAATCATCATCCAAAAAGTAAAACTGCTGAGGTAGGGTTTGGGTGTCATTTATTTGATGCGAATCAGATGTAAAGAGTCGTTGATCAGGTATTCTTTATAGGTTATATTTTTGATGTCTTTTTTTCGGGCAAGCATAGGATCAATGGGATAATTTCCTTTTGCGTTCTGAATTATATAAAGTACATATTCGTTATTGTCTATGGCAATGGGCTTGGCATGATACAAAAGCCACTTTTCAAAGGAGGTATTGTAGGTGTTATAAGAAGGTGTAGAAAAAACATAGGTACAGCCTAGGCTGTCAGAAATATATGCATGCGCATCCTCAATAGAACGGTTTTTAAACAGGTTTTTAGGTCCGTCGGAGGTGTAGAATAAATCATCGCCACACCAATAGTAAACACCAAAAATATTTGACTGATAATAGACAATGGGCAGATTATTGATGAGTATTCGGCTTCCGGGAGCAGCATAAGACAAAATGGGCAATCGGATGGATAGCTTTTTTCCTGCCGTATCGATGTAATTCAGAAAGTTTATTGCGTTTTTAAAGATATGATCATGGTCTTTTTTCAATTTAGAGTTTCTTGCAACGGCTCGTTCATAGGCATATTTTTTGATCATCAGATTTTCGATGAAGCCATTTTCTTTGTCTCTTTTTTCAGGCTTGTCTACTTGTTGAGTGAGTAGAAAAAACATCCCATTATTTATCGCCAGTAAAAAAACAATGAAGAGAAATAACTTTCTCTGCTCTTTTCCTGTGAAAATATCTTTCATGAAAATACCAAGGGCAATCACAAGAAAAAAGGAACCCAAAGGATATAAGGTAAGCTGATATCTAAAATTAAAATAACCTTTTGCACCGATCAATAGGGTAGAAAGAATGAATACGAACACCATGGCTTTTTTGGCCGGAGTGTTGAAGTATTTTTTTTTGAATCCCAGGTAAATGCTTGCCGGAATAACCAACCAGGTGAGTATACCGGAGAACTTAAAATTTAAAAGAGCCCCCAAAAAACCGTTCAAAATAAATCTTGCAGGTGTGTCGATGCGCCGGTAAACCATGTTTACATCGCCTGAGGAAAAGCTCTTGGTTGTTTGTAAATACAGCAGGATGCTATCAATAGCCAACACAAAAAGAACGAAAAACAGAAAGGGATGGCTGCGAAGGATTTTCATCAATAGAATTTTATTTCTTTAAAAATCCAACCTGTTCCCCAAAAAACATCCATCAAGTAATGTATGTTGCCCATCAGCAGAAAAAGCAAAACAAAAACCAAGGTGCTTTTTATTTTCATAAAGATGCTTTCTCTTTGGAATATAAGGAAAGCCAAAAAGCAAATACTTGCGATAAAGACTCCGAGGGAATGAATAAATGCCTGAGAACCGCAATAGATACAGAATAGAAAAAAAATGAATTTGTTTGATGTATCTATGGCATGGTATAATAATAAAAGTGAAATGCTTATCAAACAAACCCTGTAGGCATCCACATGCGGATTCGTGATAAAGGCAAAGAAACCGACAGGAAGATATGTCAGAAGAAACCAGATGAAAAGAGATCGGATTCCTTTTTGAGACAATAACTTCCATCCCAATAAAAACATCAGCAAGTAGTAATAAGCGGAAAGCAACCTGAAATAGCGGTCGGAGTCAGGCTTTCCAAACAGATTGCCCCATAAAAATTCCCAGGTTCTAATCAGGTTGTAAGAGTGTCCGTGAAGGCCAACATAATAAAAACCTGTGGAGGGATTGTAAGGATGCTGTTGGTAATAAATGGCTTTTTCTACCCCCATGGATTTCCCCAGAATGGCATATTCTAGGGTGTCATGTCCTGTTAAAGGCGATTGGGCGATATATAGACTGCTTAATACAATTTGCACAACGGAAGCAATCAGCAGGCTTTTGGAAATACTTAAGTTCAAGTTACGCCCTGCATAACTCACCGATAGTAAATCCTTCGTTTGTGATGGGTTTGGTTTATGAATTGAAATTGCCTGAAGCCATCTGCCAGTTATACTTTTGGTATAGGGCAGGTGAAGAAAAAAAATACTGAGGAAGAAAAACACTATGGAAGAAACATAAAAAGCATCTGAATGATGGGGAAGCAGAAGAAACAGGTAATACAAAATCAGGGTAGTAAGGAAGGGCGCAAGGGCATATCCTAGGATGTCTGTAATCCCCGGCTCCAGTATTCTGTTTTTGTCCCATCTGTGAATGAGGCCTGCTAAAGCTACAGGAAATACAAAGTACATGCATATTCCCATGAGACTGTATAAAAGCAGAGATACAAACATAATGTTGCTTTAAAATGAAGGATAAAAGCAAGATTTTTTTCTTACTTAAAACCTTTATGACAAATGTAATTTAATTTTCACTCTCTCGGCATTTGTGAGATTCTCCAATTGATTGTTTTTATTATAATTACCTACATTTGAAATCATGTCTTTCGCCATTTACACAGTAAGTAATTTCCCAATGAAATCTTGGTTCTTTTATGCAACCTTGCTGCTGTTTTTTTTTACTCAATTGCCTTTCTTGGAGTCTGATGCAGATAAAACAATTGCCTGCGGAAGCCGCGGTGCATGGACCGATGAAGGCCTTTATACGGCTCCTGTGAGAAATTTTATTCACCTTGGAGCAGATGAATTCCGCAATCGGCAGTCATTTATCAAAACACCTTATGGAATTGTAACACCCCTTTATTCTCTTTACTTGCTGCCTTTTTTTGCAGCCCTGGGAATAAGCCTTGTTAAAGCAAGACTTGTTACTTCGCTCACAGTTGTTTTTTTACTTTTAATCGCATTCAGGAGAAAAGAGTCTCAGATCCTTGGTAGTATTTTTATATGGCTTTTGATGTGGCTTCATCCCGTGCATCAATACAGTGTACTTTGTTTGGCCGAAATTTATGTTTGCCTTTTAATTGTCTGCGGCCTTATGTTTCGTTATCGCTTGTATGCAGAATCTCCAATAAAGGCTATTCTATTTTTTTATTTTTTCCTACTGGCAGCTGTACTGTATAAAATTCAGTACATATACTTACTTCCATTGCCTTTTATTTGCGAAGGCATTTTCTGGTTGAGGGATTTTTCACGCGCATCCTTGCGTAAGCTTGTTTTTTCCGGCGTTCTGCTTCTAGGAATTGGAGTATTGATGTTTCTCCTCTGGTACCAGCCCTTTAAGGAAATATGGAGACTTACAGGCAGTAGTTCTTCTGCCGGATTTTCTTTAGAGGAAATTACCCCGGATCTTCTATTGAGAAATATGGATACCTATTTTCTTGATCCGGCATATCGTTGGTTTTCTTTTTCCTTTTTGATATCATTTATAGTTTTTCTTTTTCTCATGTTGAAAAACCGTGTGAATCACTCATATAGAATTTTACTGCCAGTTTTGTTGCTTTGGATGGTATTGGAATCTCATAAGTTGTGTTTGAGTTACTTGCCCATTCGCTACATGATAAGCACCTACACCGCAATGGGTTTGTTTGTGTCTCTAGTTTGGGTTGAGGTTTTACGAGGTAAAATTCGTGCGGCAATTTTCGCTTTGACTTTGCCTACCATTATGCTACTTTTTACCAATGTCAAGTCACTGTATGAGACTTGGACAAGCCGTACCTTTCATCAACGCGAGCTTATTGCCTATATGTCGAAAATATCAAGTCCAACTGATGTGGTTATTGGTACATGGGCACCCTCTGTTACCTGGCTAAACAAAGGTGCTTGTTATCCTTCGTGGGCGGTCTATACCCAAGGGAAAGATATTTTAAAAACTTTTCATCCTACTTTTATTGTTAGCGAGCCTGACGAAGCTGATACCGATAAGGCATTTTTTAAATCAAAAATTTATTTACGGACAGAACAAGACTCCTTAACACAAACAGAGCTGGGTCTTTGGAAAATGAATGTTTACAGAATTAGGCCGTATGCTAACTAAGCACAACCAAAGTTGCGCATCGGTGTATCAATCTTCAGATTTAATTTTCTTACTAAAATAGATATTGGCTAAAGCAACCATAATGCCAATTCCCAGTAAATGGTACACATGGTTAAAGGTGATGTTGTCCTTGGAATAAATGAGAAATGACGCAAGAGAAACCGGCAAGGAAAATGCCAGAAGCAAGAGGTAGGAATATTGTTTCTTATATGCTAGAAAAATAAGCAGCAATAGTATAAGCAAGCCGGAAAAAGGCAGCACCAGATAAAGTCCCGCAACAGAAAGGGCCACAGGGGAAAGTATGATGATGTTGTTCCAAAATCTTTTCGTAAGAATACCTACATACCAAACAGGATCTTTTTTGATATCGTTCAAGACTTTGTCCTTACAGATGGTTTCATAGGCTTCAATCTCATCAAACTTTTTATAATACTTGCGGGTGCTGTCATAATACTCATCTAAGAAGAGTTTCCCGCTGTATTTTACATCAATCCCATATTTGTTCTTTAGAATCGGAATCGCATATCTGTAGGCTACGGTATCATTCACCCTGGGACCGTAACCGTACTTGGTATCAAAGTCACCCAGAAAAACAAAAACGGGATGCCAGAATTTGTGAGTGGTAATTCTTTTTCCCGTGTAAGGGATGCCTCCTTTCTTTTGCACCAGTAAATAGGCTTCATTAAATTTTCTCTCAAAATAATTGTCAATCCCTTTTCCTACGAGGTAGAATGAAAAAAGTAGGGTGCATAAATAAAGACCTTTTTTGATGATACCTGCATGGGGATATACTACAATAACCAAGGCGCAGCCAAGCAGTATTGATTTTACTTCCGAACGCATTCCGGCAAAAAAGGCAACCAAGATTCCTGCCAATGCGAGTTTATACAAAATAGAGGAGTCCTCCTTCCGGAAAATCAGGCTGGAAAATAATCCCAGCAAGAAGTTAAAATTGATGATAATAAGTGAAAAAAGATTTTGGTTTGCATACACTTCATAGAGCCAGAAAGGGCTTGAGCCGACCAATACGACATAGGTTATTGCAAGAGTTTTTTGTTTTACACGAATCAAACCTATGAGGACGACTAGCAAGGATACTGTAAAAAATAAGCTATTAAAGGTTTTTACTTCCGGTTCCTTGATTTTATTGAAGAGCCAGGCATCGGGCAAATACATAAAAATTCTTCCGCTGTCGCCTAATCTTGACCAGTGATAGTATTCCATCAGAAGGTTAGGTCCGCCTTCCTCCAGTATGCGTATGGCTTCTTTTTTTGAAAACTCCTGAGGCTCTTTTTCTGAAACAATGGGGAAATATCCTAAGTGGTAGTAGAAAAAAAAGAACTTCTTTGCGTAATAATGAGCGAGTCCTGTAGCATCTCGCCTGGGATAATCTTTGGGTATGCTATCTGAAAAAATGTAGAAGCCAAGTTGCCACAGCACCAACAAACAGCAAAGGAAGGTTGTGTTATAGGCTTTCCATTTTTCGGCTAAAACATCTATCCTCATGTTTTAACTATCTCATCTATCAGATAAATGGGGCGCTTGCGTGTTTCTTCAATCAGGTAGGCAAGATACAAGCAGATAATTCCCAGAATAAAAAACACGATACAAAACAAAAAACTCATCAATACCACGATGGTGCTATACCCACTTGGCACGGTGCTGAAAAAAAAGTTGTAAATACTGTAAAGAATGATTCCGGCTGAAAAGAAGATGGAGAAAACACCAAAGAAAAGACCCAACATCAATGGCTTGCTGGAAAATGAAACCAGTGCGCTGAGAGAAAGCAATACCAATTTACTGAGCGAATATTTGCTGTTTCCGGCTTCTCGGGAGCGGGCTTCAAATGTGAGCAATTCCATTTTAAAACCCATAATTTCAAGAAAACCTCTCAAAAATCTGGTGCGCTCACGGTATTCGGTGCGGAGTACTTTTACCACTCGGGATGAAACAAGAAAAAAGTCGGTGGCATTGTTACTGAATTTCACCGGAGAAAGCCAGTTAAGAACTTTATAGAAAAAATGTGAGCTTATTTTTTTTAGCATTCCACCGTCCTCTCTGGAGGTTCTTTGCATCTTTATAATTTCTGCTCCGCGGGCAAATGCTGCAAGCATCTCAGGTATTTTTTTTACCGGATGTTGCAGGTCACCATCAATACAAATCACTGCATCCTCCATCGCATGATCTATTCCTGCAAGCATGGCAGCTTCGTGTCCGAAATTCCTGCTGAAACTGATGATAACGATGCGAGGATCTTTTGCAGCAATGGATTTTAATCTAAACAGTGTGTTGTCGGTGCTGCCGTCATTTACGAAATACAGTTTAAATATCGTACTGCTGAGTTCAGGCAAGGAAATGATTTCATTGTAGAACTTCTCTATAATGGCCTCTTCGTTAAAAGCCGATACCACAATGCCCAGGGTCATTTATTTAAACTTATGGGAATGTAGTACACACAAAATAGAACAGAACATTTTATGATTGTGTTCTTGCAAACCATTTTACATGTTGTAAAGTTTCGGAATGCTGTTAACGGTTTTTATCGCTTTTTCGAAGTCCACTCCGATGGTATCAAAATACCACATCAGAGACTCGAATCTGGGTCTGTTTTCTTTTTCCAAAAAGTCCATTCCCTGCTCCCTCGTAATGAGTCCCTCACGGATTTGGTTGCTTCTGAAAGTATCAAATTCACTGAAGCCTGCCACGGTGAAATAGATATAATTGTAAAAGGCTGCGGTTCCGTCACCAATGCGCCATGTGGATGTGGTATCGGGTGAAATTTCCCAGTCATATTCTTCAAATAAAGTTCTTTCAATCAGTTGCTCATCCCATTTGATCCAGTCATAAATTTGGTAAAAATCTGTTCTTGGTTCAGCATAGTAGGAGTAGAAAGAAGAAAGGGTGTCGGGAATGGAGGCGTTTATATAGGAGGGATTTGTAGCAAAATTCTTTCCGTAATAAAAAATCATTTGAGCCAGGCTTTTTACTGACAAGGCATCCGGTCTTTCTTTAGCTGATTCTGGTTTTACTCCGCAAAATGCGGCTTTAAAATCTGTATTCTCAAGCATGTTCGAACTGTAAATATTCAGTTTGATGCCGGTTTGTTTCAGGATGTGATTGGTGTAAACAATAAATTGCTTGTCACCTGCCATAAATAGTGGAATCATTCCGAGTGCAGGTTTTTTTAGCCATGCTTCCACATTGAGTCGAATATTTCGTCTCTTTTTTTGAATATCAGCAGATACTATTATGTTTTCTACTCCCAGCTTTCCGCAAAGTCGTGCTATGTTCCGTCGGGCCAAATCAGTTACCATCCCCCAATCGAAAGTATAGGTAATGGGTTTTAGCCCAAGTTCTTTTACGATATAATGCAAGCCAAAACTACTATCCCGACCTCCGCTGAAGGGCACAACACAGTCGGGCGTGCTGTTGCCTGAACGGAATTTTTCTGCAATGGCTTTCAATTCATTTTCTCTTCCCCCGCTAGATCTTGCAATGTAGTTCTTGCAATAGTTACATTCACCTTTTTGGTCGTAAACGATATATGGAAAGGTTTCCGGCAATAAACATTTCGAACAACGATTAAGATGTTTTATAGGGTCCGGATTGTAATAAAGTAATCTCCTTTTTGGGGAATCTTTTAATAGATGAAAATAGTTGGTTGACTTGGACAAATCAATGTTTTTGTCTTCCGTAAAGTTTACAATTTGGGAAACAGCATCAGTCCTATGTAGTATGGAGGGTTGTGTGGGATTTTTTAATGAATTGGTGTGAATAGTAAAATGATCAAGGTTTATTGTGAGTAATATGTCGGGATTTGACCATTCGGGTTCAAACAGACCAAACCTGTTTACAAGATTAAATTCTTCAAGTATTTGTTTCAGAATAAATCTTTCAGAGGCAAAAATCAAGATGCCTTTTTGTATGTTGTAGGTGAAATACAGAGATGAGTTGTTGGTTGAAATGGCAACAATAGGGTATTGTCCAAATAGAACACCGGAACTAATTGTTCCTTTTACTTTTTGGTAAGCGTTGCTTATGCTTTTTTCCGGTGATTCTCCTCTGAGTAAGGTTGAATAGATTAATTCAAGATATACTTCCGTGTCAACTTCATAAGAGCGTTTTAGTTCGGGGTGACTGTTCCAAATTTCATCCACATTGGTGATGATGCCATTATGCACGGTTACCAAGTTGTTTTTTATAACAGGCTGGTTGTTGTTGTTGTTTTCCTGTGATCCATTGGTCACTAATCGGGCATGAGCAATAAGCGCAAATGGATTTTGCAGAAGTTCTTCCTTATTAAAACAACCATCTATAGCTTCACGGAAAAAATTTTGGTAATCTTCTGATTTTATTAGTTCCGTTGCAGGGACAGATTTTTTGTAAACAAAGATTTGGTCTTTTGCACTATTTTTAATTGCAATGCCTGATGATTCTTTACCTCTCGATTCAGATAATACGAAAAGCTTTTCGGTGATAGAACCGGTAAGTTTTTTTTCAATTCCTGATTTGGGATGAGCAATAATTCCAAAAATTCCACACATAGTTATGAGTTTTTATAACGGTTGTACACTTCACCGCAAGTTGTGAAATGTGATTTGTATTTGATCAGTAACTTTTCAAATTTTGTTCTGGTTTGATTACCTTTATTAATCCAATAGGCGGGCCTTTTTATTCCGGAATCCATGGGTATTTTTTCGTTTGAAAAATCTAATGGATGCATATAAAACATCGTATCTCCATTTTTTAAACACTGCTCAATACCATAATAAAAAAAATAATTACCCAAAGCTCGGTAGAAAAATGCGCCGCCCAGCGGTAATTTCAATGCGCCAAATTTACAATAGCTCCAAGGCAATTCAACCAGGTTACTATCAGGTTTTTCAGGCCCCAGTGTTTGTTTATTTATATGATATGCACTGGTTGGTATATTTTTTAAGAGAACATTTGTTTTGTTGTAAATACTATTGTAAGCAATGGAAGAATCATACTCAAATCCATTCCTTTCAAGTATATCTATCATCCAGTTTCCAAAATAGGCGCCCGGAGCGCGGTAACCTGTTATCTTTTTATTGAAAGCCTTTTCTAGAATTTTTTTTGCCTCAATGAGTTCCTTTTCCCATTCTTCGGGTGTCTGGAAATTTCCTTTGGTCTTAGAGTCAATTGCGCTTATATGATGTAAGCTATGACATTGTATTTCGTGTCTTGAATTTTTTAGTTTGGCTAAAACAGAGGGGTACCTGTCAATGACATCAGCCACAATAAAAAAAGTAGCGGTAACTTCATGTTTATCCAGAACATCAACCAGGTAATCAAATCCATCTGATAAACAATCAATTTTTCCTTTCCAGTTGGCGAAAAAGTCATCAAGTGTGTTAAACTTGGCAAACGAAGAACCTGATATTGCAGGCGTATGATACCAGTCCTCCACATCAAATGAGAGGGAAATTTTATTCATTTTCTTTGACAGGTATATCTAAATTTTTCATCAATTTAGCCGGTACACCTGCAACCATGGTTTTTGTAGCAACATTTTTAGTAACAACTGAACCGGTAGCTACTACAGACATCTCACCGACCTGAACTCCCGGAGTGATAATTACTCCGGGCATGATCCACGAACCTCTGCCAATATGAACCGGCTTCAGTTCCCTTTTGTAAATATCTCTGAACAAAATACTTCCTCTGGAATGAGCTGAGATGATACATTTATCTCCAATTTCTGCATAATCTTCAATAGTTATAAGTTCAGGATATATCCTGTCAAAAGTGACATCATATCCTATGTAAACATTCTTGCCTATTTTAATTCCACGCCAGCGGTGAAGAGCTACCCTCCAAGTAGGAACTGGTGCTATTGCTGCCATGCGTTCCAGAAACCAATTTCTTGCAAACTTTAAAAGAAAAATGAATTTGTTCTCTTTGCGGTCTGATATTACCTCGCTCACACTGATTTTGTCTCTTTGGTTGTATGCCATACCAATATTATATGTCTCAAAGGTAGGTGAATTATATTCATCTTTTATATCTGAATTAATACTCCATTTGCGACTTTTTGCCATTGAAGCAATAAACCCGCAAATCATGATTTCCATGGCGCTTATGAGATGCCTTTTTTTCCGCAATTCATCAGCAAATCCAATATGCAAGGATTCTGACAATGACTCCGTAAAGGTTCAAACACCTGGGTATAGGTAAATCCTTGAGAGGATAGTCTCTCATAATTTTTCTCATCAACAATAGGCGCATCCGAACACTCTATGTGTAGGCCAAGTTGGGAGGCATACCACTCCATCAGGGGCAAGCAGAGGTCGAGTAGATAACCGTGCTTCTTTTGCAGCTCCGCGGCAAAAACTTCGTAATAATGAATGAAAAAAGGGGCTTTCCCATATGCGGTACGCAAGGTCCCCAAATGCACCCGAACCCAGTCCTCGGCATAGGATATTTTTACATCATGAAAGGGCGTACCCTCTGCACATTTTATCACCGGCACAGTGAGCAAAACATCTTTTTCCAACATAGGAACAAGGTAGCGGTTGCGCCAAGTTTGACGAACAAAAGGTGCACGCGAATAATAACGCCATACCTGTTGTTCTCTTACTGCCGAAAAATAGGCAAGGGGAGGACAAACAGCCGGAGAAAAGGAATTGACCGACAAGCTTTACTTTTTACCGGAAACAGGTTTCTTTTTATTCTTATACCAGTTGTAGCCATAAAAAGCTGCAATCCCAATCACGACCAACCACAAAAATTTGGTGTCCGGGCCATTTTCACCAATGCTTGTGAACATTCTTTTCCA
>Ga0068872_10003468_pt1 | contig 12024 bp, 10 predicted proteins | sample NOAtaG_7_FD_66441 | JGI IMG/M metagenome (GOLD analysis project Ga0068872, IMG submission 66441) | Freshwater lake microbial communities from Lake Erie, under a cyanobacterial bloom - NOAA_Erie_Diel1S_2200h metaG | ecosystem: Environmental > Aquatic > Freshwater > Lake | place: USA: Ohio, Lake...
TTGATGCCTGCGTTGGGTATTACATCTGAAGTGATTTCAACCAATGCCCGTAAGCCCATTTTTGGTTACACTGCCATGGTGATTTCGCTGATGGGAATTTCCTTCTTGTCATTTATTGTTTGGGGTCACCACATGTTTATTACAGGCATGAACCCATTCCTCGGAAGTGTGTTTATGATACTCACGCTGATTATTGCTGTGCCGTCGGCGGTAAAAGTGTTTAACTACCTTACAACACTGTGGAAAGGCAATTTGAGATTTACTCCGGCCATGTTGTTTTCAATTGGTCTGGTGTCATTCTTTATTTCTGGCGGCTTAACAGGTATTTACTTGGGTAACGCGGCGCTGGATATTCAATTACACGATAGCTATTTTGTGGTAGCCCACTTCCACCTTGTGATGGGTTCTTCAGCTATTTTTGGAATGTTTGCCGGTATTTATCACTGGTTCCCAAGAATGTACGGCAGAATGCTGAACAATACATTGGGTTATTTCCACTTCTGGATTACCTTTATAACAGCTTACCTTGTGTTCTTCCCCATGCACTTTATGGGATTGGCCGGGGTGCCTCGTCGTTATTACATGTTTACATTGGTGAAGGAGTTTGATATTTGGATGGATGTAAACAAAATGATGACCATGGCGGCCATAGTTGGTGGTGCAGCTCAATTGCTGTTCCTGTGGAACTTCTTTTACAGCATTTTCAAAGGCAAAAAATCCGAGCAAAATCCCTGGCAGAGCAATACATTGGAGTGGAGTGCACCTGTTAAGCATTTGCATGGAAACTGGCCTGGTGCTATTCCTGAAGTTTATCGCGGACCTTACGAGTACAGTCATCCGGATCGTGAAGAGGATTTTTACCCTCAGTACATTCCCGATGAGTCTGACAAGGCAGAAACCGGTGGAGAAGGCAGCAAATCTGCCCCCAAGCGTAAATCTACCAAGAAAGAGGAAGAGGTTGTTGAGAATGTGATGTTCTCAGCCATCAAGCGCGTTTTTGGATGGAGCTGATTTAGCTTTGTCAGCACTGAAACGAATATTTAACGAAAAATTTTTCAGACGAACAGGCATTGCTGCTTGTTCGTCTGTTTTTTTACTGTTTGTGCTGGGTGGTTTGGTGAGGGTGACCGGCAGTGGAATGGGTTGCCCCGATTGGCCAAAATGCTTCGGTTTACTGGCACCACCCACCTGCAGTTGTGAGTTGCCGGCCAATTACCAGCAGATTTTTTTGAAACAAAGGGTTGCCAAACTGAATCGGTTTGCCAATACCCTGGAAGCATTAGGGATGAGTGATAAAGCCAGGGTTTTGAGAAACGATAAAAAACTGTTGGAACCCGAAGAGTTTAATGCATTTAAGGCTTGGACTGAATACATTAACAGGTTATTTGGTGTTTTGGCGGGTTTGTTTTCTCTTGCCTTTACCTTATTGGCCTTTCGCCGAATAAAAGAAAAACCCGGAGTAGCCCTTTTTGCTGCACTTGGATTTGTGATGCTTTTATTCAATGCCTGGTTAGGAAGCATAGTAGTGGCAACAAACCTGTTGCCGGGTATAGTGACAATACATTTTTTGTTTTCGTTTTTATGCATATTTTTCTTTTTAACTGCTTTAAACCGCAACAGTCCTTTTGGACTTTTGAATGATGATGTTAAGATAAAAGGGCACTGGATAGTGCTTTGCCTGATGGTGTTGTTTGAAGTGATTTTAGGAACGCTTGCCAGAGAGCAGGTAGAAGTTTTGAAAGCAGGAGGGGGTTTAACTACCAAAATGGGTGATTTTAATGTAGAAGGAATGGGTTTTATGTTTGTTCTGCATCGCTATTTCCCTTTGATTTTGATAGTTTATGCCCTGCGACTTGTTCGCAGAAAAAATGTTCGATATGCCTTTCAAAACATAGGACTCATACTTATTGTAGTTTTAAGTGTGATGCAAATGCTTCTGGGTGCCGCAAATATTTTTTGGGTATTACCGGGAGTTACTCAGGTGCTACATATTGTTTTGGGAGCTTTTTTGCCCATTTGGGTATTTTATTTTGTTTTGGCCAAACCGGGCGAACACTCGGTTGTTAATACAACAGCGCACTGATGGCGGGATTTAAGGCATACTTGCAACTGGTAAAATTCAGACTAACGGCTACGGTTGTGGCTACTTCGGTTTTTGGCTACCTTTTGGGTTGCAAATGGCAGGCCCAGGCTGGTTCAATCTCTGATTTTTTTCAGTGGAAAGAATTTGCAGGTGTGCTGCTTGGCGGTTTGCTGGTTGTTTTTGCATCGAATGGATTGAACCAGCTGATTGAAAAGGGCCCGGATGCAAAAATGTCGAGAACGAAAGGTCGCCCGCTTGTGGAAGACCGAATGACTGAAAATGAGGCCAGGTGGTTTTCGCTGATTTGCGGAATACTCGGTTTGGTTACCATGGCGCTGACAACAAATTTTGTGGCTACACTGCTGAGTTTGATTTCGCTGGTTACTTATGTGTTTTTTTATACACCCATGAAAGGGAAAACGCCATTGGCGGTAATGGTAGGAGCTATCCCCGGGGCGTTGCCTCCGTTAATTGGTTACACCGCCGTAGTGGGTAGAATTGATGAAATTGGAGTTGTACTGTTTTTGATTCAGTTCTTTTGGCAATTTCCCCATTTTTGGGCCATTGCCTGGTTACTGCACGATGATTATCAAAAGGCCGGTTACTGGCTTTTACCCAGCATAGGTGGACGAGATAAGAAAAGTGCTTACCAAGTATTGATTTACACGGTAGTGTTGATATTAAGCAGTTTGATGCCTGTGTTTTACGGATTGGCTGCAACCACATGTCTTACGCTGGTGTTGCCGGCCGGAATGTTTATGCTATGGAGAGCCTATAAGCTGTTTAGAACGCTGGATGTGGCTGAGGCCAGAAAACTGCTTTTTACATCGTTTGTTTACACCCCGGTGGTGTTTGTAGCCTACATTCTTTTTTAACTAAACGAATATGAATAAAATCAATAAAAACGGAGAAAACTATCGGATTGCGCCGATGAGGTTCAATCTGGTGCTGATGATGATTGCAAGCAGCATGCTGTTTGCAGGGCTTGTGAGTGCTTACATTGTGCACAAACCCGATGCGCTGGCCAAGAATACCTGGACCCAGTTTGATTTGCCTGTGCAGTTTTTTATTTCAACCATACTGGTACTGCTGAGCAGTGTAGCCATGTATATGGCACTGCGTGCGGCAAAGCAGGATGAATTGAAACAGAACAGCTTGTTTTTGGCGGCTACATTGGGTTTGGGCATTTTGTTCTGCGTATGTCAGATTTTGGGCTGGCGCGATTTGATTGATAGGGGATTGCCTTTTGTTAATGCCAGATCCGAAGACATATCAGCCAGCTATGTTTGGGCAATAACCTTTGTGCACGCCCTTCATGCATTTGGTGGTTTGGTATTGGTAAGCGTAGCGTTGGGGAAGTCTATGCGATACCAAATTCACAAAAAAGAGCTCACTTTGATGAAAGTTGCCCACACTTATTGGCATTTTGTTGGGTTGCTATGGATTTATTTGTATTTATTCCTTTATTTCGCAGGGTAAATTTTGAAAATGGCTAATCACCAAGAAGCGACCTTCGAGCAGCAGCCCATGTGGGCCGGAGGCCGTTCCCCCTTTAATGTGAGCTACGGCAAATTAATGATGTGGCTCTTTTTGCTGTCCGATGCATTCACTTTCTCTAGTCTGCTCGTGCAGTATGGAGCTCAGCGTTTCAGTAATGTACAATCGCCAATTGTAACGAAATGGCCCGATCCCGCATCCATTTTTAATCACTTTCCCTGGATGCACGGACTACACCTTCCACTGCTTTTTGTGAGTGTGATGACCTTTATCCTCATCATGTCATCGGTAACGATGGTGTTGGCGGTTGAGGCCGGTCACCGCAAAAGCAAGAAAGAAGTGGTGCGCTACATGATTTATACCATTATTGGCGGTGCCATGTTCTTAGGCTGTCAGGCCTGGGAATGGTCCGTTTTTATAGGTGAAGGTGCCACTCTCTACGGAAATCAGTTCGGTATTACCGAGGCCGGACATAAAGTTTTTGGAGCACTGAAATTTGGCGATCACTTTGAGTGGCAACCCGAATACAGAACCTCTGGTCCTGTTCCTTTTGCAGCTCTGTTTTTCATTGTAACCGGTTTTCACGGGTTTCATGTATTCAGTGGTGTAATCATAAACATTGTGGTAACCATTATGGCTGCAAGGGGCGTGTTTGACCGTCGCGGACACTATGAAATGATTGAAAAAGCCGGACTCTACTGGCACTTTGTAGATCTGGTATGGGTGTTCGTGTTTACTTTCTTTTACCTAATCTGATTTAAAATTACCAAACCATGGAATTCTATACCAAACCCGGTGATTACGATGCCATTAATTACATTCCTGAAGCGCAGAGTCACGGCACCAAAGAGTTGTGGCGCACCTTTTGGATTCTGTTAGGCATTACCGTTCTCGACTTCATCATTTATTTCGTAATGCCCCACACAGGCTTCAGAAATTTCATCTTTATCTTCTTTGGTATTGTAAAGGCCTATTACATAGTAGGTGCCTTTATGCATATGAAATACGAGAAGATTAACCTGGCTTTGGTGATATTGGTGCCAACCGTTTTCATCATTGGCCTTGTTATGGGTTTGCTTTACGAAGGTAACGCACTCACCTACGCTAAATAAATATGTCCTCTTTTACAGGAAAATATAGGGTGGCCGCAGTTGCGGCCATCGTTATTTTACCCATACTTGGAATTTATTTCCTGGCAAAAGCAAAATGGGTGCACAAGGAACTGCCTTACATTGGGCAATCAGTAAAAGGCCCCGATGGGAAAATGGAATACCATAAAATCACGGATATCGAGCTTACAGATCACCATGGAAAGACATTAAACCCGGCCAAAAATGATTCTTGTGTTGTGGTGGCCAATATCTTTTTTGCTACTTGCCCCGATGTTTGCCCCGAAATGAATTCTCAGGTTCAAACCGTGGCTGAAAAGTTTGTTAAAAATCCCAAAGTGCGGTTTATCAGCATTTCCATTGATCCCGAACACGATACGGTAGCCGCTTTGGCAGCTTATGCCAGAAGGTTCAAGGCCGACAAACTGAAATGGCAGTTCTGTACAGGTAATAAAACAGATATTTACGATTGGGTAATGAATGACCTGCTTTTGGCCAACGAGCAAAAAGGCAGTGATTTTATTCACGATGATAAAGTGGCCATCATCGATCGAAACGGTCACATCAGATCCATACTTCCCACAAGGGGAAATTCAAACAAAGAGAAGCTTGAAGCGTTTAAGAGAATAGAGGAAGACATAAACAACCTATTGTATGAATACCGCCAAAAAGACATGGATAAGTGACCGCAATTTTTTCTGGTTGGTAACCGGAATTAGTGTAGCCGTTTTGGCGGTGGTTGTGCTGTTGCGCTATTTACCCGATGCCTACAGACCCAATGTGGCGTTTGCTAAGAATCTCCCTTTAACAAACGCAGTCATCAATTCTTTGGTGAGTGTGCTTCTTATGCTGGGGTATCATCAAATTCGCTATGCTAAAAACAAGGGCAGACATCAATTTTTTATGTTGTCTGCTTTCATTTTGTCGGGGTTGTTTTTGGTGAGTTATGTGGTGTACCATACCACCATGCCGCATACACCTTATTGCAACGAAGGGATGATGAAGTGGGTTTACTATTTTATTCTGGCTACCCATGTTTTTCTGGCAGCCATCATTTTGCCCATTATCCTTTATACCATTTACTTTAGCACCAATGGAATGTATGCCAAACACAAAAAACTGGCTCGCTGGACTTTTCCGCTTTGGTTGTATGTTTCAGTAACGGGGGTATTGGTTTATGTATTAATTTCGCCTTGCTATCAATTCTGATACAATGAAAAACCGAGTTATACTTTTTGCGGTACTGATTTTTTCACTTTTTTTGTTTGTGCCTGATGCAGCTGCTCAGTGTCCCATGTGCAAAACTGCATTGAAGAGCAGTAGAACGCAGGGCAATCGTCCAACTGTAGGAAATGGAATCAACAAGGGCATTCTGTTTCTATTGGCAACGCCTTACTTACTCGTTGGAGCAGCAGGCTTCGCCTGGTACAGGTACAGAAAGAATCAGAAGAATGCCTGATTTCCGGCATTCAAGACCCCGATTACTTAGTTTTATTTTTTGTCGCTGCCCTCGTTGTGGAAGAGACGAGGTATTTCCAAAGAGCATTCTGAATTTGCGAAGGTTTTCTGAAACACAGTACTCTTGCAACCATTGTAAATTGAGCTATGAGCCCGAGCCGGGATTTTTCTTTGGTGCCATGTACTGGAGTTATGCTTTAATTGTAGCCTTAATAGTATCCCTCTCCATTGTTTTCAGTTTGCTCGGGCTTTTCGATTATGCCATTGTGGGCATTCCTGTTGCAATTGTTGTTTTGCTTCCTGTTATATTCAGGTACAGCCGCATGCTGATGTTGTATGTGGTTTATCCCATGATGTATAAAGAGTTGTATTTCGGCAACAAACAGGGAAAAAAGCAATAAACGCAACAGCATAAAAAAGGCCGCCTTTCGGCAGCCGTTTTTAATCATTTAATCAGAAATTGATCAAGAGGCTTCACCCGGTTGTACAGCGAGAATTTCTTCTCCGCCACTGCTTTTCGCCTTGATTTTATTCTCAATGTCGGTAAGCATTTCAGGATTGTCTTCAAGCAATTCCTTCACCGAATCGCGCCCCTGACCCAGTTTGGTGCCTTCGTAGCTGAACCAGCTTCCGCTTTTTTGTACCACGCCGGCATCAACGGCAATGTCGAGCACTTCACCAACCCGGCTGATGCCTTTTCCGTACATAATGTCAAATTCCACAACACGGAAAGGTGGCGCCACTTTGTTCTTGGCCACTTTTACCTTGGTACGGTTTCCGATTACATCATCACCGTCCTTGATTTGACCAATACGGCGAATATCCAGGCGAATGGATGCATAGAATTTAAGGGCATTGCCGCCTGTGGTGGTTTCCGGATTACCGAACATCACACCAATTTTTTCGCGCAGCTGGTTAATGAAAATGGCTACGCAGCCGGTTTTGCTGATGGTTCCTGTCAATTTTCTTAACGCCTGACTCATCAAACGGGCTTGTAACCCCATTTTGCTGTCGCCCATATCGCCTTCAATTTCAGCGCGGGGAACCAAAGCAGCCACAGAATCTATCACAAGCACATCAATGGCGCCGGAACGAATGAGGTTATCGGCAATTTCAAGAGCCTGTTCTCCGTCGTCGGGTTGGGAAATCAACAGGTTGGTGGTGTCAATGCCCAGTTTTTCGGCATAAAATTTATCAAAGGCATGTTCTGCATCAACAAATGCGCAGATGCCTCCTTTTTTCTGTGCCTCGGCAATGGTGTGAAGCGCAATGGTTGTTTTGCCGGAACTTTCCGGACCATAGATTTCGATGATTCTCCCGCGGGGAAAACCGCCCACTCCCAAAGCCAGGTCAAGGCTGAATGACCCCGTAGATACTACATCTACAGCTATTGAACGGGTGTCGTCCATTTTCATTACAACCCCTTTGCCGTAGGTTTTTTCCAGTCTTTCAATTGTGGCCTTAAGGGCCTTCATTTTTTCGTTTTGTTCACTCATTTTGATTCGTTTTTAATGTTAACAAGATAAAAGATGTTTGTGTTTCGAAGTTCAAATATAGTATTTTTGAAAAATAATTGCACAATACTTTGTTAAAAAAATTATCAACATGTTTCAAAATTTACCCATCCGTATGTGGCAGGAAGACGACCGGCCCAGAGAAAAATTTCGTCTTAAAGGAAAAAGTTCACTCAGCGATGCCGAATTGTTAGGCGTTTTGATTGGTCATGGAACCCGCGAACACAGCGCTGTCGATTTAGGCAAAATCATTCTTCAGCATTACAATGGCGATTTGAATCGTCTGTCGCGTTCATCTGTTCAGGAACTTTGTAAAATTCCGGGAATTGGTGAAGCCAAGGCGGTCAGTATTTTGTCAGCTCTTGAACTGGGTGCGCGAAAAAGGGAAACCCAGCCCCAGGTAAACCGTATTCAATCCAGCAAGGATGCTTATGATTGGCTTAGAGGCAAAATGGAAAATCTGCCTAACGAAGTATTCTATTTGGTTCTGCTGAATCAAAGCAATGTGATCATGGCCACAGAAAAAATAAGCGAAGGCGGAATTTCTGCCACGGTGGTTGACATTCGCATCTTATTGAAAAAAGCCATTGAATATTGTGCTTCTGCCATTCTTGTTGCACACAATCATCCCAGCGGCAATCTCAAACCCAGTGAGCCTGACATTCGCCTTACCAAACAAATCAAGCAGGCCGCAAATCTCATGGAAATTGGGTTGGTTGATCACCTTATTATCACTTCGGGGGGGTATTACAGTTTCATGGACGAGGGTGTCGTCTGATTTCTGTAAAACCGCTTGCAAAATCACATTACAAACCCGTTGAAATGTGTTAATTTTGTCCCTCAATTATGGAACTGAACACGCGCTATTCAGAACGCTTCGAAGATCGTCACATTGGCCCTCGTCAGGGCGATTTGCAGGCTATGTTGTCCACCATTGGTGTTTCGGATTTGGAAACATTGATTCAGAAAACAGTACCCGAAGGAATCCGTCTGCCCAAAAATTTGAATGTGGCTCCGGCGGTTTCAGAAACCGAGTTTCTCAGAAACCTGAAATCTACCGCAGCGAAAAACAAAATATTCAAAAATTACATTGGAATGGGCTACTACGGTACCCATACACCCGGTGTTATTCTCCGCAACATCATGGAAAATCCGGGCTGGTACACGCAGTACACCCCTTATCAGGCGGAAATTGCGCAGGGTCGCCTTGAAGCATTGCTGAATTATCAGACCATGATCATTGACCTAACCGGCATGGAGATTGCAAACGCGTCACTGCTTGATGAAGGAACCGCTGCTGCTGAAGCCATTCACATGTTTCTGGAAATGGCGCCAAAAGGTCAGGGACTGCGGTATTTCGTTGATAACGATATTTTTCCTCAAACCAAGGACATTCTCATTACCCGTTCCGAGCCCATTGGCGTAGAGCTGGTTTTTGGTGATTACAAAACCTTTGAGCCCGATACCACATTCTTTGGCGCAGTTGTGCAATATCCAAATGACAAAGGCAGTATTGAAGATTACCGCGAATTTGTAAATAAGTGCAAAGCGCATCAGGTGAAAACCTGTTTTATTGCGGATATTCTGTCTCTCACCGTGCTCACCCCTCCGGGTGAAATGGGGGCCGATTGTGTGGTGGGTTGCACTCAGCGATTTGGTGTTCCCATGGGTTACGGCGGACCTCATGCAGCCTTTATGGCGGCCAAAGACGAGCACAAAAGACAAATGCCGGGCCGTATAATCGGTGTAAGTATCGACCGCAATGGTAACCGCGCCCTCCGCATGGCGCTGCAAACCCGCGAACAGCATATCAAAAGGCAAAATGCTACCTCCAATATCTGCACTGCTCAGGTACTGCTGAGTATCATGGCCGGCATGTACGGTTGTTATCATGGGCCCGATGGACTGAAGAAAATTGCAGGCAGGGTACATGCCCTAGCTTCTGAACTTGCCCGTGGAATTGAAGCCACTTCAGGCGTATTTAAGGTGCTGAACAAGCACTTCTTCGATACGCTATACATTGAAGTACCAAATGCATCAACTTTAAAGGCATTGGCAAAATCGGAACAAATAAACCTGCGCTATTTCGATGAAAAACATATCGGTGTTTCGGTTGATGAAACCACCACAGCAGATGATGTAAATAACCTTCTGAGCATTTTCCGTAAAGCTTCAGATGGAAGTGCCGCAAGTGTTGCTGATACAGGGCAAAGCCGTTTGCCTGAAAATCTGTTGAGGCAGTCGAATTTCATGCTGCACCCGGTTTTTAATACGCTTCAATCCGAGCACGAAATGCTTCGCTACATCAAATCGCTGGAAAGCAAAGACCTCAGTCTTTGTCACAGCATGATTTCGCTGGGCAGCTGCACCATGAAACTAAATGCTACTTCCGAAATGATTCCTGTTACCTGGCCCGAGTTTAACGGATTGCATCCCTTTGCCCCGGTAAATCAGGCACAGGGTTATGCAGAAATGATTGATGAACTGAGCAAGGATTTGTGTGAAATTACGGGTTTTGCCGCTATGAGTTTGCAGCCCAATGCCGGATCACAAGGTGAATACGCAGGGTTGATGGTGATTCGCGAGTACTTTAAATCCCGCGGTGAATCGCACAGAAATATCGCCCTCATTCCCAGCAGCGCACACGGAACCAACCCTGCAAGCGCAGTGATGGCCGGTATGCAGGTGGTGGTAACAAAATGCGACGATCATGGCAACATCGATTTGAACGACTTGCGGGAGCAAGCTGAGAAATACAAAGACAATTTGGCTTGTTTGATGGTTACTTACCCCAGTACCCACGGAGTTTTTGAAAGTGCCATCAAAGACATTACTGCCATGATTCACCAATACGGCGGTCAGGTATATATGGATGGTGCCAACATGAATGCCCAGGTAGGGTTAACCAGCCCCGGTATGATTGGCGCTGATGTTTGCCACCTGAATCTTCACAAAACTTTTTGCATTCCCCATGGTGGTGGTGGCCCCGGAATGGGTCCCATTGGCGTTGCAGCGCATTTGGCGCCGTTCCTGCCTGGTCATACTGTGATTAAAACCGGCGGAGAAAAGGCCATGCATGCGGTAAGTGCTGCCCCATGGGGAAGTGCCAGTATTCTGCTCATTTCTTATGCGTACATAAAAATGATGGGCGGTGAGGGTTTGACCAATGCCACCAAGTGGGCCATTTTGAATGCCAATTACATGAAAGCCCGTCTTGAAAAAGAATATCCCGTCCTGTACAGCGGCGAAAACGGATGCTGTGCCCATGAAATGATTCTGGATACCCGCAAATTCAAAACTTCTGCCGGTGTAGAAGCCGCTGATTTTGCAAAGCGCTTGATGGATTATGGATTTCATGCACCGACCGTTTCTTTCCCTGTGGCAGGTACCCTCATGGTAGAGCCCACCGAAAGTGAAAGCAAGGAAGAACTTGACCGTTTTTGCGATGCCATGCTGGCCATTCGCGAAGAAATCAGGGAAATTGAAAACGGCAATGCCGACAAGGAAGACAATGTGCTGAAAAATGCTCCGCACACAGCTTCTGAAATCAGCACCGACAATTGGACGCATTCATACAGCCGCAACAAAGCAGCGTATCCTGCACCTTTTGTTGCACATAAGAAATTCTGGCCTTCCGTTGCAAGGGTGAACGATACCTACGGAGACAGAAATCTTGTGTGTGCCTGCTTGCCAATGGAGGCGTATATGGAAGAAGCCGCGCAGCCGGCCACCGCTTGATTTCAAATCTGAAACATATTTTTTTAACAAGAACCGGGTTTTTCGCCTGGTTCTTTGTTTTTTATGCCATTGCGGGTTTTGCTACACTCAGTCAGTATGGTGTGCATTACGATGAAATTACGCAAAGAACCATTGGGATTGAAAATGCCCGTTTCCTGACCGGTCGGGCCACCCACGCCGATTTACAGAAACACCGTTTTTTTGGTCCCTTGTTTGAAACGCCTGCATATCTGGCAGAGCAGGTCATTTATGATAGTTCAATGAAAGGCAAAATTTTGCTGCGTCGCAGCTTGCTTTTTGCTCTGTTTTTATTGGCATTGTGGTGTTTTTACAAACTGACAAAACTGCTCTTCCAAACCCAAAATGTGGCTTTGCTTTGCACAACCCTTTTCGCTTGCTGGCCTCGATTATGGGCCGAGGCACATTACAACAGCAAAGATGTTTTATTTCTTTCGCTGTGTATTTTTACCTTTTATGCTCTGTTTTTCTTCAATGAAAAGAAGTGGTGGATCGTGTTTGTATTGGCGGGATTATCAATCAGTGTAAGAATTGCAGGGTTGTTTCTGTTGCTTTCTGTCTTGGTCTTCTATGGGTTCAAACCCAATCAACAGAAAAAGAGTAAAGT
>Ga0068872_10003471_pt1 | contig 12019 bp, 8 predicted proteins | sample NOAtaG_7_FD_66441 | JGI IMG/M metagenome (GOLD analysis project Ga0068872, IMG submission 66441) | Freshwater lake microbial communities from Lake Erie, under a cyanobacterial bloom - NOAA_Erie_Diel1S_2200h metaG | ecosystem: Environmental > Aquatic > Freshwater > Lake | place: USA: Ohio, Lake...
CCGCTCGCGAAGAGCCGTTCCTGCTGCTGGGAGATGCAGTCGAGGCCGCCGTTGTTGTCGATCACCACGACGATCGGCAGCTTTTCCTGGAATGCGGCCTCTATCGACAATCCGCCGGACAGGAAGGCGCCGTCGCCGCTGATCAGGACGACGTTGGAATCGCGATGCGTGTTCTTTGCCGCGAGGGCGAGCGACACGCCGACACCGAGCAGGCTGAAGCTTCCGGGGTGCAGGATGCCGGCAAGCTTGCGTCCTTGCCAGCCGGCGAGGTTGACGGCGATCTCCGACCAGAAATGCGTGTTGCCGCCGTCGAAGACGAGCCAGTCCCGGTCGCCCATCTCGGCCTGGACGTCCAGGGACAGCTGGAGCGGGTGGATCTTGCCGCCGCTGGCGGCGGCCTCGTGGGTATCCCGCGCGAGGTCGGAAAGCGTCGCCTCGACCCAGGCGCCACGCCTGCTTCGGTTCAGGTCGAACCACGCGCGCCCGAGGCGCCACTTGCCGGCGGCCTGCATGCCGGAGAGCGCGTCGAGGAACGCCCCGGGATCGCTCAGAAGCAGGTGGTCGGCCGCGCGATTGAACTCGAGTTCCTCGTGCGAGCCGCTGACGCAGACCAGCTTCGCCGAGGCCGGGAAGAGGGGCGGGTTGCCGAAGTTCATCTGGTTGTCGAGGCGACCACCGACCATCACCGCGACGTCGCATTCCTCGAGCGCGTTGCGCGATGGCTGGTACTGGTGGATGTCCGCGAGGCCCATGTAGGCCTCGCATTCCTCGCCGAGCAGCTTCTGGTGGTAGGGGATGTTGAAGACCGGGATGCCGAGGTTCCTTCCCGCCGCCTCGAGGCTGCGCTCCGCGCCGGCCCACCAGACGCCATGGCCGCCAATCAGGATCGGGCGTTGCGCGGAGCCGACGAGGTCGAGGACCGCCGCGAGCGCCGCTGGCTCGGGCCAGGCCCGGGCCACGGGCCGCGGCCCGCGCGAGAAGGGACGCTCCTCGCGTCCGGCATCCTCGTCGAAGGACGAGAACATGATGTCGACCGGCAGGCTCAGATGCACGGGGCCGGGATAGCCGCTCGTGGCGATCGTCCATGCGCGATCGACGAACTCGCTGATGCGCGTGCCGTCTGTCACGCTGACGCTGTACTTCGTGAGTGGCGCCGCGATCGCGACGTCGTCGATCTCCTTGAACCCGCCTGCGCCGCGGCGCTTCAGAGTGCTCGAGCCGGTCACGAATATGACCGGCGAGCGCTCGCCCCATGCCTCCATCATCGCCGGGACGGCGTTCGCGAAGCCTTCCGGGCCGACGAGGCAGACGGTCGGCTTGCGGGAGATGCGCGCATGGGCGTCGGCGAGATGCCCGGCGACCTGCTCGTGCGGGCAGTTGATGACCCGCATCTGCAGTTCCATGAACCCCTCGAGGGCTGGGTTGCAGAACCCTCCCGACAGGGTGAACACATGCTCGACGCCCTTCTCGTGGAGCGCCCGGGCGAGCAGTGCGCCGCCCCTCATCCTCCGCCTGCCTTCCATGCCGTGCCTCCCCCCTGACGCGACCCGCGCGCGACTTGCCTTCGACAGCGCGACAGTGGTGAGTGGCTGGCCGGATCGACAAGCGACAAAACCCTGTCCTATGGGTGCTCGCGGGTTTATCCATTCCCCCCGGAGGCGGCGATGAAGATCCGCGTCAAGCGACTGCCCCTGACGGCGCTGCGTACCTTCGAGGCCGCTGCGCGCCTTGGCAGGTTCAAGGACGCCGCCGTGGAACTCGGCGTGAGCCCTACCACTGTCAGCAACCAGATACGCCGCCTCGAGCGCGACTGGTCGTGCAGGCTCTTCGTCCGGCGTCCGCGCGAGGTCCTGCTGACAGATGCCGGCCGCTCCCTCGGCAACGTCGTGAGGCAGGCCTTCTCGTCCATAGCCCGCGAGCTGGAGAACCATTCCGCCGCGTCGGCGCGGCGCGTCGATCTCGCGGTCGGGCCCATCTTCGCGGCGCGCTGGCTCACCCCCAGGCTCGATGCGTTGAGGAAGTCGCTTCCCGCGATCGAGCTCAACCTCCTGGGACGGCCGCGCATCACGGGGCCCGCGACCATGCCCGCCCCGATCGCGGTCGACTGGGGCGATGGCGACTGGCCCGGGCTCGAGAGCGAATACCTCTTCTCGATAAGCTACGAGCCCGTGGTCAGCCCTCGCCTCGCACGCTCCCTCGGGGGGCTCTGCTTGCCGGGCGACCTTGCCCGGTTCCCGGTCCTCCACCAGCATGACCGCGCCGAATGGAACTCATGGCTCGCGCTGGCGGGCAGGCCGGAGCTCGAGTTCGGCGCGTCCACGATCATCGCTGACGCGAATGTCGTGCTGCAGGCCGCGATCGATGGTCAGGGCGTGGCCTTGGCGCCCTTTCCGTTCGCGGCGGAGGACGTGCGCGCGGGCCGGCTGCTCAAGCCCTTCGCGATAGAGCTAATCCCCAGCCGCTCCTACTACCTCGTGATGCGTCCCGGCGCGCGCAATCGCCCGGAGATCAAGGCGGTGGCGGACTGGCTGCTCGCGCAGGCCGCCACCGAGCGTCGCGCGCGGGAGGCGTCGTCGCGTCGAAACCCCGGAAAGGATCCGACCTCATGCCCATCTTCGCCCTCGACGACCTCGTCCCGCTCCTCCCGCCCGAGGGCCGCTTCTGGGTCGCGCCCGACGCGCAGGTGATCGGGCAGGTCGAGCTCGGCGAGGATGCCGGGATCTGGTTCGGCGCCGTGCTGCGCGGCGACAACGAGCGCATCTCCATCGGCGCGCGCACCAACATCCAGGAAGGCGCGATGGTCCATACCGACCCGGGGCATCCGGTGTCGATCGGCGCCGACTGCACGATCGGCCACCATGCCATCGTGCATGGCGCGACGATCGGCGCGAACAGCCTGGTCGGCATGGGCGCGACGATCCTCAACGGCGCGCGCATCGGCGCGAACTGCCTCGTGGGCGCGAACGCGCTGGTGACCGAGCGCAAGGAATTCCCCGACGGGTCGCTGATCGTCGGCTCGCCGGCCAAGGCGCTGCGCCAGCTCGACGACGCCGCGATCGCGGCGATCCGGGAATCGGCGGCGCACTATGTCGAGAACTGGCGGCGCTTCGCGCTCGGCCTGCGCCGCATCGGCTGACGGGCGGGGCAGGGGCCGGGACGGGTGGGCGTGGTGGGCCCGGCAGGACTCGAACCTGCAACCACACCGTTATGAGCGGCGCGCTCTGACCATTGAGCTACAGGCCCACGCCATCCGGCTTATAGGCCAGATCCCCGTCCGGCGGAACCGGGGCCGCGCGCGACGCGCCGCGGCCCGGGTCGCGCCGGTCAGGTGTCCAGGAAGCTGCGCAGCTTGCGCGAGCGGCTGGGGTGCTTGAGCTTTCGCAGCGCCTTCGCCTCGATCTGGCGGATGCGCTCGCGCGTCACGTTGAACTGCTGGCCGACTTCCTCGAGCGTGTGGTCGGTGTTCATGCCGATGCCGAAGCGCATGCGCAGCACGCGCTCCTCGCGCGGCGTCAGCGTCGCCAGCACGCGGGTCGTCGTCTCGCGCAGGTTGGCCTGGATCGCGGCGTCGACCGGCAGGACGGCGTTCTTGTCCTCGATGAAGTCGCCGAGATGCGAATCCTCCTCGTCGCCGATCGGCGTCTCGAGGGAGATCGGCTCCTTGGCGATCTTGAGGACCTTGCGCACCTTCTCCAGCGGCATGCCGAGCTTCTCGGCCAGTTCCTCGGGCATCGGCTCGCGGCCGATCTCGTGCAGGATCTGGCGCGAGGTGCGCACCAGCTTGTTGATCGTCTCGATCATGTGCACGGGGATGCGGATCGTGCGCGCCTGGTCGGCGATCGAGCGCGTGATCGCCTGCCGGATCCACCACGTCGCGTAGGTGGAGAACTTGTAGCCGCGGCGGTACTCGAACTTGTCGACCGCCTTCATCAGGCCGATGTTGCCCTCCTGGATGAGGTCCAGGAACTGCAGGCCGCGGTTCGTGTACTTCTTGGCGATCGAGATCACGAGGCGCAGGTTCGCCTCGACCATCTCCTTCTTCGCGCGGGCCGCCTCGCGCTCGCCCTGCTGGACGGTCTGGACGATGCGCTTGAACTCGGGGATCGGCAGGCCCGAGCGCTCCGAGATCTCCGCGATCTCCACGCGCAGCGCCTCGATCTCCTCGCGGTAGCGCGCCTGGCCGAGCTTCTGCCAGCCCTTGCCCTCGAGCTTGGTGACGCGCGCGTACCAGCGCGGGTCGACTTCCTTGCCCTGGTACTTCGAGAGGAACTCGTCGCGCTTCACGCCGCAGGAATCGGCGATGCGCATGAGCTTGCCCTCGGAGCCCACGAGGCGCCGGTTGAACTCGTAGAGCTGCTCGACGAGCTGGTCGATGCGCGCGTTGTTGAGGCGCACGCCCTCCATCATCTCGACCAGCTCGGTCTTCAGCTTCTGGTACGTCTTCTCCGAGACGGGATTGAAGACGCGCCCGCCATGCAGCGCCTCCTGGCGCTTCTCCTGCATGCGGTGCATGCGCTTGTAGGTCGCGGCGATCTTCTCGAACTGCTCCAGCACCTGCGGCTTGAGCTGCATCTCCATCGCGGAGAGCGAGAGATTCGCCTCGTCGCCGTCGCCGGCGTCGCCGCCCTCGGCCGCGCCCTCGGCGCCTTCCGCGGGCTCGCGCTCCTCGGCATCGGCCTGCGCGTCCGCGGGGTCGAGGTTGCCGCCACCGCCGCCCTCGGCGCCGGGGCCGCCGCCCATCGTCGCCTCGAGGTCGATGATGTCGCGCAGCAGCATCTTCCCTTCCATGAGGGCGTCGCGCCACTGCACGATCGCGCGCATGGTGAGCGGGCTCTCGCAGAGCCCGCCGATCATCTTGTCGCGGCCGGCCTCGATGCGCTTGGCGATCGCGATCTCGCCCTCGCGCGAGAGCAGCTCGATCGAGCCCATCTCGCGCAGGTACATGCGCACCGGGTCGTCGGTGCGGCCGAGCGACTCCTCGTCGACGTTGCCGCCGCTCGGCGCCTCGGCCTCGGGCTCCTCGGTGCTGCCGTCGCTGGTCGCGGCGCGCACCTGCTGCTGCGGCTTCTCGGTCTCCTCGCTTTCCTCGCTCTCGACGACGTTGATTCCCGCGTCGGAGAGCAGGGCCAGCGTGTCCTCGATCTGCTCGGAGGACACCTTCTCGATCGGCAGGATCGCGTTGATCTCGTCGTAGGTCACGTAGCCGCGCTCGCGGCCACGCGCGATCATCTTCTTGATCGCGGCCGCGGTGCCGTCCATCAGGGGCCCGTCGACGCTGTCGTCGCGGGGCGGGGACGGCGGATCGATCGGCTTGCTCTTGGATGCCATGTCGGGATTCGTCCTCGGATTGCCTTCGTTCGGAAGCCTCAGCGCCTGCGCCCCCCGGGGCGCCGCGCGGACAGGTCGATGATCGGTGCCTCGTCGTCGAGCTCGAGTGCGCGCGTGCGCGCCAGGTCCCGCCGCATCTCGTCGACCCTCGTCTGCCAGTGCTCGGTCAGTTCCTCGTCGCCGACCTCGCCCGCCCTGCGCAATTCCTCCTGGGCACCACGCTTGTGGAGCTCCAGCAGCATCAATCGCCAGTTCTCCTTCGCCACCACGACATCGTCGCCGCGCACGAAGCCTAAGCCCTTGAAAATGCTAGAACCCAAAAGGCGCGGGACTATGCCCCCGAACCCGGCCGCATTCAAGTGGAGCCGTACCCCCTCGCGGTCAAGGCGCGGCGAGGAATCATGGGCCTCCAGGATGGCGCGCCGGACGCGGTCGAGCTGCGGGTCGGGGATCTCCAGGCGCGCAAAGAGCTCGGCGTCGCTCTCCAGCACCTCGGGGAACCTGATGGCCATGGCGACCAGCAGGTCGAGCGACCTGTCCGGGTCGGGCATGGGCAGGGGGCCGGTGGCGAGCGGCGGGGGGGCGTTGCGCGGATCGCCCGGGCGGCCGCCGCCGCGCCCGCCCTCCCGGCCGCGCGCCGGGCGCGGGCCCCGGTCCGCCGGGCGGAACAGCCGCCAGAGACGCGACCTGAACTCCTGCCGGTAGAGCTCCTGGACCGAGGCGTCCGCGATCATGCCGACCTGCCGGTCCAGCTCCGCCTGCAGCGCGGCCCGGCGCTCGGGCGTGTCGACCGGGCGGCCCTCGAGCGTGGCCGACCAGACGAGGTCCACCAGCGGCTGGGCGCGGGCGATGATCTCGTCGAGCCTCGCCCGGCCGTGCCGGCGGATGAGCGTGTCCGGGTCCTCCCCTGGCGGCAGGGTGGCGAAGCGCAGCGAGCGGCCCGGCTTGAGCAGCGGCAGGGCGCGCTCGGCGGCGCGACGCGCGGCGCGCTGGCCGGCCGCGTCGCCATCGAGGCAGACGACCGGCTCGGGTGCGAGCCTCCAGACGAGCTCCAGCTGGCCCTCGGTCAGCGCGGTGCCGAGCGGCGCCACCGCCCCGCGCAGCCCGGCCTCGTGGAGCGCGATGACGTCCATGTAGCCCTCGGCGACGATGACGTCGCTGCCGTCGCGGATCCCGGCGCGCGCGCGGTCGAGCGCGTAGAGGTTCCGCCCCTTGTCGAAGAGCGGCGTGTCGCGCGAGTTGAGGTACTTGGGCTGCCCGTCGCCCAGGATCCTGCCGCCGAAGGCGATGACGCGCCCTCGCCGGTCCGTGATCGGGAACATCGCCCGGCCGCGGAAGAAGTCGAAGCTGTCGCGCCCGTCGTCAGGCCTCGCGAGCAGCGCGGCCTCCAGCAGCATCGCCTCCTGGAAGCCCTGCTTGCCGAGGGCCTGCTTGAGCTGCTCGCGCCCGTCCGGCGCGTAGCCCAGGCGGAAGGAGCGGATGGTCTCGTCGCCGAGGCCGCGGCGGCGGAAATATTCCAGCGCCGGCCGCCCGGCGGCGGACCAGAGCTGCTGCTCGAACCATTTCGCCGCCGCCTCGACGGCGTCGCCGAGCGACTTGCGCCGCTCCTCGCGCGCCGCGTCCTGCGGCGTCGCGCGTGGTACCTCGAGCCCGGCCTCCTCGGCGAGGCGCTCGACGGCCTCGGGGAAGCCGAGGTTGTCGATGCGCATCGCGAAGCCGATGACGTCGCCATGCGCGCCGCAGCCGAAGCAGTGGAAGAAGCCCTTGTCGTCGTTGACGAAGAAGCTCGGGCTCTTCTCGTTGTGGAAGGGGCAGAGGCCGGAGAACTCGCGTCCCTTCTTGACCAGGCGCACGCGCCGTCCCACCACGCTCGAGCAGGCGAGGCGGTTGCGGATCTCGTCCAGGAATTGCGGCGGGAAGGCCATGGCGCGGGACGGGGCGGGCGCTGCGGGGGGTCGGGGGCGGGACGGCGATGATACTCCCGCGGCCGATGCGCGGGAACGCTCAGGCGAGGCCGAGCGCCGCCACGGTGTGCAGCGCGATCATCCGCTCCTCGTCGGTCTCGACCGCCCAGGCCGAGACGGCGGCGCCCGGCGGGGAGAGGCGCGGGCCTCCGGCCCTGTTCGCGGCCTCGTCGACCCGCACGCCCAGCCACGCGCAGGCGGCGGCGATCTCCCGGCGCGTGGCGGCGTCGTTCTCGCCGATGCCGGCGGTGAATACGAGCGCGTCGAGCCCGCCCAGCGCCGCGGCCAGCGAGCCGATCTCGCGTCCCGCCCGGTAGACGAAGAGGTCGATCGCCTCGCGCGCGCGGGGGTCCTGGGTGGACCGGAGCACGCGCATGTCGCTGGAGATGCCGGAGACGCCGAGCAGGCCGGACTGGCGGTAGAGCAGCGCCTCGATCTCGCGCGGCCCCATCGCGTAGCGGTCCATGAGGTGCAGCACGACGCCCGGGTCGAGGCTGCCGCAGCGCGTGCCCATCACGAGCCCGTCCAGCGCCGTGAACCCCATCGTCGACGCGACCGAGCGGCCGCCGCGCATCGCGCATAGGCTGGCGCCGTTGCCGAGATGGGCGACCACGACCCGCGCGTCGGCGAGCGCGGGATCGAGCTCGGGCAGGCGCCGCGCGATGTACTCGTAGGACAGGCCGTGGAAGCCGTAGCGCCGCACGCCGTCCCGCGCGAAGCGCGCGGGCAGGGCGAAGCTCTGCGCCAGCGCGGGCTGGGCGCGGTGGAAGGCCGTGTCGAAGCACGCGACCTGCGGCACGCCTGGCCGCGCCGCGCGATAGGCGCGGACCGGGGCGAGGTTGTGCGGCTGGTGGAGCGGCGCCAGCGGCACGAGCGCCTCCAGCTCGGCGATCGCCTCGTCGTCGACGCGCAGCGGCTCGGCGAAGCGCGTGCCGCCGTGCACGACGCGGTGGCCGATCGCCGCGAGGCGGCGGCCGCCGAGCAGGGCGTCCTCGATCGCGCCGAGCTCGCGCACCGCCGCCGCATGGTCGAAGCCGTCGCCGCTCCAGTCGCGTGCGGCGATCGCGCGGCCGGCTGCGGTGGCGCGCAGGCGCGGCGCGGTGCCGATACCCTCGAACTGCCCGCCGCCGATCGAGGCGAGGTCGCCATCGGGGCCGGCCGCGAAGGCCTCGAACTTGAGGCTCGACGAGCCGGCGTTCGCGACGAGGACGGCTTCGCCGGCGCGCATCACGCCTGCGGCCTCGCGACCTTGCGCAGGCCCGCGCGCGCCACGAGCACCGCGACGCAGCATGATGCGAGGCGGGCCATCTCGCTGTCGGCGCGGCTCGTCAGCACGATCGGCACGCGCGCCCCCAGCACGATGCCCGCGCAATCCGCGCCCGCGAGGAAGGACAGGCTCTTGGCGAGCATGTTGCCGGCCTCGAGGTCGGGGACGACGAGGACGTTGGCGCGGCCGGCGACGGGCGAGGCGATCTTCTTGATCGCCGCGGCCTCCGGGTCGATCGCGTTGTCCAGCGCCAGCGGCCCGTCGATCAGCCCGCCGACGATCTGGCCACGATCGGCCATCTTGCACAGCGCCGCCGCCTCGATGGTGGAGGGGATCTTCGGGTTCACCGTCTCCATCGCGGAGAGGATCGCCACGCGCGCCTCGGCGAAGCCCAGGGCATGGGCGAGGTCGATCGCGTTCTGGACGATGTCGATCTTGTCCTCGAGCGTCGGCGCGATGTTCACGGCGGCGTCGGTGAGTATCAGCGGCTCGTCGCGGCCGGGCACGGCCATGACGAAGCAGTGGCTGATGCGGCGCTCGGTTCGCAGCCCCGTGTCGCGCGCGACCACCGCGCCCATCAGCTCGTCGGTATGGAGGCTGCCCTTCATCAGCGCGCCGACGCGGCCTTCGCGCACCAGGGCGACGGCGCGCGCGGCGGAGGCATGGCTATGGGGCGTGTCGACGATCTCGACGCGGGAGATGTCGCAACCTGCTTCCTTCGCCGCGGCCTCGATCCGGGCGCGCGGGCCGACGAGGACTGGCAGGACGAGGCGGGCCCTGGCGGCCGCCATCGCGCCGCCGAGCGACGGTGCGTCGCAGGGATGCGCGACGGCCATGGCCAGCGGTGGCAGGTCCTCGCAGGCGGCGAGCAGCCGGCGATACTGGTCGTGCGGTGGCGGCGGGGCTTCGCGCATGGCTGCTCCGTGGCGGGAGGCCTGTGTCCGATGCGGCGTTAACACGCCCGGCGCGCGGCCCGCAACGCGCCGGCGCGCCGCGCGGGGAATTCGGGTCTGGCATGGGCGCGGGCGCGAGGCTAAACACCATGCGCCGGAACTCGAACAGCAGGTGCCCCATGGCGTCCTACCAGTACGTCTACGTGATGAAGGGCCTCTCGAAGGTCTATCCGGGGGGCAAGAAGATCCTGGAGGACATCTGGCTGTCCTTCCTGCCCGGCGCGAAGATCGGCGTGCTCGGCCTCAACGGCGCCGGCAAGTCGACGCTGCTGAAGATCATGGCGGGCATCGACAAGGACGTCGCGGGCGAGAACTTCGTCGCCGAGGGCGCGACCGTCGGCTACCTGCAGCAGGAGCCGCAGCTCGACCCGAAGAAGACCGTCTACGAGAACATCCTCGAGGGCATGGGCCCGCTGAAGACGATGCTCGACCGCTTCAACGAGGTGTCGAACCTCCTCGGCGAGGTGACCGACGACGACGAGATGAACGCGCTGATCGCCGAGCAGGCCGAGCTCCAGGAGAAGATCGACGCGGCGAACGCGTGGGACCTCGAGCGCACGATCGAGATCGCGATGGACGCTCTGCGCTGCCCGTCGGGAGACGCGGACGTGACGAGGCTTTCCGGCGGCGAGCGCCGCCGCGTCGCGCTGTGCCGGTTGCTGCTGCAGAAGCCGGACCTGCTGCTGCTCGACGAGCCGACCAACCACCTGGACGCCGAGTCCGTCGCCTGGCTGGAGCGCTTCCTGCACGAGTACACGGGCACGGTCGTCGCCGTGACCCACGACCGCTACTTCCTCGACAACGTCGCGGGCTGGATCCTCGAGCTCGATCGCGGCAAGGGCATTCCCTGGGAGGGCAACTACTCGTCCTGGCTCGCGCAGAAGAAGAAGCGCCTCGCCCTCGAGGAGAAGACGGAATCCAAGCGCCAGAAGACGCTCGAGCGCGAGCTCGAATGGATCCAGGCGAGCCCGAAGGCGCGCCAGGCCAAGTCCAAGGCGCGCATCACCGCGTACGAGAACCTGCTCGCCGAAGCGAAGGACAAGACGCCGGAGGAGATGTCGATCGCCATCGCGCCGGGGCCGCGGCTGGGCAACGTGGTGGTCGAGGCGGAGGGGCTGCGCAAGGCCTTCGGCGACCGGTTGCTGATCGACGGGCTCGACTTCAAGCTGCCGCCGGGCGGCATCGTCGGCGTGATCGGCCCGAACGGCGCCGGCAAGACGACGCTGTTCCGCATGATCACCGGCCAGGAGAAGCCCGACGCCGGCACGCTGCGCGTCGGCGACACGGTGAAGATCGGCTATGTGGACCAGAGCCGCGACACGCTCGACGCGAACAAGAGCGTGTGGGAGGAGATCACCGGTGGCGGCCCGGACGTGGAGATCGGCGGCCGCCGGATGCAGAGCCGCGCCTATGTCGCGCAGTTCAACTTCTCCGGCAACGACCAGCAGAAGAAGGTCGGCGTGCTCTCCGGCGGCGAACGCAACCGCGTGCACCTCGCGAAGATCCTGAAGACCGGGTGCAACCTGCTGCTGCTCGACGAGCCGACCAACGACCTCGACGTCGACACGCTGCGCGCGCTCGAGGAGGGCCTGTCGTCCTTCCCGGGCTGCGCGGTCATCATCAGCCACGACCGCTGGTTCCTCGACCGCATCGCGACCCACATCCTCGCCTTCGAGGGCGACAGCCAGGTGGTCTGGTTCGAGGGCAACTACCAGGACTACGAGGCGGACAGGAAGCGGCGCCTCGGCGCCGCGGCCGACCAGCCGCACCGAATCAAGTACAAGAAGCTCACGCACTGAGGCCGCCGCGGGGCGCCGCGCGCGCCCCGCCACGTCCGCGTCAGCGGCGGTCGAAGCCCGGGGCGAGGGAGCGGAAGCGGTTCCGGTACTCGACGACCACGGGGCGCTGCGCCGGCCGGCGCGCCGCCGCGTGGGGAGCGGCCTCCTCCCCGGCGTCGCCCGCCACCTGCGGCGCGGCTTGCGGGCGTGGCGCGCGCTGCGGCTTCGGGATGGTGATCGCCATGCCGGGCGTCGAGCCGCGCACCTCGATCTTGCGACCACGCACGCTCGAGCCGTCGAGCGCCGCGATCGCCGCCTCGGCGGCGCGCGGCGGTGCCACGTTCACGAGCCCGCAGCCCTTGGTCCCCTTGCCGCCGGCCTCGCGTGCCATGAAGGCGCCGAGCACGATCCCGTAGGGGTCGAAGAGCTGCGCCAGCTCCTCGTCGGTGAAGCCGTTCGGAAGATTGGCGACGAATATGTTGCCGCGGAACTTGTTCTGCCTCATCTCGCTCTCCCCGGGACAGGCGCGGCATCATGCCCGTGCACGCCGCCCGTGGCCCTGCGGCGCCCTGTCCCACCCCTGGTCGCGTGTCAGCGCGCGCCGACCTTGTCGCGCAGCGAGGCGAGCAGCGCCTCGATCCTGCCGCCGCCGCGCTGGATCACCGACGAGAACTCGTCGCGCTGGGTGACGGCCATGGAGACGCCCTCGATCGAGACGTCGATGACCTT
>Ga0068872_10003474_pt1 | contig 12017 bp, 8 predicted proteins | sample NOAtaG_7_FD_66441 | JGI IMG/M metagenome (GOLD analysis project Ga0068872, IMG submission 66441) | Freshwater lake microbial communities from Lake Erie, under a cyanobacterial bloom - NOAA_Erie_Diel1S_2200h metaG | ecosystem: Environmental > Aquatic > Freshwater > Lake | place: USA: Ohio, Lake...
CGACACGTTTCGCGAGCAGGCCATGGCCCTCATCGAGGGTGGCGTTGATGTGCTGTTGGTCGAGACCAGCGTCGATATTCTCGAAGTCAAAGCAGCTCTTGACGGTCTGCGTCGCGCCAAGCGCGACATGAATCGCCCAGACGTCGCCGTACAAGCCCAAATCTTCCTTGACATGAGTGGGCGCATGTTGCTCGGTACCGACATCCCGGCCTATATCGCCACCATGGAGGCCATGCCGGTTGATGTGATTGGGCTTAATTGCAGCACCGGCCCCGAGCACATGCGCGAGGCCATTCAATACTTAACGGCACACTCACGCAAGCCGATTTCGTGTATCCCCAATGCGGGCTTGCCGATTGAAGTCGATGGTGCAACCGTGTTCCCGATGGAGCCAGCCCCGTTTGCAACCACGCTCGGTGAGTTTGTCACCAAGTATGGCGTGAGCGTCGTCGGCGGATGCTGTGGTACACGCCCGGCCCACATCGCCACATTGCGCGAGCAAATCGGTACACCGGCACCGGTCGAGCGCGAGATTGAATACATCCCGAGCGTCTCGTCGGGCATCCGGGCTGCCGCCTTGCAACAAGATGGTACGTTGACGATGATCGGCGAGCGCGTTAACACGCTCGGCTCACGCAAGGTCAAGCGCCTTTTGTTGAATGATGACTATGACGGTGTGCTCGAGGTCGCCCGTGAGCAGGTCGATAGCGGCTCACACATGCTCGACGTCTGTGTGGCCATGACCGAGCGGAGTGACGAGCTTGAGCAAATGGTCACCTTGATCAAAAAGTTGACCATGAATGTCGAGTTGCCTCTTGTCATCGATACGACAGAGTCCGATGTTCTCGAGGCGGCCTTGAGTAGCTATCCGGGCCGCGCCATCGTCAACTCGGTGTCGCTCGAGGGTGGGCGCGGCGAGAAGATGGACAAAATCATGCCGCTCGTGGCCCGTTACGGCGCTGCCACCGTGGCCATGACCATCGACGAGACCGGCATGGCGCATAGCGCCGAGCGCAAACTCGAGATCGCACAGCGTATCGCCCAAATCGCCAAGGATGAGTTTGGTGTGCCAGCCGAGGCCTTGATCTTCGACGTGCTTACCTTCCCGATTACCACTGGTCAAGAGGAGTTGCGCCGCGCTGCGGTTGAGACCCTCGATGGCATTCGATTGGTCAAGCAACACATTCCGGGTTGTTTTACGACGTTGGGTGTGAGTAACTTGAGCTTCGGTGTGGCCCCGCATGCCCGCGCCGCCCTCAACTCGGTCTTCTTGTTCCATGCCCGTGAGGCTGGCCTCGATACCGCCATCATCAATCCAGCGCACGTCACGCCATATGCTGAGTTGCCCCGCGAGCAAATCGAGATTTGTGAGGATTTGATTTTCGCCCGTCGCGAAGATGCACTTGCTCGCTTTATTCAGTACTTCGAAGAGAACGCCCAGAGCGACGAGCGCGAGGTCAGCGACCCAACGGCCGGCATGAGCGTCGATGAGCGCTTGTACTGGAAGATTCTGCATCGCAAAAAAGAAGGCGTTGAGCAGGATATCGACGAGTCCGTCCAAATCCGCCTCGCCAAGCATAATCTCGAGCTCGGTGACAGCAAGGCCTCAACCAAAAACGCCGACGGCGTCTCGCCCCAAGGCGTTGAGGCCGTTGAGGTGCTCAATAATGTGTTGTTGCCTGCCATGAAGCAGGTTGGCGACTTGTTCGGCGCCGGGCAGCTGATTCTGCCGTTTGTGCTCCAGAGCGCCGAGGTCATGAAAAAAGCCGTGGCCCGCCTCGAGTTGTATCTCGACCGGCTCGAAGGCACCAGCAAGGGCAAGGTGGTCCTTGCGACCGTGTATGGCGACGTGCATGACATCGGCAAGAATCTGGTCAACACGATTCTTTCAAATAACGGCTACACCGTCTACGACCTCGGCAAGCAGGTGCCTGTCAATACCATCATCGAGAAGGCCCAAGAGGTCGGTGCCGATGCAATCGGCTTGTCAGCCTTGTTGGTCAGCACCTCAAAGCAGATGCCCGTGTGTGTCCAAGAGCTGCACAAGCGCGGTCTCAACTATCCAGTGCTGGTCGGTGGGGCGGCGATTAATCGTCAATACGGCCAACGTATTTCGTTTGTCAGCGATGACACCCTGTATGATGCCGGCGTCTACTACTGCAAAGACGCATTCGAAGGGCTCGAGACCATGGATCGTTTGAGCGACCCACAGGTGCGCGCATCGTTTGTGGCACAAGTGCAGGCTGAGGCGATTGCCGCCAAAAACGAAAAAGAGCGCGGGCGCCAGACATTGACACAGCACGGTCGTGCTGAGGATGCCAATGCGCGCTCAGCGGTGCGCACCGATACACCAGTGCCAACTCCGCCTTTCTGGGGTGCTCAGGTGGCGACGCGCATCCGCTTGGATGACGTGGTCAACTGTCTCGACCGCAATGCACTCTATCGCTTGCAGTGGGGCGCCAAAAACGCCAAGGGCGAGGAGTGGGAGAAGCTCAAGGCCGAGTTTGACATCAAGGTCCGCGACCTCGTGCGCGAGGCCGAGCGTGATGGTTGGCTCGAGCCCAAAGTGGTGTACGGCTACTATCCGTGTCAATCGTCGGGACAAGATTTGATTGTGTACGATCCGGCTGACCGGAGCAAAGAGCTGACGCGCTTCTTCTTCCCGCGGCAACCAGAGCGTGAGCGCTTGTGTATCGCTGATTACTACCGTTCGGTGGAGTCAGGTGAGTACGACGTGGTGGCGTTGCAGGTCGTGACGATGGGTACCAAGGTCGATGATTTGACCGAGGAGTTGCAGAAGCAGGGTGACTATAGTCGCTCATACTTCATTCATGGGTTAGGCGTATCGCTGGCTGAGGCCTTGGCCGAGTACACCAATCGTTTGGTGCGCCAGAGTCTAGGGCTGGGTGGTGAGCAAGGGCGCCGCTATTCGTGGGGCTACCCAGCGTGTCCGGATCTTGATGAGCATGTCAAGTTGTTCAGTATTTTGCCGACCGATCGTATCGAGGTCACGTTGACTGAGGCGTATCAACTTATGCCCGAGCAGAGTACTGCGGCGATTGTCGTGCATCATCCCGAGGCCAAATATTTTTCCATTGGGTCGACCCGTGAGCGTGCTGACGACGATGTCGCGTCAGTGCAGCTGTGATAGGAAAGAGGAGGGTACACGATGAATGAGCACGTAGAGCAGTTCATTGCATATTTGATGCAGGAGCGCGCCCTGACGGCCAACACTGTGTCGGCGTATCGTACCGATTTAGATCAGTATGTCGCATTTTTGCGTGAGCGCAAGGTTAGTTCTGTGGTGGTGGCAAGCCGTGAGGATGTGGTTGCATTCATGATTTTTTTGCGTGAGCGCAAATATTCGAATGCGACAGTCGCTCGTCGTACTGCTGCGGTGAAGTCGTTTTATGCCTTCTTGACCTCGATTCAAGTCGTCAAAACCGATCCAACGACGGCTATTGAATCACCGCGTGTCGAGCGTGAGGTCCCTAAAGCGTTGACGCCGGTACAGGTCGATGAGCTGATGGAGTTGCCGTTGCGTTCACGCACGGCTGACCGTATGCGCGATCGCGCCATGTTCGAGGTGTTGTACGCCACGGGCATGCGCGTCAGCGAGCTGGTGGGCCTCAATATCGGCGATGTCAATCTCAAAACGAAGATTGTGCACTGTGTCGGTAAGGCCAAGAAAGTGCGCATGATTCCGCTCAGCGAATCAGCCGTCACGGCCGTCGAAGAGTATCTTGATATGGCTCGTGGGCAACTCGTGCGTGATGACGCTCGGGCGGAGGATGTCTTGTTTGTCAACCATCGTGGTGGGCGTTTGACCCGTCAGGGCTTCTGGTTGATTCTCAAGCAGTATGCTGATGAGTTGGGTGTCAGCGAGTTGACACCACACATGTTGCGCCATTCGTTTGCAACGCATATGATTACGAGTGGCGTTGATTTGCGCCGTGTACAGGCCTTGCTCGGTCATGCCTCGCTGTCAACGACCCAGATTTATGCACAAGCAGTACGCGGTGGCGGTAACGACTAAATCCAACACAATAGACACATTCTCTTGCTGCATTTTCGCTAACAACAACGCTCTAGGCAAGCTGACCTAGGGCGTTGTGTGCATACAAGTGGGCGTATGATGCGTAGAAAGAAGCAACGCCCCTGCACACGGCAGTGTGCAACCAGTTTTGGAGAACGGACATGGCAAAGTACGATTACGATGTCATCATCGTAGGGAGTGGGCACAACGGCTTGACGTCAGCCGGCTATTTGGCACGTGCAGGGTTGCGCGTCTTAGTGCTGGAGCGTCGTGGGATTGTCGGTGGTGCAGTCTGTACCGAAGAGGTCATCCCCGGTTACAAAATTGATGTCGGCTCATCAGCGCACATCATGATTCATTTAACGCCGGTGGTCCGCGATCTCGAGCTCGAAAAACACGGCCTCGAGTATATTGACATGGACCCCTATGCGTTTTATCCGCAACCTGACGGTTCGGGCTCGATTTCGTTTTATCGTGACAAAGAGCGCACGTTTAACTCAATCGCCAGCATCTCACCGCGCGACGCTGAGGCCTATCGCAAGTTCCTCGACTATTGGGGGCCGATTAACGAAGCCGTCTTTGATGTCTTCCTCAATCCTCCCAGCGTGATGGGCCTGTTTGGCACGATGGCCAAGGCACAAGCCAAAGTGCGCCACATTACCAGCACACTTGAGACCGTACGTCGCCTGTTTACCTCGTATGGTCAACTGATTACCGAGACGTTTGAATCCGAGGCGATGCGGGCAGCCTTGACCTGGCTTGCAGCCCAATCGGGGCCACCACCCGACGAAATCGGCGCTGGCGACTTCTTTGGTTGGCACGCCATGATGCACACCAGTGGCGCCATGCACCCCAAGGGTGGCAGTGGCATGTTGACGCAGGCGATGTCGCACTCGCTACAGGCCTCTGGTGGGACGGTGGTGCTCAATGCGCCGGTCAAACAGATTTTGATTAAGGGCAATCAAGTCGAGGGCGTCGAGACCCAGGACGGTATGCGCTACACGGCGCCGATTGTCATCTCGAATGCGCATATTCAGACGACCATGTTGGGCATGGTTGGTGAGAACCACATCTCAACCGACTTGGCTCACAAAATCCGCAACATTCGCGTCGGTAATGGCTTTGGCATGACGGTGCGTTGTGCCGCCGATGAATTGCCCGATTACACGGCATCGCCATCGGGTGGGCGCGCGCATGAGAACCATCACGGCTTGCAGTTGCTGGCGCCATCGATGGACCATGTGCGTCGGGCATATGCGGATTACTCGTTGGGCTATCCATCCAAAGACCCAGCCGTGATTGCCATGACATTCTCGGCGATTGACCCGGTGGTGGCACCGCCGGGCAAGCACACGGTCTTCTTGTGGGCCCAGTACTTTCCATATACCCTTGCCAACGGCATGGACTGGGCGAATGAGCGTGAAAGCGTGGCTGACAGCATCCTCGAGGTGCTCTACAAGTATGCGCCAAACATGCGTGGCAAGATTATCGATCGTTACATTCAGACGCCGCTTGACCTCGAGAACTTGCATGGTCTTGTGCGCGGCAACGTGATGCACGTCGAGATGTCACTGGATCAGATGTTCTTCTATCGCCCGATTGCCGAGCTGGCTGATTACCGTACGCCGATTAAGGGCTTGTACATGACCGGTGCCAGCATGCACCCGGGTGGTGGTGTGTTTGCGGCCAGTGGTTACAATACGGCGCGCACCGTGCTTGGTGACCTACGCCCGATGAATCGCCTCTGGCGCGGCATGGCCGGCAAAGCCTAATTCAGAATAGTGCGGGGAGCGGTCATTGACCGCTCCCCGCGTTTTTTGTGGGTGGTGTGCTGGATTACATCGGGCGACAAACGGCCTCGGGGCCACGGCCGACAAGTGCTGTAAAGAAGCCCGTAATCTTCTCGCTGTCGACGTTTTGAAGCTCGAGCATGTGGTTCCATGCAGTTACCACGACTGGTGCAGGCATTTGGTCGTCGGGGCGTGGCATCAGAATCAAGCACGGGTTATTGCGCTGTAAATCGCGTGCAAGCACTTCAAGCTCAGCCACGGAGTTGACGTCGAGCGACTCTTTGTAGTGGACAATGACGCCGCCGTGCTCAAGATTATGCACGGTGATTTTGTCATCGAGTTGTGTCTTTTGGATGCCCCATGGTGCGGTTTGGTTGCCTACATGCCATCCAGATGTTGGTGGATTCGAGTTGTACGGTGCTGGCAATGGCTCATCAACGCTCCCCATGTGCAAGCTCGGGCCTGAGTCAGGGATTTTTTGCGTTTCGCTGGGCAAGCCACGATCGTCTGTACGTACATACACCAAACCGACGACAAGCGCGATAATTGCGACGATGCCAGCGTAAAGCGGAATGTTGACGTTGGATTTGCGCTTGGCTGGAGGTTTGGGCTTGGTAGTGCGACTAATTGTGGCAGTGTCCATCGCTACGGTGTGATCGACCGGCTTCTTTGATGGCGCTGGCTTGGTGTTTTGTGTTGGTTTGTTGCTTTTGGGTGACATGATACTCCTCAGTTGGTCTGATGAAGGGCGACGGCGAGCGCTGCCGCCACGCGGGCGTTGTTCTCAAGGAGGGCCATATTGGTGCGCATGCTCTCGCCACTGGTGGCCTTGGCGACGGCGCTCAACAAAAACGGCGTGACCGCTTGACCGCGAATCCCCGCAGCTGTGGCTTGGGTCAGCGCCACTTGAATCGACTGCTCAATCTGGTCGGCCGGTAGCGCGACATCTGCTGGGGGAGGCACTGCTACGATCATGCCACCGCCATGTAATGCACGATGGGCGCGCCAGGCGCGGGCGATGGTGGTCACGTCAGCGGCGTAATTGACCGATAGTCCGCTCTGCGCGCTATAGAACGCCGGGAACTCGTTGGTGCCAAGCCCATAAACGGGCACACTGGCCGTCTCAAGATACTCGAGCGTGGCAGGCAAATCGAGAATCGACTTAGCGCCGGCACAGACCACTATCACGGGCGTCTTGGCAAGTTCGGTCAAATCTGCCGAGATATCAAAACTGGTACGTGCATCGCGGTGTACGCCACCAATCCCGCCCGTGGCAAAGACCTCGATACCGGCTGCATGTGCGAGGGCCATCGTGGCAGAGACGGTAGTTGCGCCAAACGCACCATCAGCGATAGCGAGTGGGATGTCGCGACGGGCCAACTTGCGTACATCGCTGGCCTGGGCAAATAGCTGAAGTGTCGCATCGTCGAGCCCCACCGTGGCTGTGCCCGATACGACACCAATGGTCGCAGGAATGGCTCCACCACGGCGTACAACGGCCTCCATTTGGCGGGCAATCTCGACATTTTGCGGGTAGGGTAGGCCGTGGGCAATCACGGTGCTCTCAAGTGCCACCAGAGGATGACGCGTGATAAGGGCGGTTTGGACATCGGGCGAGAGGTGCAGGTGCATTGGTCGGTTCCTTATAACACGGTCAGGCGCTGAGGCCCATCCGGCTGAATGGCAATGGTGTGCTCGAACTGGGCGGAGAGTGACCCGTCTGCCGTGCGCACCGTCCATTTGTCTTTCTTGTCGAGTTGTGTCTTGTGACTACCCGCATTAATCATCGGCTCAATCGTGAATACCATGCCAGGCTTGAGCACGAGTCCCGTACCAGCCTGGCCCACATGATGCACGGTGGGATCCTCGTGGAGTGCCTTGCCGATGCCGTGGCCGGTATACTCGCGCACCACACTAAAGCCTTGGGCCTCGGCGTGGCGTTGAATGGCTGCGCCAATATCGCCCAGCTTGTTGCCGACGGTGGCGGCCATTATCCCTACCTCGAGTGATGATTGTGCACAATCAAGCAAATGCTGGGCGGCTGGGCTAATCTGCCCAACTGGGAGTGTAATACAGGCGTCGCCGTACCAGCCGTTGACAATCACACCCACGTCGATACCGACAATGTCGCCGTCGTTGAGGGTGTGTGGCCCGGGGATGCCATGACAAATCACATTGTTGGGCGAGATGCAGAGCGTCGCCGGAAAGCCGTGATACCCCTTGTAGGCTGGGATAGCACCTTTGGCTCGGATAAACTCCTCAGCTGCCTGATCGAGTGCGGCCGTGCTGATGCCTGGTCGCACCATCGGTGTAATATGCGCAAAGGTCTGAGCCACGAGTTGACCGGCGACGCGCATAGTGGCGATGTCACGGGCCGATTTGATACTTACCACGAGTAGTCCCTATCACAGAGTGTCATTATTGGTAGTATACCGAGGTTTGGCGGGGGTGTGCAAAGATGGATGGTGATGTTTTGTCAGGCAGTATGGTGCGATGGGTATGAAATAGCATTTCACCGACCAAACATGATGTCAGCATCTTTTGCCAGCTCGCCGCATCTCTATTCCACCGCATGTTATGGGCGCGTAGTTACTGCTCAATCACCGTGTGGTATTCATACCGATCCGTACGGTAATAACTCACGGTATACTCGACTAGTTGTTGTTGCTGACTATAACTCGCTGTCTTGACCAATAACAACGGCGTACCGATTGGTACATCGAGCAGATACGCCTGTTCTTCATCGGCTGCGACGGCATTGATGGTGTGCGTGATGCGGTCGATTTGTAGACCGTGCTCGTGCTGTAGTACGGTGTACAGCGAATGCTCACCAAAGTCAATGTTGGTGAGTTGCTGACTATGTGGCCCGATAATCGTACTGAACTGCAGACTGATTGGTATGTCATCGCCATAGCGGAGTCGGGCCAAAAATAACGCATGTGCGCCGTGGTAACGTTGCAAGATCATCGGCGCATTCACATCGATGGTCGCCTGATGGACGGATAGCACTTTGGAGCGTGGGCGCATGCCCATGGCTGTGATTTGATGCGTAAAACTGCGATTCAAATAAAAGTTCGCTCGTTGGTCCTGTGGCAACACGTATGTCCCGACCCCGGCGCGTCGTGATATCAACCGCTCATTGACCAAATTGGTTAACGCCGTGCGCATGGTGTGACGCCCAACCCCGTACCACGTCCCTAACTCCAACTCGGGCGGTAAGATGGTATTGGTCGGTAACTGACCAGAGACAATCAGTTGACGCAAATGTCCCTCGATTTGATGGTAGAGCGGTACTGGGCTGTGTGGGTCAAGTGGTGATGTGCCAAACGCCGCAAAATCAGCCGTCGGACGATCATCGTGCATGCGAACTCCTCAGTATCCCCATAGGTGATGCTTCAATTATACCCCTATTGACAATAACCGAGCCGGGTTCCCGATAAGCATTTGGGCGATATGAGGCTCACTGACTCCGGCAGTCATCAACTGCCCCACAAAATTCGTAATCAAATGTACATATCCTTGAGCATCAGCATGCCCATATCCGCGTAATCCGCTGCGTCGTGCGATGTCACCCGAGATGGCCAGCTGTGATGTAAAACCAGCAGTACACAACGCTGCAATCATCTCGGCGCGGCGTTGGTCGCTGGCGTACTTGGATTTGCCGATTTGGTCGTAGCCAATCGTTACTCCACGATGGAGGAGCGATTTGTGGTGCTCGAGATCGAGTAGGCGATCGCAGTGGCCGATGATGATGCGTTCAACTGGCACACCGTGGCTGGTGAGCAGGTCGATTTGGGCGTGCGCCATTGTGCCAGCCTCGGTGTGTGTCGACACACACGCCCCAGTTGCATGGTGCGCCAGGGCAACTGCCGCAAACGCGGTGTGTTCAAGCGGTGTAATTTGATGCAAACTTGACGCCGCTTTGAGCAGACCAGCCCGGTGGGATGTACCATCAATGCCGATGGTGATGTCCTCGATGAGGCGTTGACTGAGTTGTCGTGGTGATTGATTGACGAGCCAATCGTGGGCGAATTTTTCTTTGAGAAAGCCGCTGACTGCCACGACGTGCACATCACAGGCGTTTGCAATCTGTACGAGCCCAGTGATATTGCGCCCATAATCGATCGGCGTCATCTCGACGATTGCTCGACCACCTGCCTGTCGAAAGCGCCTGACGTCGTGTTGAACCGCATGTACATCATCAAGGATGAGATCGAGCTCAGCATCAAACGGTGCTGGTGGCCGCCCCAACAGGTGTTCGTGCATGGCACACATGCCTAATTCATGGGGCGCTATATCACCACGCACCGTGCGAATGATGTGGGTCATACGATGCCTCCGAGTCGTGTAATGGCCTGCTGCAGTGTAGCCGTATCAACCTGGTGCGGTGCAATCTGATGATCGTGTGCGATGGCTGTAGCCACGCCGGCGGCTTGACCCATCGCCATACATTGCCCCATGCTCCGTACTGATGCATGCGCATCATGTGTGGCTGACAAGCAGCGCCCGACCACCAATACGCCAGTCACTTCTTGGGGGATGAGACAACGAAAGGGGATGGCGTAGGTGGCGCCATCGGCCAAATAGTGCCATGTTGTGTCACTACCACCATGATGATCCTCGATGGGGGCGCCACACCGCGCAATACTGTCGCGTGCGTCACGGGCGTTAATGACGTCGTCACGCGTGAGTTGGTAGGCGCCGATGATGCGCCGCGTCTCGCGTACGCCAATCTGGTGGCTGAGCTGGTTGAGCACTGCGTGTTGATACCCTGGGACAAAATCGACCAAAAACTGGGCATAGTGCTCGGCTTGCCTGCGCCCCTCAATCTCGGCTACAGTCAATGCATCAATATCAAGTGCATTGACGTGTGCAACGCGCGTCATGTTGGTCACCATGACCCCCTCAAACGGTGTGATGTGCACACTCCCTTCTTTGCGCGGCAAGTCGTACCCTTGGGCAATGGCCTCGGCCATCAAGGCATGCAGCTGTGTTTTGCTGACACGCCGAGCCTGATTGTCGTCGACGTTAATCATCTGAAAGGTCGTCGTCAGCGATTGCATACTGCTCCCGTCATCTCCACCCTCGTAGGGTGCCCCAGCACGTACCGCCACATCGGCGTCACCTGAGGCATCGATAATCATCCGCGCATTGATACGCACCATGCCGGACTTGTTGACGGCCACAACGCCAGTAACCTGTGCCCCATTCATGATGGTGTCAATCACCAAGGTGTGGTACAAGAGGTGCACACCAGCCGCGAGTGCCAACTCCTCCCAGACGACTTTGAGTGCCTGTGGGTCGTAGGTGATACCTTGCCCTGCGCCATAGGTGTTGGGTCGGAGTATGGCCCGTCTGCGCTCCATGAGTCGCGCAACGACCTGGTCAGGCACGCCACCGACAACTTTGTGAGCTGTGGCTCCCGGCGTATAAAAGCCATAGAACGTATCAAGCACCTGTGTGCTTGTCCCCCCCATGAAGCCGTAGCGCTCGACGAGTAACACCCGGCATCCCTGTTGCGCTGCGGTAATGGCCGCCGTCGCACCAGCCGAACCAGACCCTACCACCAAGACATCGGTGGTGTATTCACGATCGATTGCACGTTGATATTGCATAGTGTGACTCCTGTGTCGTTGTTTATCCTCCATTATACATTAAATGTCCGTATGTCCGGACATTTAATTATTCAACATATATCATTTCTTCGGACACAAACCGCGCGGATGCGCAGGGGCGCAGAGGAGAAGGCGAGATATGCGCACCATGCGGCAGGATGGGGGAAGTAGGAATAAGTGGGTAGCGACGCCGCGGTGCAGCGTCGGAAACGATGCGAGGGGGTGTGGTAACCGGGATGGGTGGTGGGGAGCGACGCCGCGGTGCAACGTCGGAAACGATGCGAGGGGATGGGTGGTGGTGGGTAGCGACGCCGCGGTGCAACGTCGGAAACGATGCGAGGGGGTGTGGTAACCGGGATGGGTGGTGGGTAGCGACGCCGCACCGCTGCGTCGAGATACCCATCGTGTGGCACCAATGTGTCGTACGTGAGAGACGTTATGCCCCGACAGGGGCCCGTTTTTCCAAAAAAATAATAACCCCAATCGCCAAACACGCCAACACGCCGGCCGCCACGTACGCATCAAATGAGCGCGCCGAGGCGACGTAGCTGGCAAAGACGCCACCGACGCCGGCCA
>Ga0068872_10003476_pt1 | contig 12014 bp, 3 predicted proteins | sample NOAtaG_7_FD_66441 | JGI IMG/M metagenome (GOLD analysis project Ga0068872, IMG submission 66441) | Freshwater lake microbial communities from Lake Erie, under a cyanobacterial bloom - NOAA_Erie_Diel1S_2200h metaG | ecosystem: Environmental > Aquatic > Freshwater > Lake | place: USA: Ohio, Lake...
TAATAATGCAGACTTAAATGCTGCGGCTAATGAAGCAGAGAAAGCGGTTACTGCTGCTCATAAGAAAAAAGCACAAGTAGTAAATAAATCGATTGAAACCGAGAATAAATCAATTGAGGCTAATAATAAGTTGATTCAAGCGGTTGAAAAAGATGTTCAAGCTACAAGCGCTTCCACGGCTGCTAAAGGCAAGGGGGGGAAGTTAAATAAAGTTAAGGACTTTATTGGGAGAAATTCGATGGGCCTTGGCTTTGGTTTGCAAACAGCAGCAGGAATGGTTGGAGAGATTGCTGGAAACGATGATACTAAATCTGGAAGAGTGACTAAGGCTGTTGCTGGCGGTGCTGGAGACATTGCTAGCTTTGTTGGAACTGGCGCTATGATAGCCGGTCCATATGGAGCTGCGGCTGGAGCTGCCGTGGGGTTGACGAAAGCTATTATAGATATTACTAAAGCTTACAATTCAAAATCGCCTGATTTAGAAAAAGCGCTTCAAACAAGTTCCGACTCAATGAATAGATTTAGCGAGTCTGGACAAAAATTATTGCAATTAAACGAGCAATACGCTGATGCTTTGAATTCTGGTGGTGATCCAGCGAAAGCGGCAGATATAATGGCAAAAACTCAGCAAGCTTACGCTGAAGAGTTAAGCAAATTAACAGACTCACAAAGAGCAAGCATGATTTCCGCTGTCGCGCAAGGAAAGGGTCAGGAAGAATACGCTAAAATTTTAAAACAGTTATCTGACAAAGTTAAAGGCGATGAGGGGGCTACTGCTCTAGCAAAATTTAGAGAAGACGATTCGGAGTCGCTAAGGGGTTTGACAGGTGGTTACATGGGGCAGGGAGATAAAAAAATGTTGAAGGGCTTGGATTTTGATTTTGCTTCAATGTTTTCAAAAAACCTAGACGACGCCGAGATAAGAAATGCTATTGATATATATTCAAGTAAGGGGCCCGGAAAGGATACGGAGTATGGAAAAGAACAGTCTGCCTTGTCTGTTTTGGGTAGACTAGCTTCTTCTGAAAAAAATAGCGAAGACGAGAAAGCTAGTTTTGATAATATTTTAAAAGAGTTTAAAGAAACTACTGGGGAGACTGACTCATCAGAAATTTCCGAAGGGATTATAAAAGCGCTTGAAAAAATCCTTAAAGGTAGATCTGATGCAAAAGAAAACGCTAAGGCTGTTGAAGAAAACACAAAAAATAGAAAAAATAAAGAACTTCAAGAGATAGCCTTAAAAGAGGCGGCAAATGCCAGATTATTAAAAATACAAGCAGAGACTGAGTCTATATTTAAAAAATTTAACGACGGTCTTGATGATTTTATTGGAGCTTTGGAAGCCGGTTCTAAAATGAGAGAGGCGGCGGGCAATTTCAAGGCTGAGTCTTTAGAACAGTCTGGCGCGAATAGTTATATTGTCGACAAGGAAAAAGAAAAAAACCTTGTCAGTTCGAATCAAGACAGTCTGGCGGTAGCAGATTTAAGAAATAAGCAAGATTCGTTTAATCAATTTAATGCGGCGATTAACGATATGCTTAGTGGGATTACTGCTGAATCTGCAAAACTTGGATACATGCAGACAGAAACAGACCAGCAAGCTAAGCTTAATGCTACCAAATTATCATTACAGAGTCAATTAGCCGGAGCGTCTGCACAGGTATTTGCTGGAGATACGGAAGGGGCAAAAGCTAGTGTAGACAAAGTTTTTGAAAATATGACTCCGGAGCAGAAGTCGCAAATTGATCCAGGCGTATTCGTAAAAGGTATTCAAGAGTTAAAAAATGTTGCTGATCAATCGAATAAAAACTCTAGAGATCTAGTTAATAATTCTAGAAGAGACTTGGGAATTCAGGCTCAACAGCTAATTTTTCAAAAAGCTGCGAGCAAGCTTAATCAGGCTCAAAATTATGGAGGGGCTGGAATAAAGGATATAATAAAAGACGATCCGGAGGGTCCATTTAATAAAGCGATTTCCGCTTTAAATGATGCTAAAATTTTAGGTTATAATCAAAAAGACCTTAAGCAGGGAAAGGAAAATGCCGTTAAAGGTGCGTGGCAGGGAAAAGAAAAAACAACTTGGGGTATTAATGGGGAAAAACCAAATCCGGCGATGTCTGGAGCCATAATAGATTTTTATAAAGCAGCCGGAGAAATAGGTGGAGAATCTGTTATCTCAACAGAATCTAAAGATTTTGGAGCTTTAGCTCAAGCGGTTTCGGAGCAAATCCGAAAAAAACTAAACGAGCTTAAATCAGCTGGAGAGGGAGTTGTGGATCCGGCTGTCTTTACGAGAATGGAGTCAAATTTGCAGGGATTAGGTGGACAGGACAAGGTTGCGCAATTAAAGGTGATGAAGGAGCTTGGTTTCGCTAATATTAGCGGTAAAAAAATAATGGACGAAGCTATGAGTGGATACACTGGGGGGGCTTTTAAGGGACTGGATCCAGCTTTGAAAAAAGCCTTTGAGTCTACTAGCGATGAGGGAGCTGGGGCGAGTATTTTACTCCTAGCTGGACAACAAAAACAAACAGATAGCTTGCTTGCTGGGATGCAGGATGTAACAGCAAACGCTACCTTAGAAACAAATACTTTATTGTCTCAGCAGCCTCAGGCTATAGCAGATGCTCTTTCTACCATATTAGAAAAAGGTAGAAAGCAAAATGAAAAAGATAATCTTGATTTAAGTAGTTTCAATCTTGGCAATGAGATTGAGGGTTTAAATAAGGGCATTGAATCGGATAGTAAGAAAATGAGCAAGGCTCAGGACGAGGGTTTTGTATTAGAAGCAAAAATAGCCGAATGGAAGGATAAATCAGGCTTTGATGGAAAAAAGAATAATAACGAAAAAATGCTTGAGGAAAATTCTCCTGAAATGCAAGAGGCTAAAAGAATTACTCAAAAATCGAAAAATGAGTATATGAAAGGCGAGGGTGGCGTCAAGGGTGGTTTCAAATATGACGCCGCTAAAGAATTAATAGAAATGGGCGAAAACTTTAAAAATTTCAAAGCCAAAAAAGACGAAGTGACTAAATATGATGCTAGCATCAAAAGTCAGGAAGAAAAAAAGAAAAAAGCTGAGGGTAACAAATCGACAATAGATACTAAATCTAAAGACTTGGCTACCGCGATAGCAAAAACAGGACCGTCGGCTGTTCCGCCCAGCTCTTCTGGACAAGTTTCTGCTTTGCCCTCTTCAATAAAAAAAGGGGTTGAGGACGGCTTGCAATCTGGTAAGGAATCCTTTGGAGTTGGATCTTCTACAGAAAAACAATTAGACGCAATAAAGAAAAGCTCTTCCAATTATAAAATTACTTCCGCAGATGGAGTTAAGAGGACTATTGAAAAAGACGCAATGTATGAGGCTGGGGTTTCTCCTATAAATCAAAAAAGTTTAGATAAGGATACTCGATTAAATAGACTTCATAAAGCTTTTCAAGATATTGATGGCAAAAACGCTCTGCCAAGTTATAATAATTTTAAAGACGTATATTCTGATCTTGGCGGCGGAGAAAAAGAAGGAAAGGAAATGTATGAAAGCAAATGGGCTGAAAAATTTGGTGGAAGTATGCCCATGGACGAAGCTGTAAAAAGAGGAATTCAAGATGCGACAAGTAAAGCGTCTCCGGCTTTAGCTGAAAAAAAACCGGGTTCTGGTTTTCTAGATTGGGCGAAAAAAGAAGGTAAGATTCCTCAAGATTTTAAGCTTACAAAAGAAATGAGAACTGGGGAACAGGCTCTTCCGGAAAATGTTGCTAAAGCCAGGAAGGAATTTCTTTCCTCGTTTGGCGCGCAAACTAAGAATGGCGGAGCTATAGCTTCAACAACCGCAGACAAGGGCAGGCTTGTTTCAGCTGTTAAACAAACAGAAGCAGACGAAGCAAATAGAAAAATGTTTGCGGATCAGGACGCCGCTATTGAAGCAATGAAGCCTACTTGGACTGGCTCGAAAATGGTTCCAGATGGAAAGGGTGGTTTTAAAACTGTTGCAGCTCCGAAACAGGGTGAAGAATCGATTAGACAAGGAGAGTACGAAACCGCAAAGAAAAATGCCGCTTTCGAAAAAGCTAATTTCGCTAATAATCAAGCCGCTGGACCGATTTCCAAAACCGAAGCGGCAATTCAAGCTAAGTCCGGGGTTACGCAGCCATATGGCGTAAGTAATCAGAAAACAGCTGGTTCCCCGAGCCAAGCAGAGGTTCCAAAGCTTGTAGAAACAATTACTTCCAACATGACTAGGAAAGTTGAGGCGGAAGATAATAAAAATGCGTCTCCAGAGCAAGATCCATCTCAGCAAATATTAAATTCTATTTTAGCTAGCGTTAATCAAATAGCTCAACAAATAGCTTATACTCAAGAAGGAGGGCAGCAGCCCGCTCAAGGCGCAGCAGGCGGCGCCGTGGGCTCTCCTCAGTCGGCTCCTTCGGGCGGGGGAGGTTCTGGTGGGGTGAATGTTTCAACGCCGGTATCTCTTACTGTTAATACTTCGGCGGCACAGGGAACAGACGCAGCAACCGCAATTGCCGAACAAATAAAAACCGGACTTTCTTCGTTCCTTTCTTCTCCTGAGTTTATAGGAAAAGTTACATCTATTGCTAACCAAGCTGCTGGAAAAGTAACACCTCCAACTCCTCCCCGTAAATAATATTCTATGAATTTTACAAATGTCAAATTGCTTACTTATGAGCATAGAAATAATTTTTGGGGAGATAAGGGATTTAGATATGGCTCAACTATCTCTTTGTCTATAAATGGATATATATTAGACTTGGCTAATACTTCAGGTGTAAAAGACATTTTTCAGGCTTGTAAGAGCCTTTCTGGTTCTTTAGGAGCTTATCAAGACATAGTTATTGACAATATCAATTATGGTAAAGGAAAAATTACAAATGTTTCATTTGATTCTGGAAATTGGGTTAAGGTAACTGAGTATACGGCATCTATAGAAATAATTGATAAAGGAAATTTAAATTCTCCTTATTCAGATACAGATTTCAATGGAGGATTAATAAGGACAATAGAAAAAAATTCTCAATATCTAGAAAATTTTAACGAAAGTTATTCTATTGATTATTCTTCTAGTGAAAATGGAATATCTGGAAGTCACTCCATAGACATAAAAGTATCTGCATTGTTTGATGGCGACAAGGTCAAGTTTGCAACTGAGCTTGCCTCTGTTATTTTTTCAAAAACATTAGCTGAAAATTTATCAAAACTTGCTTATTTAAAGCCAGCTGAAAATCTTAGAAAAGATTACTTTTCCGAAACGTATGATTCTATTAACGGAAGTTGCGGTTTCAAGCGTAACTTTTCATATTCAAATGAAGCAAATTGTTTTAGTAGAAATAGATCTATTTCTATAAATTTTGGAGAAGATGGAAATACAACTGTAGCAGAATCAAATTCAATAAAGGGCGAATGTTTAAGTCCTGATCTTTTTGACTCTGCTGAGGCGGGTTTTTTTTCTGAAATATCTGGCGTTTTTAGTCGTTGTAATACAGCATTTACTAGATATCAATCGCAGTTTGGCGTTACAGATGTTTTGATTAATGAAGAAATAGAAAGATCCGTAAAAAGAAACAAATTTACTGGAGAGATAGAATACTCGGTAACTTTTACAAATGATAAAAAAAGAAATGGTAAATTTACATGGGAGTATGTTTTGGACGTGTCTAAATCTGAGGATTCTATATGGACCGCTAGTGAAAGCGGATTATTTAAGGGTGATGGGATATTGGGATCTACTGAAAAATTTAACAATGCATTAACTGGATGGTCTAGCAAAAAAGTGGGGGTAGATGGGAGGGTTGGCTCTTTCTATTCTTCGCATGCTAAACCAAAACCTCCTTCAGGGACTTTAAAGGCTATCGAAAAAAAAGTTACCCATGCTCCGTTTGAGGGATTCGTTTCGTATTCTTATAGTTATACAGATGATTCAACTTTAGACATGACCACCGATACCAGAAGAAAAAGTATAAATATTGTAGACTCTAAAGCTACTAAAATGCATAATGATTTTTTAATACCTGGCGGAACATCTAAATATGCAATAGCGCAAGGAGCAAAGCAATCAAGGCAGGCTGAAAGAGAAGTCGCGGGATCTTTGGAGATTGCAAGCGATGATAAGGCTCCTTTTGTGGGCAATAAGTTTTTTAATGAATGCCTCGGGATTGCAAATTCAAATAGGGGAACAGGAACAGACATGTACCTTGAGTCGTTTTCTTTTTCTTCGGACGAAATAGAACAAAATGTTGAATTTAGCGCAAAATATAAATATTCAGCCGCTGCATCTAGTAGTTAAAGTGTAAAAATATAAAAGGTTATTAAAGGATGCAAGGACAAGTTAAAATATTATATGGAGAAAGGGATGCATTTTTGGGAATATGTCCTACTCCTTTTGTGTTTTTTGATAAAAACTATATAGAGCATGGATCTCTTTGGGGGTCTAAATATGATATTAAATTTGAAGGTCAAATAGTTGGAAAGCTTGGTCCCGACTCTCTTTACGACCTTGAGTCCAAAAAGGACAAATTGGTGTCTAATTTTGCGTCAGATAATTTGCCAATAAAAATTGTCGAAGACAGTGTAGAAATTTTTCTTTCCGATATTTGTCAAATAGATTCGGTTTCTTTTGGGGAGTCTAGGTATTATGGTATTTTGCCTTTTACTATTTCTGCTTCTTGCTATGACAAAGCTTCGTTCAAAGAAAATTACGGAGTTGTTGATCCAGCAGACTCTTGGTCTTATTCTGAAAATGAAGATGGAACGTTATCTTTAAGTCATTCTATATCAGCCGCCGGCTTTAATTCTTCAGGCGTGTCCGCAATTAGCAATGCTAAGAAGTGGGTCGCAAAGAAAACAGGAATAAGCATGAGGATTTCTTCCTCTAGATTTCAGAAAGCTGCAACTTCGGATTTTTTATTAGAGTCAATTTCTGAGCAGATAGACAGATTCAATGGCAGATATAGCATTGAAGAAGTTTACAAGGCTGATTTATTAAAGGAAAAAAGTAGCGCCGCAGCCGGGGCAGGCATTTTAAGATATACGGTTGACGTTTCTAAAGACGCGGATCGTGGAATAACTGACGTTTCTATACAAGGATCAGTAGCTGGTAAAAAAAATATTGGCTTGGCTGATATGTCGCCGCTTAGAGCCAAATTAAATGCTACTGATTTTTTTCAAATTGCCGCTGATTTTGCAGGTAAATCTACTAAGGCTTCGAAGCTTAATGATAAGCCTTATGCAAGAAGCGTGACAGAAAGCGAAAATGAATCGCAAATTTCTTTTCAGATAAAATATGACGACGATCCAGTTCCTCCTGGTAAGGCAAAATGTATATATAAAGTTGAAATATCTGAAGATTTAATTAAAAAAATAGTAAATGCCAGGATAGATGCTGAAATAGTTTGCGATAGAGGAAGTTCGTCTATTAGGTGGGCTGCTGTAAAAGACTTTTATTCTAAAGAATTTAAAGCTCTTGGCTTTGTTCAAGAAGCATATAAAAAAGCTGGGTATTCAAAAACTTTGTCTCCTACCCCAAGGTCTGAATCTATTAATTTTGATGAATTTAATAATAGAATTAATTACTCTGCAAGTTGGAGTGATAAATATATGCCTTTCCCAAATATTTTGGCTTCAATTTCTGAAAAAGTTACCATTAATCCTTCTATCACGGTGCATACGATACAGCCATCTTTATATGTAGATGGAGTTCATAATGTTCAAAATTTTGGCTGCGCTTCGCGCGCAACAGTATCGATTTCTATAGAAGCCACCTGTAAACCGGACAAGCCCGTTGCGGAAATGAAGACTTGCGTTTTATCTGAGCTTAATAGGCTTAAGGCTATTTATGTAAAAGGCGGGAATGTATTTGTTGATGAAAACGCAGAAACTATTAATGATAAGATGAAGAAAATGTCCGTTTCTTACTCTTGCTCGTTTGATGGCTTTATTATTTCTTAATTTATATGTCTTACATTAATTCTTCAGGATTTAAATATAGAATGGATTCTCTTGGAATTTCAGAAGAGTCTTTATTGGTTGCTTATGATTTTAACTCTGGATCTAGTTTTTCGGCTGGGTTTTTAAATAAACCTGCGTGGGTTACGGGTACAACTTTTAGTGGAAAGTTAAATGGGTCATATCCCGCTTTCTATAAAAATTCTGGCAGTGGATTTTTCAATAATTTAACTTCTGTAACTATTTCAGGAAAAATTCCTGATGATGATTTTTCTTTTTTGTTCTGTTATGAAAAACAGAGGAGAGGCGGAGAGGTTTTACTAAGCTCTGCGGCTGGAAGTAATTTTTCCACGGCTTCTGGTCTAACATTAGGAATCAATGATGCTAATAAGCTATATTTGGAGTATTGGAGCCCAATAGATGGAAAGAGATCTTTAGATTATGAAGAAAATATAGGTTCTAAAAATCTAGTTTTTTTAAGCAAGTCGTTCGGAGAGTTTCAGTTAGGGATATTTGACCCTATAGAGTCCGCTTTATCTTTTTCTTCTATATCCGCTGATTCTACAAGCTATTTGCATTCTAGTGATTTTATCATAGGCTCAGGTAAAAATTCTTTTTGGTCTTCGGCAAGAAGTCCGTTTAGCGGGTTTATAGATAATTTTTATTGTATTTCTGGAAAGTTTCCAAATGGCTACTTTGAAGAATTATATAGCGGATTTTTTTCAATGCCGAAAAGTGGAGGTTTTAGCGGAGTTTATCAGTCTTGTGTAGACGTATCTGTTTTAAGCGGGAGTGGCGCAGTTGTTAGTACTGGGATAATCGGATACGAAACAATAATTACTTATACAACTGGCTACGTTCCAAGTGGTTGTTTTAATAGTGGTTATTCTTATTTAATTGGAACTGGAATAACTGGTTATGAAGAAAAATACATGGGCATGGAAAAAGATGCATGCGGTCTAGATATTCCCAGGTACGTTAGAACTCCTTTAACTGGAGAAATTTATGGATCTGGATCTGCTTATGTGTGTGCTGAATCCGGAATGATAATAACTCCCGTGTATACAAACTATGAGCTTACCGGATTCATTACCGGAGAGGAGGTTTTTGTTCCAGTAATTTCGGGATTATGCTCCGAAGAAACTGGGCACTATCCAGATTATATAGAAGTGGATTCTGGATTTGTGTCGTCTCTAGGGTTTGATTCTATTTATTCTTTTGCAGGGTGTGAAAACATAATTCACTCTGAATCATATTTTTATACTGGCTCTATGTATTCTAATATAAATCTTGAGCCTTACTACGATTCTGTTTTAGGTGGACACGTTATAAATTCTAGTCATACTGGATCTGGAAAAAATTTATTTTTTAATAACGGTCAGCTAATGCTTGAAAGCGGCTGGTCTTCTTATGTCCAAGCCGGAGTCACTAAATATAATATTATTGGAAATATTTTCCTAGATGGTGATATTATGAGATCAGATAATGAATTCGCGGATGGGTTCGATAATGTTGTTTATGATAACTCTAATTTAATTAGCGGAGAGTCTACTTATTTGACTTCCGAGTTTTCATCAACTTCTAATTTTAATACTTTGTTTTCTAATAACTATCCTGATTATTCTATATTTTTAAACGGAGTTAAGCTGGTTAGCGGGATTGATTATAATAGTACAAATATACTTTTTAGTATACCTGCATCTTCCGTGTTAACTAAAGTAAATAATAATTATATATCAAGCGCAAAAAAATACGTATCCGGCTCTGGTAATTCTTTTTCGTTAAATCTTGGAGAAGTTTTTTCTAATAACTCCTCTCAGTTGTATATAAATGGATTGCGTCAATTAATAGATTCTGATTATGTAGAAATATCTAGATATTCTATACTTACCGGGTGTCCAGTTCCGTCTGTTTCCAATACCCAGCTAGTATTTTCATATTTAGATGAATTTTGGAACGTTTAAAAAAAATTGATTTAATATGTTTAAAATTGTAATATAAACTTATGGCTATTGAAAGTATACCAAAAATTATCGCATCTAGTTCTGGAGGTGGGATAGTATACGCTATAGATTTCCAGAGAAGTTTCGCAAGCGAGCCTTCCAGGGTAACTTACAGGGTTGTAAATAGTACTGGATCATATAACCCTCCACTTATAGAGTCTGATGCGTCAATATCTTTTAATGGATTTACTTTTAATGGTTATGTTTATTCGTATGAGCTTGAAGAGTCAAATTCGGGAAATACGCTATCAATAACATTGATTGATAAAAGTACTATTTTAGATAAAAAATTTGTTACCGTATTTAGAAGAGGGATAATGGGACATTATGGTGTCAAAAAAACAAAAAGCGTTTCGGTAAAATTTGATAATGACGACGAGTATTATGTTATACAACAACAAAATGGAGTTTTTAAAGCTGTAAAGAAAAACTTTAAAAATGGATCGGTAAATAGAAGTTACTATGGAGGATCTACAGGCAAAGGAGATATATTTATAGTTGGAGAAGAAGAGGTTCCGGATTCTGATTGCGAAATCCCTGCTTCTTCTTATACTTTTGCTCAGTTAAAATCTGCCGTGGGTGGATCAGTTGCCGGATTTAATTCTTGTCCTATTAATGATTCCAAGGTTAAGCAAACTTATGAAGGAACTTTAAGATCTGTGTTAAATAGCTGGTGTCAAGATTTTGGTTATTCGTTTTATTGGGATTATACTGCTAATGCCTTAAAATTTTTCGATGCTAAAAATAGCGTTTTTAAAATTCCTAGCTCTGTATCTGATAAAAAAATTACTTCTAAAAAAACATTTAAATCCGCCGAAGGCAAATATAACCAAGTAGCGGTTGATTATTTTGCTAGGCCATATAATCCTAAAACAGCTACCGCCTCTTCATCAAAAACGTTTTACTCCACTCGAACGCTAAATGCATATGGTATGCGTTATTTTATTGATAGATCTTTAACCGGCGATGAAGGTACTTATGGAGGAAGTAGAAGTTCTAACGAATTTTTGATAAGCGCAGCGTTAGGTTATGTTTCTCCGTCTTTAAGAAAAATATATAACTATTCTTGGATTGCGGACTGGGGAGGACATGCTGGGATTAGTGATTATAAGGGTCTTGCCGTTAATTCAATGGCGGTAGCTATGAAAAATGCCGGGTTTAAAGACGCTGTTAACGACATGGTTTCTTATTCTAAATATAAAGAAGCCGATTTAGACGGAGCATATTATGCTCTGCTAGCGAAATACGATGAAGGAGCGGAAGAAGCTTGGACAAATATGGAACAAGACATATTTACAAGCAAAATAGGAAATTTTTATAGGTGTTCGTATAATAAAAGTGGACAATCTGTATTTTGTACCCCAAGAATGATAGTTAAAACTTCTCTTGATTATGAACCTGAGGGCGACATAATGGAGGACAATGATGCGATGGAGGATTCTAGCCTAGTCGGAAGAAGAGTATTTTCTAGAGGAGCTCCCGGTCCAGAAATTGCTGCTGCTGATGCTTTAAAACAGCTTGGGTTAACTGATGGAAAAATTGATTTGCAAAAATTGTTGCCGTTACAGATAGAGATTTTAAAAGATTCAAAGCTATATTCAGAACTTAAAAAACAAAGTATAGCGCCAGACGGATATGACTCATTATTAATCATTCCTAAGCCTGGACTGGTTTCTGAAAAATCAGGTTTTTCAGTGAGTTATGCCTCTGGTTCTAATAAGAAAGAAACTACTTATAAAGATATAGAAAACGCTCAGGAAGGTGGCGAGCCAGAATGTACTTTAAAAGACCCAAATGAAGGAAAATGTCTATCTCAAAAAGAAGAGCTAAAACAAAAACAGCAAAAAGCTGAAGAAGCTAAAAATAAATTTCAGACCAAAAAGCCATTTTCTGGGCTCCTCAATAGATCGGGCTGTAAGGGCGCCAATATAAAAACAAAAAGCGGGAGTGTGAAAATTCTTTCTTCTTCTGACTCTCAATACAGAAGCGTAATAACATATTCTTATAGTGTAGAAGCAATTTTAGACGTGTCGACAGCTCAATCGATTATTT
>Ga0068872_10003478_pt1 | contig 12010 bp, 12 predicted proteins | sample NOAtaG_7_FD_66441 | JGI IMG/M metagenome (GOLD analysis project Ga0068872, IMG submission 66441) | Freshwater lake microbial communities from Lake Erie, under a cyanobacterial bloom - NOAA_Erie_Diel1S_2200h metaG | ecosystem: Environmental > Aquatic > Freshwater > Lake | place: USA: Ohio, Lake...
TGGGTTTCCCCCTGAGACGCAGTTCCGGTCTCGGGGTTCAACGCACAGAAGCCGCCCTCGGGGGCAGCCCAGAGCACGGCAGTCAGTTCAGTACTGTCGCTGGCTCCGGCGGGCATGGATGTATTGAACCCCAAGGGTGTCGCATTTACAAGGGTAGAAGTGCCGTGCCGGAAGATGCTTCGGCTTAGCCGCCGATTTGGCTCATTGTGCGCGACGGGCGCACGAAGGTGACCTGGCCGATCTGGTGGCCGGCCCACTTGGTGCCGACGGCGGCACGAATTTCGTCGGCGATGTCGTCGTCGCTGGCGCCGTTGCGCAGCAGTGCACGCATGTCGAATTCGCGCGTGGCGAAAAGACACGTGCGGAACTGGCCTTCGGCGGTGAGGCGCACGCGGTCACAGTCGCCGCAGAAGGGCTTGGTGACGGTGGGAATGACCCCAACCATCGAGCCGGCTGTTCCCTGTGGCATGTCGAGATAGCGCCAGCGGTCGGCGGGTGCCGCACCGCGCTGGGGAACCTGTTCGAGTGGGAAGACCTCGGCGATGCGCGAGACGATTTCGTCTTGGCTGACGACCTTTGAGTTGCTCCAGCCCTGCTCGGCGTCGAGTGGCATGAACTCGATGAAGCGAACCTCGAGGCCGTTGTCGCGGCCGAAGCGGGCGAGGTCGACAATCTCGTCGTCGTTGGCTCCACGCTCGACGACGGCATTGATCTTGACAGGGTTGAAGCCGGCCTTCTTTGCGGCGTCGATTCCGCTGAGCACGTTGTCGAGCTCGTCGCGGCGGGTCATTGCGAGGAACCTGTCGCGCTTCAGCGTGTCGAGGCTGATGTTGATGCGGTTGATGCCGGCGGCGAAGAGTTCGTCGGCGACGTTGCGCAGGGTCGAGCCATTTGTGGTGATGGCGATGTCGGGTGCCTGTCCGTTGGCGCGACGCAGTTGTGCGAGCTTGTCGACGAGGACGGGCAGGTGGGCACGGACGGTGGGCTCTCCCCCGGTGAGGCGAATGCCGTCGACGTCGAAGCGCTCCACACAGATGCGTGCGAAACGCTGGATTTCCTCGAAGCTGAGAACCTCGCTGCGGTCGAGCCACTTCATCCCCTCTTCGGGCATGCAATAGGTGCATCGGAAGTTGCAGCGGTCGGTGACCGAAATACGCAGGTCGCGCACGGTGCGACCGAACGGGTCGATCAACGCCTCCGGTGCGGACATGTCAGAAGGATAGGAGGAGCGCTTGGACGCTGTCACCGGGTTCGACCGAGTTTCCGTCGGGCAAGACGACGAGGGCATTCGCAAGCGCGGTTGCAGCCAATTGGTGGCTGCCCTGGGCGCTGACGGGCGTGGCGGTGAGGTTGCCGTTGTTGGCGCTGACGATGGCGCGGGCGAAATGTTCCTTGCCGTCGGGCTTGCGCTTGAAGGTGGCCCCGGCAGTGACGTTGACGGCGGGGCGTTGCGGCTGTGCGTGGCCGGCCATTTTTCGCAGCGCGGGACGAGCGAACAGTTCGAAGCTGACGAACGACGACACCGGGTTGCCGGGCAGGCCGAAGATGGGCGTGCCGTTGAGTTTTCCGAACGCGAAAGGTTTGGCGGGCTTGATCGCGATCTGCATCCACTGCATGTCGGCGATGCGGCCGAGCACGGCTTTGACCACGTCGTAGTCGCCCATGCTGACCCCGCCACTGGTGACGATGGCATCGCAGTGTTGCGATGCGTGGCGCAACACTTCTTCCAGTTCTGCCTCGTCGTCGCGCACGATGCCGTAGTCGACGACGTCGCATCCCGCTTCGGCGACGAGACGCACGAGCATGGTCTTGTTGCTTTCGCGAATCTGTCCGGGGCCGAGCGCGCCACCATCGTCGACGAGTTCGTCACCGGTCGACAGCACGGCAACTGTTGGCCGGCGAGTGACGGTGACCGTGGCGACATTCATGCTGGCGAGCATCCCCATGACCGCGGCATTGACTTCGTCGCCGGTTCGAAAAACCGTGTCGTTCTTTTTCACGTCGTCACCCGCGGGGCGGATGGCCTGGTTGGCTTCGACTTTCGCGGTCAACTTCACGCGGTCGTCGCCGATGCGCTGTGAGTCTTCGACCATGACGATTGCCTCGGCACCCGCGGGCACGGGGGCACCGGTCATGATGCGCACGGCGTAGCCGGGAGTGACGGCGGGTTCGGGTGCGTCGCCGGCCGCGATGGTTCCCGCGACCGCGAGTTCGACTTCACCACTGGCCATGTCGGCGAGAGTGACGGCGTAACCGTCGACCGCGGAGTTCGCAAACGGTGGCACGTCCTCGGGTGACACCACATCGGCGGCGAGAACGCAGCGATACGCGTCGTCGCGGTCGACTTCGACGGACTCGAGGCGCGCAACGGCGTCGAGGACCGTGTTCTGGGCGTCGACGCGGGCGATCACGGCGCCAACGGTATAGGTCGCAATCGGAGCCTGTGCGAGGATGAGCGCGCCATGATCTACCGCGCGCTGCCATCAGATGGTTTGGACGTGGTCTGGCGGTCACCCGCGGGTGAAACGACCGCCGAGTTCCGCTGGGAGAACGAGGGCTGGACGATCAACTGCATGCTCGGCCCACAGCGTTCGCAGGTGGTGATGCGGGTGGGTGCGCAGTGGCACATCCAGCAGGTGATTCTGTTCCGCGACCTGGAGCAGCCCGACCTGTGGCTGGCCACCGACGGCGCCGGACGCTGGGGCGAAGTCAACGGTGCGCACCGCACCGACCTCGACGGATCCCGGTTGGTGGCGGTGGTCGGCACACCGATCACCCACTGCATTGCGATGCGCCAGCTCCCCCTGCAGGTGGGCCACGGAGCCGAGGTGAAGACCGCGATCATCGACACCGAGACGCTGTCGGTGGTGCCCCGCACGCTGGTGTTCGAACGCCTCGGCGAGCGGTTCTGGCGCTACACCACGCTCGAGGCACCCGATTCTCTCGTCGAGGTGCGGGTCGACGAACACGGCCTGGTCGAGTCCGAAGAGGGCGGCTTCGAGAGGCGCTAGGTCGCGGTTGGGCGATACCCTTTCGCCTCGTTATGCCTACCTACGTCTACAAGTTCATCGAGACCGGTGAAACCATTGAGATTCAGCAGGCTTTCACCGACGACGCCCTGACCGAGGCTCAACACCCGACCGACGGCACCATGCGTCCCGTGAAGAAGGTGTTCCAGCCCGTGGGCGTGACCTTCAAGGGCGGCGGCTTCTACAAGACCGATTCCAAGGGTTCGGGCTCGTCGTCGTCGACGTCGTCCAGCGCGTCATCGGAATCTTCGACGCCTGCTCCGGCCGCACCGTCGACCCCTGCCGCGCCGGCAGCCACCCCCGCCTCGTAAGCGCCCGGCTCGGCCACTTCGCTCGCGAGCCCTGGTTCGGGCTACCCACGAAGACATTTTCGTGTATTGCAATACAAGATAACGAATCGTTTTCATGTATTATAGTACAGCCTTAGTCACAGGTCCTCCCTGAAAGGGTGCGCGATGCCACGAACAAACAACGCCGCAATCCGCAAGCAGGCCCGTGAAAGTCTTGACGCACGCTGCGCCGAGCTTCGACAGGCGCTTCCCCTGATGAGTCGTCCCCAGTCGGGCTGGATCAGCGCAATTCGTCAATCGCTTGGCATGTCGCAGCGAGACCTCGGTACACGAATGGGCATCGCCGAGTCGACTCTGACCCGTCTCGAGGACAACGAACGTGTTGGCTCCATTCAGATCAGCACTCTGCAGCGTGCTGCCGAAGCACTCGAGTGCGACTTCGTCTACGCCCTGGTTCCGCGTCGCTCGCTCGACGACGTCGTCATGGAAAAGGCGCGACAGCGAGTCGAGTCGCTGATTGCGACCGTTGCGCACACAATGCTGCTGGAGGACCAGGCACCAAGTGAGGCGGCACTGCAGAAGCTTGAAGAAGAAGCCGTCGCTAAACGAATCAACCGGCCTGGTTTGTGGAATGACTCAGAGAGATGACGGTGCGACACCACTTGACGAGTCGGAGACATTCGGACTCAAACAATTCTGGATTTCAAACCGCGATCAGTTGAACGAACTCGAATTCGCGAACATTTCTCGGGCACTCGCGGATCGCTACTGGCATCGACTGTCAACCAGCGAGATCTTGGACGACCTCGTCCTACGCCAACTTCACAAAGCAATGTTTTCGAATGTGTGGGAGTGGGCTGGCAAGTACCGAACCACCGAGAAGAACATCGGCTGTGATTCGCGCGAGATCTCAGTTCGGGTGCGCGAACTGTGCCAATCGGCGAAGTTGTGGTTCAACGGAGGAATGCCGATCGACGAAGCGGGATGCAAGTTCCACTTTGATCTCGTGGCGATTCATCCGTTTGCGAACGGCAACGGTCGACACGCTCGGGCTGCGACAAACCTCCTGCTCGAGTCAGTCGGAAGCACTCCCTTCACATGGGGACGCACTGAGCTACTCACGCCCTCCGAAACCCGATCCACCTACATTTCGGCCCTCCGCGCTGCGGACCGCGGGGATCTGGGGCCCCTGCTCGCTTTCGTTCGAACCTAGATCAGCTGCCGCTGAGGGTCACGTCGCGGATCACCAGGCTGACGCCGGTGGCCGACATGGGCAGCCATTCGACGTCGCCACCGATGGCCACGACGTCGAGGAGCATCTTCTGCAGCGTCGAGGCGATGGTGAACTCGCGCACGGGCGCGCCGACCTTGCCGTTGGCGATGGCGAGACCCGAAGCGCCGGTCGAGAAGTCACCCGAGATGGGGTTCACACCGCTGTGGAGGCCCTGCACCATTTGAACGAGAACGCCATCGTCGACGTTGGCGATCAGCTCGTCTTGCGTGGCCGTGCCGGGGGTGAGCTGCATCGCGAGGCAACTGACACCTGGTGTTCCGCCCGAACGCACGGCGTTGCCGGTGCTCTTGGTATTGCCGCGGCGTGCGCTGTACGACGAGTGGAGGAACATCTTCAACACACCGTTTTCGATGAGCACGTTGCGCCGCGCAGCGAGGCCTTCGCCGTCGAGTTCGGTGGCGCTGTACGCGAGCGGGTTCGTGGGGTCGTCGATGAGGGTGATGATCGGGTTGCCAACGACTTCACCCATGCGATCGGCGAAGAAGCTGCGGCCCTTTTGCACGTTCTCGCCGCTGAAGCTGCCCGACAACACCCGCAGAAACTGCGCGGTGACGTACGGGTCGAGCACGACCGTTGTGCGCTTCGACTGGGGCTTGGTGGCACCGAGCAGTCGTGTCGCGCGGTCGGCTGCCTCGCGCGCGGCACGTGGCAGGTCGAACTCGGCGGGTGAACGGCCAACGGAGAAGCCGAACCCGGTTTGGGTTTCGTCACCGTCGTCGGCCAACGTGCCGACGCTGACGTAGCAACCGTTCTCGCGGCCGTAGGCACGGATACCGGTAGTGGTGGCGAACGCGGTCTCGCCATACGCGTCGTCGTAGTTCGAGTCGTCGCAACGCACGCGCTTGTCAGCGGCGAGGGTGAGGCTTTCAAGTTCCTTGGCGAGGGCGATCTTCTGCTCGGTGGGATACGCGGCAAGTGCGTCGTTCCACAGTTCCTGTTTCACCACCGGGACTCCGTCGGGTTCGGCGAGACCCGCGAATTCGTCGGGCGTGCCGAACTGAACGTTGTCGCGCGCGTCGGCGAGAACTTCGTGCAGAACGCTTTCGTCGAGCGTGCCCGCGTAGGCGTAACCGGTGCGACCGTCACGGATGACGCGGATTCCGACACTTTGCGACTGTGCCGAGACGAAGTGTTCGACCTCGCCCTCGTACACGCGGATCGAGGTCTCTCCCCCACGCGAAACGTAGGCCTCGATCTGTTCGCCGGGCTTGGCCTGGGCGACGATGCGGTCGGCGAGGTCCTGCAGTTCGCTTGCGCTCATGCCGCGGTGCCGCCGATGGTCATCGCGGTGACGCGCAGCGTCGGCTGGCCGTCGCCAACGGGAACGCCCTGACCGTCTTTTCCGCACGTCCCGGGGTTGCCCATGGCGAAGTCGTTGCCGAGCAGGTCGATATCGCGCAACACCTGCGGGCCGTTGCCGATGAGGTTGCCCTCGCGCAGCGGTTCGGTGATCTCGCCGTTTTCGATGAGGTACGCCTCGGTCATGCCGAAGACGAAGTCGCCCGTTGCGGTGTTGACGCTGCCGCCACCCAACTTGGCGATGTAGACGCCGCTCTTGGTGTCGCGCACGATGTCGTCGGGATCGGTTTCGCCGTTGATGACGAACGTGTTTGTCATGCGCACCATTGGCAGGTGCATGTAGCTCTGGCGACGACCGTTGCCGCTTTGCGGACGGCCTTCCTTGCGTGCGCGCAGGTAGTCCCACATGTAGTCGGTGAGCACGCCGTCCTTGATGAGCGTGTTCGACTGACTGCGATGTCCTTCGTCGTCGATGCCGATGCACCCCCACTCGGTCGACATCGTGCCGTCGTCGATGAGGGTGACGAGAGGCGACGCAACGAGCTCGCCCACCTTGCCGCGGTAGACGCTGGCGCCCTTGCCGACGAGGTCGGCTTCGAGTCCGTGACCACAGGCTTCATGGAATAGAACACCGCCGCTGCCGCGCTTGATGACGACGGGCATCGAACCCGACGGCGCGGGGCGGGCGCGCAGCTTCGTGACGGCCTGGCGTGCGGCACCAATTGCCAACGCCTCGACGTCTTCGCTGTCGAAGAGTTCGAAACCGATGGTGCGACCCATCGAGTCGTATCCGGTTTGCATTCCGGCGTCGCCCGTTGCGACCGCGCTCACGCGGAAGAGCGTGCGCACCTGGTGGTCGGAGGCGAGGATGCCGTCGCTGTTCGCGACGAGGATGTGGCGCACGCTGTCGCCGTATCCCGCCGACACCTGGACGATCGAACCGTCGACACCGCGGGCCGCATCATTCGCCCGCTGAAGAAGTTCCACCTTGCGCGACTTGGCGACGGTGTCGGGGAACTCGATGACGTTGTTGACCCGCTGGCTGACCTCTGCCCCGAGGGCCACTTTGACGACACCACCCTTGCCCTGACGGGCGGCGACGGCTGCGGCCTCGGCCGCGGCAAGCAGCCCGGCTTCGGAAAGGTCGGCGGTGTGGGCAAAGCCCGTTGTTTCACCGTGCACCACACGGATTCCCGCTCCGCGATCGCGGCCCGAGGTGACCTGTTCGACCTTGCCGTCGTCGAATCCGGCCGAGGTCGACCGCTTGTCCTCGACGAAGATTTCCGCGAACTCGGCACCCGTGCTGCGTCCTTTGGCAAGCACCCGCTCGATGGTGTCGGTACCGATTTGGTCAAGGAAAGGGCTGCTCATGGGTGCTGACGTTACTTGCCTTCCTGCCTAACCTTTCACAGCGTGGCGCGGGAAAAGGACATCACGAGGGAAGTCGACCTCAGCCCCGTCGGCCGCGTCCACCAACGACGCTGGTGGAAAGAGACGCTGATCATCGGCGTCTTTTATTCCATCTATACGTTCACCCGCAACCAGTTCGGATCGGACGTCGTGAACGGCCAGGACGTTCCGGTTCACGCCTTCACCAACGCAATGCGCGTCATCCGGTTCGAACGATGGATCGGTTTGTTCCACGAGGAATCGGTACAGGACGTCTTTCTGTCTCATCGCTGGTTCATCCAGTTGATGAACACGTACTACGGCACCGCGCACTTCTTCGTCACGATCGGTGTTTTCATCGTTCTTTACATCAAGCGTCCCGACGTGTTTCCGCAGTGGCGCAACACCCTGGCGATCACAACAGGTCTTGCGATCATCGGCTTTGCCTTGTTTCCTTTGATGCCACCGCGACTCCTGGACGCACCGTGTCCGCCCGTTGGCCATGGCGGTGCATGCATCGAAGCGCCCGAGCGCGGTGTCAACAAAGGCAAAGAGAACTTCGGCTTCGTCGACACGCTCGACGTGTACGGCGGCCCGTGGGACTTCAGTTCCGGTGCGGCGGCCAAGGTGTCGAACCAGTACGCAGCGATGCCGAGCCTGCACATCGGTTGGGCGAGTTGGTGTGCGTTTGCGATCTGGCCGCTGGCACGGCGACGTTGGGTGAAAGCGGCGGTGTTGCTGTATCCGGCGCTCACACTCTTTTGCATCGTCGTGACGGGCAATCACTATTGGATCGACGGAGTCGGTGGTCAGTTGTTCCTACTCGTTGGGTTCGGTCTCGGCACGTGGCTGCATCGGTGGAACCAACGGCGTCTCGACGCCCACCACGAACGCCAACTCGCAACTTCGTAGTCGTCAGAACGAGTGGTAGGCGCCGTCGATGGTGATGCAGTCACCCGAGTGGTACGCCGACAGGTCGCTCGCAAGATAAACGGCGACACCACTGAAATCGTTCGCATCGCCCCAACGCCGCATCGGCACACGCGGCAACACTTTGGCCTTGAACGCGTCGGACTCGAGTTGCCGGTGGGTCATGTCGCTTTCGATCCAACCGGGCAGAACGCAGTTGCTGCGGATGCCGTACCGCGCGAACTCCACGGCGATGGCCTTCGAGATCGACAAGAGTGCGGCCTTCGACCCGCCGTAATGCTGTGACCGCGCGGCGCCGTAAAGCGCCGAGCCCGACGTCGTGAACACGATCGAACCGCCGCCTTTGTCCATCATGTGACGACATGCCTCTTGCGCGGTGAAGAACGCGCCGTCGAGGTTGACCCGCATGACGCGATGCCATTCGTCGGCGGGCATTTCGTGGAACGGAATCCCGCGCCCGGCGATGCCAGCATTCACGAACACGGCATCGACACGGCCGAACTGCGCGGCTGCATCGGCGAAACCGGCGGACACCTGGGCCTGGTCGCCGACGTCACAGACGCGGGCCGCAACCGCGCCGCCTTTCGTCTCTTTCGAAAGGGCTGACAGTTCGGCGGTTGCCGCGGCGTTCTTTTCGGCGTTCGTGCCCCAGATCACCACGTTGGCGCCGTTGGCGACGAGACCGCGCGCGAAACCCAGTCCGATTCCGCCGTTGCCGCCCGTCACAAGCGCGGTCTTGCCGGAGAGTGAGAAGTTGGGCACCTGCATGGGGTCACAGTACCCCTCGTTACGCACGCGGGCGGTAGCGTCATGTCGCCATGAAACTCGCTGAACTCAAGGCGCCAAGCGACCTGCGTGGACTCTCGTACGAGCAGTTGAACGACCTCGCCGGCGAGATTCGCGACTTCATCGTGCAGGCCGTTTCCGAGACCGGCGGTCACCTCGGTTCGAACCTCGGCGCAGTCGAGCTCACCCTCGCGCTGCACCGGGTCTTCGACAGTCCCACCGACGCGATTCTGTGGGACACAGGGCACCAGGCCTACGTCCACAAGTTGGTCACGGGTCGTGCCGCCGAGTTCACGCGGTTGCGTCAGGCGCAGGGCTTGTCGGGTTACCCCAGCCGTAGCGAAAGCAACCACGACTTCATCGAGAACAGCCATGCCTCGACCGTGTTGTCGTATGCCTACGGAATGGCGGTCGCGCGCGATCATGCCGCGCACCACGGAACGACACCCGAACACCGCCACATCGTCGCCGTCATCGGCGATGGTTCGATGACCGGAGGTCTCGCCTACGAGGCGTTGAACAACCTCGGCCACTCGGGGCGCCGCGTCATCATCGTTCTCAACGACAACGGCCGCAGTTACGCACCGACGATCTCGCAGCTCACCGTCTCGGCCGCTTCGACCGACGACGACGAAAGCGACGAGCGCGATGCGCATCTCGCCGACAAGATCGCCGACAAGTTGGCGTCGACACTCACGAACATCCGCCTGAATCCCACCTACGTGCGCCGCCAGCGCCGCATCGAACAGTTCCTCCGCGACCTTCCCGCAGTCGGTCGCCAGGCCGAACGAAGCGTCGAAGCCGTCAAGGCAGCCGTGCGCGAGTTTCTGCAACCGCCCGGATTCTTCGAGGCCCTCGGCGTGCGCTACATCGGCCCCATCGACGGCCACGACGTCGAGGCCGTCGAACGCGCGTTGCGATCGGCCGAACAACGCTCCGAAGAAGGCCCGGTGCTGTTGCACGTCGTCACACAAAAAGGTCGTGGATATTCGCCCGCCGAGGACGACGACGAAAAACACCTGCACGACGCACCCGTGTTCGACCCGCAGAGCGGCCCGCCGAAGGCGGTGCTCACCGGCTACACGCAGGCCTTTGCCGATGCGTTGCTGAAGGAAGCCGACGTCGACCCGCGCATCGTCGCCATCACGGCCGCGATGCCCGGTCCCACTGGTTTGTTGCCCTTCGAGAGTCGATTCCCCGATCGCTTCTTCGATGTCGGCATTGCGGAACAGCACGCAGTCACCGCGGCTGCCGGCATGGCCATGTCGGGCCTGCGTCCCGTCGTCGCCGTGTACAGCACGTTCCTTTCACGCGCGTGGGACCAGGTCGTCTACGACGTGGCGCTCCACAAGTTGCCCGTCGTGTTCTGCCTCGACCGCGCGGGAATCACGGGCGATGACGGCCCCAGCCACCACGGCGTGTACGACATGACGCTGCTTTGCAAGGTGCCCGGCATGCGTGTGCTCGCACCCTCGTCTGCACAGGAACTGCAGCAGATGCTCCACGACGCCATGACACTCGCCAACGACGGCCCAGTCGCGATTCGCTACCCGAAGGGAACGGCACGCAACGTCGACGACACCAACGTTGGATCCGGTCTTGCTGCGCGCCGTCTGGTGACCCAGTCGGCGCCTGGCACGAAGGTTGCCGTGCTCGCGATCGGCAAGCTGGTGGGCAACGCGTTGAAAGCTGTCGAAACGCTGGGCAACGACGTGAACGTCGAGGTGTGGGACGTGCGCTCGTGCCAGCCGCTCGACCCCGACATGATTGGTGCAGCCGCAGCGGCCGACACTGTGATCACCCTCGAAGACGGCATCGTCGAAGGCGGCGTGGGTGCCGCGATCACACAACACATCTCGGCGCACGTCGCCGCAGCCGGCGGCACCATGCCGCGCGTGCACACGATGGGCGTTCCGACACGCTTCATCTCGCAGGCCAAGCCCGATGCGATCCTCGCCGAGCTCGGCCTCGATGCCACGGGCATCGTGACCGCAATCCGCGCCGCTGCCGGCCGCTGAATCGCCTAGCGTCATCTGCGTGACAACGCCCGATCTCGCCCGTTACTCGTCGTACCACAGCCTCGCCTTCGAAGCCCACGACAACGGCGTTCTGCTGATCACCCTGTCGAACCCCGACAAGTTGAACGCCACCGATGCGAGCATGCACCGCGAACTTTCGCGCGTGTTTCGCGACATCGACGACGACCCGGCCGTGCGGGCGGTCGTCGTCACCGGTGCAGGCAAGGCCTTCAGTGCGGGCGGCGACCTGCAGTGGATCAAAGAGCAGGTCGGCGACTACACGCAAACGATGAAGGTGATGCGCGAAGCGGGCGACATCGTGCGCACGATGATCGACTGCGATACTCCGATCATCTCCGCCATCAACGGCGTGGCCGTCGGCGCGGGACTCGCCGTGGCGTTGATGGCCGACATCAGCATCATCAACGAAGATGCCCGTATCACCGATGGCCACATTCGCCTGGGCGTCGCCGCCGGTGATCATGCCGTTGCGATCTGGCCCCTCTTGTGTGGCATGGCCCAGGCGAAGTGGTACCTGATGACGGCCGACTTCCTCGACGGTCGCGAGGCTGCCCGTATTGGTCTGGTCACGCGGGCGGTGCCCGCGGCCGAAGTGTTGTCAACCGCGCTTGCTGCGGCACAGAAGGTTGCCGCCGGCCCGCGCGATGCGGTGCGCTTCACGAAGCGCTCGCTGAACCACTGGTTGCGCCAGTCGCTACCCAACTTCGAGGCCAGCCTCGCCTACGAAATGCTCAATTTCCTCGGCCCCGATGCCGCCGAGGGTTTGACCGCCTTGGTCGAAAAGCGTCCACCCGACTTTCTGCGCGGCGAGTCATGACACTTCGCGACGTCGATCTGTCGTCCGAGTTGGAGTTTGCTCTCAGTCTTGCCGACCTCGCCGACGCCACGACGCTGCAGCCCTTCCACGATCGTGGATTCACCGTCGACTGGAAAGCCAACCGCACCGAGGTGACG